>ENA-ORDI01000327-ORDI01000327.1-marine-metagenome-genome-assembly--contig:-NODE-327-length-34184-cov-7.959099_pt1 | contig 34184 bp, 40 predicted proteins | sample MGYA00248628_ERZ508525 | MGnify/ENA primary metagenome ERZ508525 (study PRJEB26195, sample SAMN05422138) | marine metagenome | isolation source: East of Porto Seguro, South Atlantic Ocean | place... | reverse complement strand
CCCAAGGGGAATCGAACCCCTCTTTCGAGGATGAAAACCACGTGTCCTAACCGATAGACGATGGGACCTATTAAATTCATCTAGTATTTATTATATATTCAAAGTTGTTTCAATGATCAAAAGGTTTGATTTTTTTGAAAAGAACAACTAGTTGCATAAATTAAAATAGTAACAAAGTAATTAATGGAAAAATTAAAAGAACATATTCAATCTGTCGTAGATGTTTTTAACACAGGAAATTTATCAAAAGCTGAACTTCTTACGAAAAAACTTATTAATAATAATCCTAAAGTAGTTTTTTTGTATAATCTTCTAGGTCTTGTCTTAGCAGAACAAAAAAAAACTGATCAAGCAATGAAATGTTATGAAAAAGGCATTAGTATTGATCCAAATTTTGGTATGATTTACAATAATATAGGACTTTTATTTTACAAACAAAAAACAGCTGACAATATTAAAAAAGCGGAGAACTATTACAAAAAAGCAATTTCTTTAGATAAAAAAATATCTGAACCGCACAATAATTTAGGAAATTTATATGATTATCTTGACAAGGTTGAAGACGCTATAGATTGTTATAAAAAGGCAATAGATATAAATCCAAGATTTTCATATGCACATCATAATTTAGGTACAGCTTATGTGACGATAGGAAAATTTAATGAGGCTAAAAAACATTTTGAAGAATCTCTAAAATTGAATCCTAATTTTACAGTCACACATAGATCGTTAAGTAGAATAACGAAATATACAGATAATAATGCTCATTTTAATAAGCTAAAAAAAATATATAAAAATATTAATATTAATGATTCGGAAAAAAGAATAGAGCTTGGATTTGCCTTAGGAAAAGCTTATGAAGATACTAAAAATTTTGATAAATCTTTTGCTCATTACAAAGAAGCAAATTTCCTTCAAAGAAAAAAAATTGATTTTTCATTAAAATTAGAAAAGGAAAAATTTGAAAAAATCAAAAGAATATATAATAAAAAGTTGTTTGATAAGTATAAAAATAACGGATGTTCAGATTATTCTCCGATATTTATTATTGGTATGCCACGTTCTTGTACTACATTAGTTGAGCAAATATTATCCAGCCATTTTAAAGTATACGGTGCTGAAGAGGTAGATTTTATTCCACATCTGATTAAAAAAAATTTTGGAGATAATAATTTACATCTATTTTTTGAAGAAATGCCAAATTTTGACAAGGATAATTTAAAAAAAATTGGTGAGGAATATATTTATAAAATGAAAAATATTTCTAATGATTCAGATAGAACTACAGATAAATTGCCCATAAATTTTTTATACGCTGGATTCATTAAACTTATATTACCTAAATCTAAAATTGTGCATTGTTATAGAAATGCTAAAGATAACTGTTTATCAATATTTAAAAATCAGTTTAGTAGCGGAAAAATTAAATTTGCTTATGATATCAGTGAAATTGTTGAATATTACAACCTTTATGACGATTTGATGAAATATTGGACCAATTTTTTGCCTGATTTTATTTACGATATAAAGTACGAAAATTTAATTTCTAATACTGAGACTGAAATTCAAAATTTATTAAGCAATTGCGATTTAGATTGGAGTAATGATTGCTTAAATTTTCATAATAATAAAAGGCCAATCAAAACAGCTAGTGCTGTTCAGGCACGGAGTAAAATTTATAACAGCTCAATAGATTCATGGAAGAATTATGAAAAATATTTAAATAAATACTTTACAAAATTGAAAAATTAATTAAGCGAAATATCCTCGATCAGAAATTCAATATTTCTTTTTCCCTTCCATTCATTTAATCTCATTTTTCCAGCTATATTTATTTTTTTTTTATTTTTTTTATTGAGAAAAGGTTCTAGAGGGCTATTTTTAGCATTCCATGCAAATGCTTTAAATGTTGAGCCATCTTTTCCACTTAAAATAGACTTTATATGATTGTTGCCAATTATATTAGATGAAACTACTTTTATATTTTCTATTACAAATTTAGGTTCACTATTACCTGAACCGAAAGGGGCTAAACAATTTACCTCCTGAAAAAATTCTTCATTTAAAGCGCTAGGAGCAATTATTGTATCTAGATACAAATTTATATTTTTTGAATAGCCTGGACATGATTTCTCAAAATTCTTGATTAAAAAATCTCTAAGGATAGGTATTTTTTCTTTTTTTAGAGTAAATCCTCCAGCCATTTTGTGTCCGCCTCCCTTTTCAAGAATACCTGATTGAACAGCCTTAATGATTTGACTTCCTATGTCAAAACCAATAACTGATCTAGCAGAACCTTTTCCTATTTTTTTATTTAAAGAAATTAATATTGTTGGTTTGTTGTATTTTTCTTTAATTCTTGATGCAACAATTCCTATTATTCCTTCATGCCAATAATTTCCTGACATTACTAATACGGGATGGTTGTGGTATTTTTTTACTTCAGAATTTACTTGTTCAGATAACATCAATTCAATACTTTGTCTTTCTTTATTAGACTTATCTAAATCGATGGCAATTTTATACGTTTTTTGTGGATCATCAGAAGTTAATAGTTCCGCTCCATGCGAAGCCTTACCGACTCTCCCCCCGGCATTTATTCTTGGACCTAATATGAAACCTAAGTCAAATGTCGTAGGTAGAGATTCAATTTTACATAAGTCATATAAAGTTTTTAAACCTAAATTTGACCTTTTTTTAATAACCTTAAGTCCTTGTTTTACGATAGCTCTATTTAAACCAATTAAAGGAACAACATCGCACACAGTACCTAGAGACACCAAATCTAAAAAATTTAAAATATTTGGTTCATTTATTTTATTTTTTTTAAACCAATTTACGTCACGCAATTTCTTATTTAAACCAACTAAAAAAACAAAACATACTCCAGCCGCACAAAGATAATTAAGCCCTGAAGTATCATCGTACCTATTTGGATTTATAATTGCGCAAGCGTTAGGAAGTTTGATATCTGATTGATGATGATCTAACACTATAACGTCAACATTTGAGTCTTGGGCTATTTTGATAGGTTCAAATGCTAAAGTTCCACAATCAACAGTAAAAATAATTTTTGCACCTTGGTGAATAAGAGCGTTAAATCCATCAATATTTGGTCCATAACCTTCTTTCTGTCTATCTGGTATATAAGTTTGTACTTTTTGGTTTATTGACAAAAAATAACGCGTTAATAAAGCTGTTGAAGATGCGCCATCGACGTCATAGTCACCAAAAATACCTATTAACTCTCTTTTATTAATACTATTATAAACTCTATCTACTCCATTTTTCATATCTTTTAAATGTAAGGGATTTGGTAAAAGATTTTTAATTTTCGGATTTAAAAAGAGATTAATATTTTCAATATTTTTTTTTCTTATAGATAAAAGTTTAGCTACAATTTCTGTTAGTGCATAACTTTCTGAAAATTTTGTAACGTCAGATGAATCAAATTCTTTAAATAGCCAGTTTTTTCCACTTACTGAAGAAAAACTCATTTTTTTAATTGATTTTTGATTATTTTGTTAATTTTGCTGCTTTTATGAAGAACAAAAGTTTCTGATTGAAAAGAGGCTCCAAGATCCTTTATCCCTTTAACCAAATCACCATCCGTAACTCCAGTGGCGCAAAAAATAACATCACTTTTAACCATATCTTCAACATTATATTTTTTATTTAAATCTTTAATACCTAATTCCATTGCTCTATTTTTTTGGTTAGTATTTTGAAATACTAGTCTAGTTTGCATTTGACATTCCAAACAATTTAATGCTGCTGCCGCCAAAACACCTTCCGGCGCTCCGCCTATTCCAACATATATATCAATATTTGATTTTGGAATTGCTACTGAGATTACACCTAAAACATCTCCATCGCTAATGAAATTAATTTTTACACCCATTGAATTTAATGATTTTATTATTGAATCATGTCTGGGCCGTTCTAATAGACAAGCTGATAATTTTTCCGGTTTAGTATTTTTAGCTTCTGATAACAATTTAATATTTTTTTCTATACCATAATCAAGATCTATCAAATTTTTTGGAAAACCAGGTCCGATTGCAATTTTTTCCATATAAATATCAGGAGCATGAAGCAGATTGCCTCTTCTAGTGACAGCTAATACAGATAAGGCGTTTGGTAGATTTTTTGCTGTAAAATTAGTTCCCTCTAAAGGATCAACAGCTATATCAAATTCTTCTCCGATTCTTGTTCCAACCTCCTCATTTATGTATAGCATTGGAGCTTCATCTAGCTCACCTTCCCCAATAACAATTTTGCCTTTCATATTAATTGTGTTTAGCTCTTTTCTCATTTCATCAACAGCTGCCTGATCAGCTGCTATTTTATCATTTTTGCCTTTAAAAAGAGAAGCACCATACGCTGCCCTTTCGGTTGTCTTAACAAAAGAGTCTATAAGAAACTTGTCTATAATCATCTATACTTTTTCTATTCTTATAAAGGTAGGTTTTTTAAGTACAAATTTATTTTTGCTTAAGCTTAAAAGTAGATTATTATAATTTTGCTCTAAATTCTCATGAGTGATTATTATTATTGAAGCCTTTTTATTTTTTTTATAGGGGTTTTGTATTAAATTCTTGATTGAAATTTTATTATTTGCAAAAGTTTTAGTTACAGAAGATAAAACTCCTGGAAGATCTTTTACCTCAATTCTTAAATAAGAAGAGCATAAGTGCTTAGATACATCAAATTTAGCAATCTTTTTTCTCAAAAGATAAGAAACTCCAAACGGGTATTGTATATTTCCTTTTAATACAGAACATAAATCAGATATCAGAGCGGAGGAAGTTGGTCCTGGTCCAGCACCCTCACCTTGCAAAATAGATCTTCCAATCGGGAAACCATCGATTACAACAGCATTTAATACGCCATCAATATTAGCTAAATGAGAATGTTTTGAAATCAAACATGGATGAACACGTTCGATTAATTTTTTGTTTTTAATTTCTGAAATCGACAATAATTTTATTTTATAACCTAATTTTTTTGCATGCAAAATATCAGTTAAATTAATATTTTGTATACCTTCGGTTAAGATTTTATTTTTAGAAATAGTTTTATTAAAAGCAATTGACGATAAAATTCTTAATTTAGCAGCAGAATCATTCCCATTTAAATCTGAGATTGGATTATTTTCAGCAAAACCTAATTTTTTTGCTTTATCAAGAACTTCAGAAAATTTTTTTTTACTAATATCCATTGATGATAAAATAAAATTCGTTGTACCATTAAGAATGCCATAAATTTTATTAATTTTATTTGCTATTAGGCCATCTTTTATTGATCTTATGATTGGAACACCACCAGCAACAGATGCTTCATATTCAAGGTTAACTTTATTTTTTTCTGCCAAGTAAGCAAGTTGATCTCCGTATTTTGCCATTAATGCTTTGTTTGCAGTAATTACATGGATTTTATTTTTTAAAGCAGAAAATACTAATTTTTTTGCGACGCCTTCAGAACCGCCAATTAATTCAAAAACAATATCTACGTTGTCCATTGAAGGTATATTTAAAGGATTTTTTACCCATTTTGACTTTGGAATTTTAATTAGTCTTTTTTTGTTTATATTTCTAGCGGATATATATTTAACAAAAGGTACTTTTCCAGTTTTATTAAATATATTTATTTTATTTTTTTCTAGAATTTTATAAAAATAACTACCTATATTTCCAAATCCTGCGATTGCTATATTAATTTTTTCAGGCTTCATAATCAGTTTGGTACATCATTAATGTCAGGATATGGTCTAAAAGTATTTTTCTTAGTAATTTTTTCAACCAACTCGCTAAATTTACCTAACTTAATTTCTGTATTTGTAATACCAGCATCTAAATCAACTTTTTTTTTTAATTGTTTTTTTTGACTAACAATAATTTTTCTTTTAGATGATTTTTTTTCATCTTTAATTCGTCTTTTTTCTTCCAATTTAACCTGTTTTGCTAAATTTTTTTCTTCTTTAATTTGCTTTTTTTCTTCCAATTTAAGCTGTTTTGCTAAATTTTTTTCTTCTTTAATTTGCTTTTTTTCTTCCAATTTAAGCTGTTTTGCTAAATTTTTTTCTTCTTTAATTTGTTTTTTTTGTTCTAACTTTATTTGTTTTGTTAAATCTTTTTCATCTTTAATTCTCTTTTTTTCTTTTGACTGAGCTTCTTGCATAATTTTTTCAATTTCAGAAATATTCTTATAGTTTTTATTTTTTGAACTTTTTACTTCAACTATCATTGTTTTTTTAAAGTACGCTTCTTTTTCTTTTTTATTAATACAAGGATGATCTCCACACCAGTAAACACCTCTATTAGGACTACAACTAATAATTATAAATAATATAAATAATATAAATAGAAAAAATAGATTTTTCATACTAATCCCATAGTTTCTCTCATTTTAAAAGCCACATTCATATTTTGAACGGCCTGACCAGATCCACCTTTAATAAGATTATCTATTGCAGAAATGATTATGACTCTATTTTTTTTTCTGTCTTCACATACAGAAATTTTACAGTAATTTGTGTTCATTATATCTCCGGTACCAATTGGAGTGTTGTATTTAGCAACTTTTACAAAAAAGTTATTTCTATGATAGTTTTTTAATAACTTATAGATTTTTTTAGCATTATATTTTTTTCGTGTTTCTAAATAAATAGTAGATAAAATCCCTCTAAACATAGGTATAAGATGTGGTGTAAAGAGCACTTTGATTTTATTTTTAGATATTTTTGATAATTCTTGATCAATTTCTATCATGTGTCTATGAGAACCAACCCCATAAGCTGAAACGGAATTAAATAAATTTTTAAATTTAAATCTTTTTTTTATATTTTTGCCCGCCCCAGAGTAACCCGACTTAGAATCAATAATAATATTTTTTGTATTTATCGCCTTTTTTTGAATTAGTGGTACTAATGGAATCTGTACAGATGTTGGATAACATCCAGGACAAGAAATTATATTATATTTGTCTAAATGATTTCTTGAAAATTCTGTAATTGCATAAATAGATTTATTTATCAATTTTTTACATTTATGATTAATTCCATACCATTTTTTATAAAGCTTATAATCATCCAGCCTAAAATCAGCTGATAAATCAATCAATTTTATGTGATCCGGTAGAACTTTCGCAATTTTTTGTGCTTTACCATTTGGCAATGACGTAAAAAGAACATTTAACTCATTCCAATTGACATTTTCAATTCTCGAGATTTTTGGAAGATTTTTTTTGTTAATTCTTTTATCGAAGGTATAAATTGATTTGCCTGCTGATTTATTAGCACATAAATATAAAATTTTTACTTTTGGATGTTTGGATAAAATTTTTATTAATTCAAGTCCAATATATCCAGTGGCCCCAGCAATTGCTATATTAATAGGATCTTTCATTTTTCAGATTGTATCAGCTAATAATATTAAGAGATATTCTAATAGAGAATTATCTTTTAGAAAACTGAAAGCTTTTTCTCGCTTTTTTATGACCGTATTTTTTACGCTCAACAGCTCTAGAGTCTCTTGTGGTAAGTTTTTCTTTTTTTAACGTAAGCTTAAGGTCAGGCTCGAATAGTACAATAGCTCTAGCCACACCATGGATTATTGCTCCAGCTTGTCCAGATAAACCACCACCTTTTACTGAACATCTAATATCATATTCATTTTCTCTTTTAACTAAGGTTAAAGGTCTACATATTGAAATTTGTAAATTTGGTTTTTTGAAGTAATCAACCATTTTTTTTCCATTGACATGAATAATACCTGAGCCTTTTTTGAGCCAAACCTTAGCAATAGACTTTTTTCTTCTGCCCGTAGCATATTTAGAATCTTTAAAATCCAACTTGATTTTTTTATTAATCGGCTCAGAATTTAATTGGTTTTCCATATTAATTTATTGAAATGCAGTTTTTTGAATTAATTTTTGCAAAATCTATAATCTTAGGATTTTGCGATTCATGTGGATGTGAAGCACCTTTGTAAATTTTTAATTTTGTGAGTTGTTTTTTTGCTAATGGACCGCTAGGCAACATTCTTCTAACAGCCAATTTTAAAATTTCTTCCGGTTTTTTTTTCATTAATATAAGTGGGGTTGTAGTTTTAAGTCCACCAGGATGTCCAGAGTGTCTATAATATTTTTTATTAGTAAATTTTTTACCTGTAAATTTAATTTTTTCTATATTTGTTACGACCACAAAGTCTCCATTATCCATATGTGGGGTATATTGACTTTTATTCTTTCCTCTCAGTGCTTTTGAAATATATGCTGCCAATCTGCCAACCACCACATTCTCTGCATTAATTAAAAGCCAATTATTCTTTATTTCATTTTTTTTAATAAAAGGTGTCATTATAATTCGCGCATAAATACTGAGATTTATAGATAAAGTCAAACTTTTTGAATCATAAAAAGCTTAGGTATTTGACCATATTGTGCATCTTGAGCTTTTAAATACTAGAATTAAAGATGCTGTAATTAAAAATATTGAACCTATTTGGTGTATGGATGCTATAATTATCTGTGCGCCAGAAAGTACTGTTAAAATCCCCAAAAAAGTTTGCAAGAAAAGAAATATAAAAACTAACAAAGTTGCATTTCGTAAATAAATAAAATCTTTGTTTCTATATATAATAGTTGCAATAAAACTAAATAACAGAATTATAAAATAAGCTATATTTCTATGAATGAATTGTACAATTGAAGGTTTTTCAAAAGCCTCAATAGAAAACAAATCTTTTATTTTAGAATCATCAGGAAAATAACTTTGATTCATTAAAGGCCAAGTTTGATATATTTGACCAGCATCTAGGCCTGATACAAAAGCACCGACAGAAATTTGAATAATAATGCAAAATATGAAAAATATCGGTAGATATGATGGCAATTTCTTATAATAAATGAAAGCATGTTGATTTTTATATTTAAGGTAATTCCAGAATAATAAGATGAAAATAATAAAAGCTAATGTTAGATGTAGTGATAACAAAAAATGACTTACATCTGTTCTCACAGATAAACCACTTTTAACCATATACCATCCGATCAAACCTTGAACAAATATTAAAAGCAAAATGAAATAAAAAGATATTAATGAATCTTTCTTTATTAGTTTGTTAAATGTAAAATAAAGTAGTGGTATTAAATAAAAAATTCCAACAATACGCCCCAAAAGTCTATGAGTATATTCCCACCAGTAAATGACCTTGAACTGTTCTAAAGACATTGATGAGTTTAACAATTTATATTCGGGTACTTGCTTATAAAGAGAGAAAAAATTTTCCCAATCGTTTAGAGTTAAAGGTGGTAATATGCCCGAAATCAAGTCCCATCTGGTTATTGATAAACCTGAGTCAGTTAACCTAGTCAAACCTCCAACGATTATCATCAAAGCGACAAGTAAAGTTGTTAACAATAACCACCGTGCAATATAAATATTTTTATTTTCCACTATCATAAAATTAATATACATATCTATTTAAGAGATTTAAAATTGAATAATTGTCACTATAATGCACAAAAAAAATCTTAGAAAATATAGAAACAAGATCGATGAGCTAGATAATAAAATTTTTATTTTAATTAAAAACAGGACACAATTGATTAAACATATATTGTCAGAAAAAAAATTTAAAAACCAAATAGTTGATCGCAAAAGAATTAATGAAATCCTTAAAAAAATTAAGAACAGGTCTATTCGAAATGGAATAGATCCAAAAATAACAAGAAGAATATGGAAAGCAATGATTTGGAGTTATATTGACTTTGAAAGAATGAATTTTAAAAAAAAATAATTATTTACTATGGGGTGGTAGTTTTTTTTCAACAAATATCTCATGCTTACGCGTTGAAGGATTGTACTTTCTTACTTTAAGTTTTACTTTAGCTTTTTCACCAGAAGAAGGTTTTTTCACATAATAATTAAAAGAACTATTGGGTTTACTTTCCGGAACAAGTCTTACTTTTATTGAAGTTTTTTTAGCCATTTCCTAAATTTTTTAGTTCATTAATAATTTTAGAGATATTTTTAATTTTTTCTCTAATAACATCAGTTGTTTTTATACCTGGCTTATATACACTTAAATTAATATAATCGTCAAGATGATGACTTTCCGTATCATTTAACATTTTTTTTACTCCGCTAATTGTTAATCCTTTTTCTTTTAATAAAAATTTAATGTACTTAATAATTTTTAAATCTTTAACTGAATAGTATCTTCTTTTACCTGCTCTAATGTTAGGCCTAATTTGTTTAAATTGAGTTTCCCAATATCTGATAGTGTGGGTTTGCAAGTGTCCAGTTTCTTTATTTACAAGACCTAATGCCTTAGCGACTTCTCCTATTGTTTTGTATGCTGCATCTTTTTTGTTGATAGTTTTCATAAGTTGTTTAACTTTTCTTTAACTATTAAAGAGGGTTTGAACCGGACAACTTTTCTGGGTACAATTATTGCCTTTTCTTTTGTTTTAGGGTTTCTACCAATTCTTTCTTTTTTATTAATAACTCTAAATGTGCCAAAAGATGATATTTTAATTTTATTTGATTTTAGTAGTTCTTGAATTAATGTTTCAAAAAAATTATCTATAATTGTTGAAGAATAATTTTTAGAAAAACCTAAATTTTGGTATATTTTGTTAGATAAATCTTTTCTAGTAAAATTTTTTTTCACCATAAATCCAAAATATTACCGCTTCCATTAATCGTCAACAGTAATTAAGTTAGATTCTATCTTTTCGATTAATTTAGCAGTAACTATTTTATTACAAACATTAATAGAATGTGCAAATCCAACTGAATCAATTGATCCATGGCTTTTTACAACTGGACTTTGTAAGCCTAAAAAGATTGCACCGTTATATTTTCTCGGATCCAGCTTATTTTTAAATTTTTTTAGCGAATTGTATGAAAGTAACCTAGACAACTTGTTTAGTGAGTTTTTTAAATTTTTTGTTATGAAATTTGCTGTTCCCTCCGCTGTTTTTAATGCGACATTTCCTGTAAAACCATCGGTAATTATTACGTCAATATTTCCCTCCATTATATGATTTCCTTCTATATAACCACAAAATTCAAAATTTTTCATTTTGTTTTCCTTTAAAATAGAAAACGTTTTTTTTAAAACATCGTTACCTTTATATTCTTCAAGACCTACGTTTAATAAAGCAATTTTAGGTTTATCATTTGTAAAAAGTGATTTAAATAATGCTGAACCCATGCACGCAAAGTCAGTTAAATTTTTTTCAGTACATTCAATATTTGCTCCTAAATCGAGAACAACATTCATACTATTCTGATTAGGCCATAAACCCGCAAGAGCCGGTTTGCTAATTCCAGCTATTGTTTTTAAAAGAAGTCTAGATATTACTAATAAAGCACCAGTGTTACCTGCTGAAAGAGATATATCTGAATTTTTTTCTCTTAAAGACTCTACTGCTTTCCACATACTAGAGTTTTTGCTCTTTTTTGCACCAGTTAACGCGCTTTCGTCATCTAAAACAATATCTTCAGTATTAATAATTTCACAATATTTATGAAGAACTTTTCTTTTAGAAATTTCTTGTTCTAACAAATCTTTTTTACCATATAAATAAAAAAAATTTTCTTGATTTGATTTTAGGGAAATTTCAATACCTTCAATAATTTTTTTTGGTGAGCCCTTTCCACCCATTGCGTCAACTGCAATTTTTACTTTATTTAACATAATAAAATATAATTTTTGATAATATTATTTTTTGGGTTCTAATATTTGTTTGCCATTATAAAGACCTGTTTTTAAATCAATATGATGAGAAAGTCGGAATTCACCTGATTTTTTATCTTCAATAATATTAGCCGAAACAATTCGGTGATGAGATCTCCTTTTATTTCGTCTTGATTTAGAAGTTTTTCTTTTTGGTACGGCCATTTAATTATTTATTTATACCTAAAATTTAAATCACCCTTTAATACACTATCAAGGCTTAAATCCAAACAAAAAGCTTGATATTTATCAAAATACTCAATTAGAGGGACGTTGTCAGCTTTTTTTTTCATGTTATTATGCTCCAAATACTTAAAAAAAAACATTTTTTTAAGATTTAAGCTTCTCCAATTAAGGTTTTCACAATTTAACAAAATATTATAAAAAGTTTTAACAAGAAATTTCATATTCTTATTTGTAACTATATCACCATATCCAATTTCTCTCATATTTAGTTCTATGTTTTTAAATATCAAATCAAACATTTTTTGATAAAAAATTTTATATATTTCTTTCTGATTATTTTGTTTTATTTTAATAAATAAGAATGATATATGTATAAAAATTAGATAAATCCTATTTTGGAATGTATCAGCTAAACCAAACTTAGTGAAAAATAACTTATTTCGTGATAATGAAAGGATATTATTATATAATATATCTTCTTGTGTATTAATTTTTATTGAATTTTTTGACATATGAAAAAAAATATATACTTATTAGTTATTATTTTACTTTTTATTACTGCGTGCCAACAAAATGAAGTACTAAAAACACATGGAATAGCATACTTAGAAAAGAGAGAAAAGTTAATACTTGTAAATAAATCAAATAAAAATGATACAGTTAATGTTTTAGGTCAACCGTCAACTAAAGGAATGACGAATGATAATTTATGGATATATATAGAAAGAACAACCAGTACAGGAAAATTGTTAAAGCTTGGTAGAAGTTATCTTAAGAAAAACAATGTGTTAGTCCTCGAGTTTGATAAATATGGAATTCTTACAAAAAAAGAATTTTATAATAAAGAAAGAATGAACGAAGTAAAATTTGCTAAAGATGTTACTGAAAACGAAATTCTTAAAGAAAACTTTATATATAGTTTCTTATCGAGTATTAGACAAAAAATGAGTACTAGAAGAAAATAATATTAGTGAGCAATTACAGCTAGGAGCAGTAAAGCGACTATATTAGTTATTTTGATCATTGGATTAATAGCCGGACCTGCCGTATCTTTATATGGATCACCAACAGTATCTCCAGTAACGGCTGCTTTGTGAGCCTCGGAACCTTTTCCGCCCAATTTGCCATCTTCGATATATTTTTTTGCATTATCCCACGCTCCTCCGCCTGCAGTCATTGAAATAGCAACAAATAAACCTGTGATGATAACTCCTAATAACATGGCACCAACTGAAGACAACGCAGCTTCCGTCCCACCTATCATTAAAATCACAAAGTATAAAATTATAGGAGACAAAACAGGTAATAGAGATGGAATTACCATTTCTTTAATAGCTGCTTTAGTTAATAAGTCTACTAATTTACCGTAATCAGGTTTTCTTTTACGTTTCATAATTCCAGGTATTTTTTTGAACTGTCTTCTCACTTCGATTACGACAGCACCAGCCGCTCTACCAACAGCTTGCATTGACATAGATCCAAATAAATAAGGTAACATAGCACCAATTAATAAACCTACAACAACGAAAGGATTAGATAGTTCAAAACTAACAGAAATGTTTTCTAAAGGAGATCCGCTTATACTTGAGAAAAGTTTTATATCTTCAGTATATGCTGCAAATAAAACTAGTGCGCCTAATCCTGCTGAGGCTATAGCATATCCTTTGGTAACTGCTTTAGTTGTATTACCTACGGCATCTAGAGCATCTGTTGTTTTTCTAACTTTTTTAGGAAGATTTGACATTTCGGCAATTCCTCCAGCATTATCAGTAACTGGACCGTAAGCGTCTAGCGCAACAACCATACCTGCTAAAGCTAACATTGTAGTTACAGATATCGCAATTCCAAACAAACCGGCAATATGATTGGTAAATAAAATTCCTGATACAATAATTAATACTGGCAAAGTAGTGGCCTCCAAAGAAACGGCCAAACCTTGAATAACATTTGTCCCATGACCAGTAGTAGAGGATTTTGCTATACTTAAAACTGGGCGAAATTTAGTTCCAGTGTAATATTCTGTTACCCAAATAATAAGACCTGTAATTATTAAACCAATTACTCCACATATATAAAGGTCAAAACCACTAAACTGAGCATTTGTTGATGAATAAATATTATCCAAGCCAATGATTTTTTCTGTAACTGGGTACAAAATTATCACAGAAAAAATAGCGGTTGCTATAAATCCCTTGTACAAAGCTCCCATTATATTTTTGCTTGAACCCAATCGTACAAAAAAAGTTCCTGCAATAGAAGTAAGTATGCACGCACCTGCAATCGCTAGTGGATAAATCATCATACTTAAATTACCTACAAAAAAAATAGATGATAAAACCATAGTAGCAACAATTGTGACAACATATGTCTCAAATAGATCTGCAGCCATACCAGCACAATCACCAACATTATCTCCAACGTTATCGGCAATAACTGCAGGATTTCTTGGATCGTCTTCAGGAATTCCTGCTTCAATTTTTCCTACTAAATCCGCACCTACGTCGGCACCTTTTGTAAAAATTCCACCACCTAATCTTGCAAAAATTGATATTAAAGATGCGCCAAAACCAAGTCCTAGTAGTGCATTGATTATTTCTCTACTTTCAACATTTAATTTTAATAAAAAGAGGTAATAAATTGCTATAGCTAATAATGCTAAACCAGCAACTAACATTCCAGTAACAGCTCCAGATTTAAAACTTATATTTAGTCCAGCGCTTAATCCTTTACGAGCAGCCTCAGCGGTTCTAACATTTGCTTGAACTGATATAAGCATTCCAACATATCCAGCAGTTCCGGATAAAAAAGCTCCAATAAAATAACCAAGCCCAACCCAAACTCCCAAAGCATATGTAATTATAATGAGAATAATTATTCCAACTATAGCAATAGTTTTATATTGACGATTTAGATAGGCTCTTGCACCTACTCGAATAGCGTTTGCAATTTCTTGCATTTTACTATTGCCCGGATCAGCTGATAAAATTTGTTTACTAGCTAGATAACTATATAAAATTGCGAGTAAACCAGCTGCTATAATAATGTTGAGAGTACCAATCATCAAATTAAATTAATTATAATAAAAAAACGCAACTTGCCAAAAAAAAACATAACATGCAACAAAAATCTTTTTTATCCTTTTTTAACTCGACTTACTTTTGATATTTTTTCTAATATAGCGTTCAAAAAGCTCTTTTGTGATTTTTGAACAAAAAAATCAGCTACTTTTAAGTATTCACTAATAACAACATTTATAGGAGTTTTATGCATGAACATAAATTCATATATAGCAGCCATAATCATTAATTTTATCATTAGTTCAGTTTTATTTTCGTTAATATCTTCACTTAATTCTTTATCCATTAAATCTTGAATTAATTCTTTTCTTTCAATAGTTCCATTGACAACATCTCTTATGAATTTTTTATATCTATGTTTTGGAAAAAATATTTCCGAGTCTTTATTTAAATGATGGCCATATAATTTTTGTATTACAATAACTCTAGGATTACTAAGTGCTCCATTGTGTTGTTTCACCTTTAAAACCTCCCAATACGGATAACGCAGCTCTTGCCGCCTCTCCTCCCTTATTTTTTTTAGTTCGATCAGATCTTTCAGCAGCTTGTTTTTTATTAAGACAAGTAATTATCCCGTTTCCTATAGGTTTTTTATACTTGATAGACAAATCCATTATTGCTTTTATTGTGGTTTTTGAAATTAAATCAAAATGTGGAGTCTCTCCCTTTATAACACATCCAAGTGCAATAAAGGCACTACAAGAATGGATATTTTTTGCAATCATTACCGGTATTTCAAGAATACCTGGTGCGTTCCATATAATTATATTCTTTCTAGGAATATTATTTTTTTTTAATACTTCAGCGGCACCAAAAGTTAAATCTCTGGCAATATCTGCATAGTAGGATGAAACGACAATACCGATTTTTGGGTTTTTTAATCTATTGAAGATTGTTTCACGTTTTGCAATACCAAGATCCAAGTCTTCAATTATAGAAAAATCTTTATCATTAAACCCTTTCTTTTTCATTTTATTATTTCCTGTTTCGTAATTTTAATACCGTAACCTTCTAAACCAATAACTTTCTTTTTTGATCTAGTAACTAATATCATCTTTTTAATATCCAATGCTTTAATAATTTGAGCGCCTATACCTGAGTTTTTAATAAGTGTATCCTGCCCCCCTTTATAATAATTTTTACTTTTATATCCTATTAAAGTTTCAGAAACTGATTTAAGATTTGAATCTCTTATAAAGATCAAAACACAATCTTTATAGTTTTTAAAATAGTCAATAGTTTTATTAAATAGGTTTGGAAGTTTTTTTCCCATCAAATAATCTTTTACTATATTTGATGAAATAACTCTCAGTCTAGGATTTTTGTTTTTTTTTAAATTTCCTTTAATTAGTGCAAAATTTTCTGTTCCATCCAATATATTTTCAAAAATTTTAATATTATAATTTTGTTTTCTAATTCTTATTAGTGATGATTTTTTAAACTTAATCAATTTTTCACGACTTAGACGATAAGCTATTAGATCATCAATCTTACCTAGTTTTAGTTTATGTTTTCTTGCAAAGTTTATTAATTGTTTACCTCTAGCCATAGTGCCGTCATCGTTCATAATTTCACAAATAACCGCTGAAGATCCACATTTGGATAATCTGGAAACGTCCACTGAAGCTTCAGTATGTCCAGCTCTGATCAGAACTCCACCATTTTTAGAAACAAGCGGAAAAACATGACCAGGCGATATTATACTCTTTGGTGAAGCATTTTTTTTGATTGCTGTTTTAATAGTGCGGGCTCTATCGTGAGCAGATATACCTGTTGTTATTCCTTTTTTTGCTTCAATAGAAATTGTAAATGCTGTTTGAGTCCTTGATTTATTAACAGGTGACATTAAAGGTAAATTAAGTTTATTTACTTGAGTCTGAGTTAAAGCTAAGCATATAAGGCCACGACCATGTTTTGCCATAAAGCTTATCGATTTTGCTGAAACTTTTGATGCTGGTATTATAAGATCACCTTCATTTTCTCTTCCTTCATCATCTACCAATACAAACATTTTGCCACGTCTAGCATCTTGTATAATTTTATTAATTTTAGAAAATTTCATACTCTTCATTTTACAAGACTCTTCATATATTTTCCTAAGATATCAAATTCAACATTTACCTCATCTTTTACTTTAAGATGTATTAAATTAGTTAACTTGAGTGTTTGAGGAATGATTGCAATTTGAAATCCATTTTTTAAAATTTTTACAATAGTTAGTGAAACACCATTAATAGTTATGGATCCTTTTTGTACTAGATATTTTCTAAATTTATTTGATAATTTAAAATTAATTAACCAAGATTTTCCAACAAAATAAATTTTACTTATAGAGCATGTTGTATCAACATGACCTTGAACAAGATGTCCGGAAATACGTTCTCCATATTTTAAAGACTTTTCAAGATTAATTATATCTCCCTTTTTTGATAATTTAAAAGTTGTTTTATGTAAAGTTTCCTTAGAAACATAAAATTTTACTAAATTTTTATTGAATTTTTCTAAAGTTAAGCAAGCTCCAGAGCAAGAAATAGAAGTTCCTATTTCATTTTTTGTAAATTTCATTTGAGATAATATTTCCATAGCGCAATTATTATTCCTTTTATAAATTTTACTAATTTTTCCTGTATTTTTAATTATCCCGTTAAACATTATTTTAATTTATATGTCGTTAATTTTTCACCAAAAAGATTAACTTTTTCTATTGTATTTTTTTTATTGTGTAAAAATAATCTAAAATACTTTTTAATATTACCATCACCATCTTTTCCGAGTTTTTTATTAGATATAATAAGCTTAAAATCATTTATTAAATTTCTATTTAAAAAATTAGTAGTTAATTTTATTCCAGATTCTATAAAAATCCTAGAAAAACCTAATTCTTTTGCTTTAATAAGTGATTTATTTAAATCAAGATCGCCATCATTATTAGTGGGAATTTTATAAATTTTTATTTTTAATTTTTTTAGTAATTTAACTTTATTTTTTTTGATTTTATTATAAAAAATTATTGTAGGATAAGCAGATGCATCTTTAATAATTTTTGAACTAATAGGAGTTTTTAACTTGTTATCAAGTATAATTCTCGATGGACTACTATCATTTAAACCATTAATTCTACATGTTAATCTAGGATTATCATCAATAATGGTTTTTGAACTTGTTATTATACAGTCGTGATTTGATCTCATTAAATGAACTCTTCCTCGAGAAAATCTATTTGTAATCCATTTATTTTTTTTATTAATTGTAAAATAATCTTTTGAAACGGCTAATTTGCAAGTAACGAACGGTAAAAAATTTCTTTTAAATTTAATATAACTCCTATAAAACACATTCGATTCGCGAGCATATATTCCTTTGTTAACGATTATCTTTTTGTTTCCTAATAGTTTTGAACATTTGTTATGTGATCTCAAATCTGGATCATTTATAGAAAAAAAAACTTTCTTTACTCCACTGTTAATAATTGATTTTGTGCATGGTATAGTTCTCCCATAATGAGAGCAAGGTTCCAACGTTACATATAATTCAGCACCTTTAAGATTTGTTCTTGACTGATTGATAGCGTTATGTTCTGCATGAGGTCTACCGTTAATACTCGTACATCCAACACTAATTACTGAGCTGTTTTTTGTAATAACGCAGCCTACAGAAGGATTTCCATTTGTGTTACCTAAATTTTTTTGGGCTTGTGTTAAAGCAAGCCTCATAAAATACGAATGATTTCTGTATTTAGTCTGATTTATAAACATTCAAGTTGCCAACAAATTGTTCAAAATCTTTTGCTTCTTTAAAGTTTTTGTAAACTGAAGCAAAACGAACATAAGCTACTTGATCTAAATTCGCGAGATCTTTCATTATAAATTTTCCAATTGTAGATGTTGGAATTTCATTTTCACCCAGACCTTCTAGATTTCTAACAATTCTTGAAATGAATTTTTCGATAGATTCTCTATCTATTGGTCTTTTTCTTAATGATATATTAATTGATTTAGCAATTTTATCTCTATCAAAAGGTTCTTTTCGACCATTATTTTTTACTACTGTTAACTCTCGAAATTGTACTCTCTCAAATGTAGTAAAACGTTCTTTTCTCTCACAACCACAGACCCTGCGTCTTCTTATGGCGGTACCGTCCTCTGTTGGTCTTGAATCTACAACAGATGTATCTTTTTCTCTACAAAAAGGACATATCATAATCTAGTTTTTCATTAAATGATTATAAATAGGAAATTTTGAACAAAGATCTATTACTTCTTTTTTAATTTCAGATTCAATTTTACCATTATCTTCAGGATTTTTTGATAAACCTTCAATTGTTTTAGTTATTAAATCTCCAGTTTTTTTGAATTCGTTTAATCCAAAACCTCTGGTAGTTGCAGCTTGCGTACCAAGTCTTATGCCTGAAGTAATTGTCATTTTCTGTGTATCAAAAGGAATGCCATTTTTGTTACACGTAATATTAGCTCTTCCTAAACCTGTTTCTGCAGCTTTTCCGGTTACATTAAAAGGTCTTAAATCAACTAACATTAAATGTGTATCAGTACCTCCAGAAAATATTTTGAATCCATTATTTTTCAAAGTTTCAGATAAAATTTTAGCGTTAGCAAGAACAGATTTAATATAATTTTTAAAACTGGGTTGTAAAGCTTCCTGAAAAGTAACAGCTTTTGCTGCGATGATATGCATTAAAGGTCCACCTTGATAACCTGGAAAGACAGCTGAGTTGATTTTCTTAATTATATCTTCTCTATTTGTTAAGATAATTCCACCTCTGCCACCTCTTAAAACTTTATGAGTAGTTGATGTAACAACATCTGCATATTCAATTGGATTTGGATGTCCCTTCCCAGCAACTAATCCAGCAAAGTGAGCCATGTCTACCATAAGATATGCATTTATTTTGTCTGCTATTTCTCTAAATTTTTTGAAATCAATAATTCTAGAATATGCACTACCGCCAGCAATTATAAGTTTCGGTTTATGTTGTTTTGCCAATACTTCGATTTGATTATAATCAATAAGTCCAGTTTCTTTATCTACGTCATAATGAAATGATTTTAACCATTTGCCAGAAAGTGAAACTTTTGCTCCATGAGTTAAGTGACCACCAGAATTTAAACTCATACCAAGTATTGGGTCTCCAGGATTTAAAAGCGCAAGATATACGGCGCCGTTGGCTTGTGCTCCTGAGTGCGGTTGTACATTAGCATATTTACAATTAAATAATTTTTTTACTCTTTCAAGTGCCAGGTCTTCCGCTTTATCAACGAATTCGCATCCACCGTAATATCTTCTTGAAGGATAACCTTCAGCATATTTATTTGTCATGATTGAACCTTGTGCATCTAAAACAGCTTTCGATACAATATTTTCTGACGCTATTAATTCAATATGCTGTTGTTGTCTTTCTAGTTCAAGCTTTATAGAATTATATAAATCCGAGTCAGTTGTTGATAAATCATTATCGAAAAAATTTTGGTAATCTTCTGATATATATTTAATTAAATTTGACATAAAACTTTATATTTTTTTAACTCTATTCATATAGCGACCACCTTTAAAATTAGTTTTCATAAATACACTTACACATTTTAATGCAACATTTTTTTTAGTCAATCTAGCTCCTATCGCCATCACATTAGCATTATTGTGCAATCTGCTTAACTTTGTTGATTTTAAATCATAGCATAAAGCAGCTCTAATACTTTTGTGTTTGTTAGCAGCCATATCCATCCCAATACCAGAGCCGCAAACTAAAATACCAAATTGGTTATTATTTTTTTTCATTTTTTTTGATAGCAAATGCGCAAAATCTGGATAATCAACTGAATTAGTATTCTTTGTCCCGAGATCCAAAACTTTTTTCCTTTTTTTTATTAAAAATCTTTTAATTGCTTCCTTTAATTCAAAACCAGCATGATCTGATGCCAAAAGGATTTTTTTTGATTTTTTTTTTCTATATGAGGCCACTGTTAATACTAAAATTAATCTACATGTATACAGTATAAAAATTTATACCACAATATTTTGATTTAGATTTTTATTAACTAATGAAACCTATTATCGGTCAAAGAAGCCAGTATATAGACTCTATTCTCCTTTCTATCATTAAAAGCGTTATTATATTTAACAGTATTTATAACCCAAACAGAACCATTTGTCGTAATGCTGTTATTAATTATGATAATATAAACTTAAAATTGTAATAGGAGCAATTATCAAATGAAAAATATAGGTTCATATCCTAATGTTAGGCTAAGGAGAAACAGAAAAGCTGAATGGTCTAGAAGGCTTGTCAGCGAAAGCAACTTATCTCCTAACGACCTTATCTGGCCAATTTTTATCAGAAATGGAAAAAATATTAAAGAACCTGTTAAATCAATGCCTGGAGTTTTTATATATACGCTTGATCAAATAGAAAGATTAGTTGAGAAAGCAATTCGCAAAAGAATTCCCATGATTGCACTATTTCCTAATACTCCCAATTCTAAAAAAAATGCTAAAGGATCGGAGGCTTTAAACAAAAATAATCTTGTGTGTAGAGCCTTAAGATTAATTAAAAAAAACTATAAAGAAATTGGTTTAATGTGTGATGTAGCCCTCGATCCATACACCAATCATGGACACGATGGAATATTAAAAAAAAATTATGTAGATAATGATGAAACGGTAAAGGTTTTAGTTAAACAATCACTTTTACAAGCAGAAATGGGTTGTGACGTTATTGCGCCATCTGACATGATGGATGGAAGAATAGGTGAAATAAGAAAAGCTTTGGATAATAATGGCTTTAAATTGGTTCAAATATTATCTTATGCGGTAAAATATGCTTCAAATTTTTATGGACCTTTTAGAGATGTGGTTGGTTCAAAAAAATTACTAAAAAGTAACAAAAAAGATTATCAAATGGATTTTAGCAATTATAAAGAAGCTTTAAGAGAGGTGGCTTTAGATGTAAGTGAAGGAGCTGACTTTGTTATGGTAAAACCTGGGATGCCTTATCTTGATATAATCAAATTGATTAAGGATAACTTTAAAATACCAGTTTTTGCTTATCAGGTATCAGGTGAATACAGTTTAATTATGAACGGAATAAAAAATAAAATATTAAACGAAGATGCAATATATGAAAGTTTAATATCTTTTAAAAGAGCCGGGTCAAACGCTATAGTTACCTATTTTGCAGATCAAATTGTAGACAAATTAAGATAACCACCACCATTTCCTTTTTCCCCAATTAATTTTATTCCATATTCTCTCGTGAAGATAATAAAAAAACATTTTTGTGATTACTTCTATTCCTGCAATAGATCCTCCCATTTTCCAATCTCCGGTAATAATCCATGCTATAACGAATGTATCTAAAGAAGCGGTTATTCTCCAAGTAATAGTTTTTAATAATGATCTTTTACTTTGTTCAGCTTCCATTATAAAAAATAATTTTCTAGAATACTTCTAAATAATGGAAATTTAAGCCTATTAGGAATAATAAAATTTTCCATAAATAAATCCCTATTGAATGTTAAGGCCTTTTTAGTGTTGTCATTGTTACTTATTTTTAAATTTGGTTCAAACCCTAGTTCCTTAATTAATAACAATTCCCAATTAATATATAATTTTATCCAATTATTAGATCTAAGATCGAATAACAAATTTTCAAATGAGTTATAAACTTTTTTGTTTATCTGTCTTTCAGGCAATAATATTTTTAAAATTGATGCTGCTGACAATATACATACAGATCTTTTTTTATCATCAAAAAAAAATGGTGAGATAGGTTTAATAAGTTCAATATTAAAATATCCAGATTTATTTTCATTTTTAGATTTCCAATTAAGTAGAAATTTATTTCCAATTTGAAATTTTCCCTTCTGTTTTCTTGACAAACCTCCGTAAACTATTCCTGAATATTTGCCGTGTTCCAAAGTAAATGCTTCAATAATAATGGAATTTTCATCAAAATTATTCTTTGACAATAGATAGCCTTCATCTTTCCAATACATACTAATTAATATTTTTACCTTTTAGTAATTTAGCAGCGGCATTTTGTTCTGCGTGTTGTTTAGAACCACCTATACCAATAAATTGTTTAGATCCTGTTATAGAGACAGAAATTTTATAAGTTGGCTTGTGTCTAGGTCCTGACGAGCTTAATAAACGATAGAGAGGAAGTTTTTTATAACTTTTAAGAGAGTGCTCTTGTAGTTTAGTTTTGGAATCTAAAATTGTAATATCTGAATTATCGATTTTTTTTTTCCAAATTTTTAAAATGAAATTTTTAACAAAATCATAACCTCTATCTATGTAAATGGCCCCAATGACAGCCTCACAACAATCGCTTAATATTTTTTTATCTTTTCTAGTAATTTTTTTTTTTTCGTCTCCGACAATAATATAATTCTGAAGATCAATTGACCAAGCTATATCGCAACAAGTTTCTCTATTTACCAAAATAGCAAATCTTTTATCTAAAACTCCTTCATTTTCAACTGGATAAAGATCAATTAGTTTTTTTGATAAAATAAGCCCAATCACTCTATCACCTAAAAATTCAAGTTTTTCATTATTGAATTTTTTATTCGCGCTTTTATGTGTCAAAGCCTCAATTAATAGTGAATTATTTTTAAATTTAATTTTTTGAGATTTTTGGAATTTGTGTATATCTAGGATCATTGAATTTTTTTAAATAAACGATCTTTTCTAACGATTTGATTCCAATTCCAAAATTTAAGAAATGTACCTTTTGTTTTATCGTTAGAGAAAAAAATTATTCGTGCTTTTCCAACTAAATTATTAAAATTAACATACCCCACACTACTCAAAAAACGGCTATCTTTTGAACAGTCTCTATTATCGCCCAGAAAGAAATAATGTTCTTTTGGTACAATAAATTCATCAGTGTTGATCATTGTGCCATCTTTTCTGTATACAGTTAAATATTTTTTCCCATTTGATAGAGTTTCTTCATAAGCATCTATTTGTATAATTTTATCGCCACAATTAATATTTAGTGAAGTTTCTACTTTTCTCTTTTCAATTTTAACATCATTCAAATATAAATCTTTATTTATGATTTGCACTTTATCACCAGGTAAACCTATCAATCTTTTAATATAGTCCGTTCTGTTATCCACAGGAGTTTTAAAAACAACGACATCTCCTCTTTTAGGCGATTTTTCTAAAATTCTACCTGTAAAAATTTTAGGGCTAAATGGAAAAGAATGACGACTATATCCATATGAATATTTAGAAACAAATAATCGATCACCAACTAGTAAATTTGGTTCCATCGATGATGAAGGTATATAAAATGGTTGGAAAAATAAGCTTCTAATAAATAAAGCTATTATTAATGCATAGAATAATGTTTTAATATTATCGATAATTTTTTTTTTCATTAATTATAAGATACAATAACCGTTGCTTGCGCCCAAGGAACATCATCAGATAATGATAGGTAAATAGAATATTTTTTATTTTTTATTTTTTTTTTTATAAAATTAGCTGTAGAACCTTTTAATTGAATAGATGGTTTTCCAAGGTTATCATTGAGAATTTCTATATCTTTAAAATTAACTCCTTTCCTAATCCCAGTTCCTAAAGCCTTACTTAATGCCTCTTTAGCGGCAAATCTTTTGGCATAAAAAGAAGAAGGGTTCTTTTTTTTTTCACAATAAATAATTTCATTTTTAGAAAAAATTCTCTTTTTAAAATTATTATTTTTACCTTTTAAAGTTTTTTTCATTCTTTTTATATTTACAATATCTGTACCAATACCAAAAATTTTCATTTTATTTATTTATGATTTTCTTAAATTTCATAATTGTTTTTTTTAAGCCAATAAACACCGACTCTGCTATGATAAAATGACCTATGTTAAATTCGGAAATACTATTAATCTTAGAAATTTGATCAGCTGTCCTATAGGTTAAACCATGCCCAGCATGAACTTCCAAGAAATTTTTTTCTGCATAAAGTGCTGACTTTTTAATTCTAGAAAATTCAGTCTTTATTTTTCTCTTCTTATTAAACAGATTACAATATTTTCCTGTGTGCAACTCAACACAATCAGCGCCTAATTTTTTTGAAAGTGAAATATCAGCAATTTTTGGTTCAATAAATAAAGTAACTCTTATTTTTCTTTCTTTAATTTTACTAATCATCTTTTTTAGAAATATTTTTTGTCTATTTAAATTTAAGCCACCTTCAGTAGTAATCTCAGCCCTTTTTTCTGGCACTATACACACGTATTTTGGTTTATGTTTTAGTGCAATTTTTAACATCTCTTTTGTGGGTGCTATTTCTAAATTAAGTGGAATACGTAATTTTCTTTTAATATTTTTTAGGTCATCATCTCTTATATGTCTTCTATCTTCTCTTAAATGTATAGTAATTGAATCAGCCCCATTATTTTCAGCAATTAGCGCTGCTCTTACTGGATTTGGATAATTTTCCCCTCTCGCATTTCTTATTGTTGCGACATGATCGATGTTAACACCTAATCTTTTATTTCTCATTTATAAATTTCTGCTACCGAGTTTAGTAGGTTGAATTTTTTTGAGATCATCAGGTAATTCCTTATTTTTATAGGTGTCCATTTTTAATTTAATTTGAGAAACAATTTTATCCTTAATTAATGACTTACTATTAGATCTATCTATAATACACGCATAGCCAATTAATTTAGATTTGCTAGCTTCTATTAATTCAGAACATTCTAATGCAGATTTTCCTGTAGTAATTACATCTTCAACTATAAGTACATTTGAACTTTCAGGAATTTTAAATCCTCTTCTTAATACTAATTTTTGATCCAATCTTTCAGCAAAAATAGTTTCCACTTTTAGTTGTCTACCCAATTCATAACCTACAACAATTCCACCTATGGCCGGAGATAAAATAATGTCAATCTTATTAAAGACCTTTTTTATTTTTTCACATAATGATGAACAGATAGCTTCAGCTTTATTTGGATGGCTCAATAATTTGGCACATTGCACATATTGTTTGCTATGTAAACCGGATGAAAGAATAAAGTGACCCTCTAATAATGCGTTAGTTTCTTTTAAAATTTTTAAAGATTCGTTGTAAGAAAGCATCCTTTTTCCTGTGTCGTATTATTCTGAATTTATATTCTTTTAATTTTAATTCGCTTATTAAATTTTTATAATTTTTTAATTCCCTAATCTGTATATCAAAAATGAATTCTAAATAATCAGTCTTTTTTGATATGATTTCCATATTTATTATATTGTTTTCGTGAAAACCAATTAAACTACTTACTTCGCCTAGTTTTCCAGGAAGATTAGGTATTTTAATACACAAACTACTAATATACTTTTTTTCAGAATTTTGTTTAACATTTTTTTTAAGCTGCCAATATCTTCTTATAGCAGCTCGCGCTTTTCCTGTTTTGGCATATGACAACCACTCTAAGGAAGGCGAACCATTCTTTGTTCCAATAATATTTACCAGATCTCCATTTTTTAGAACGCTTTGTAATGGTGAGCCTCTTCCATTAATTTCACATGAAGATAAACTATCACCTATTTTTGTATGCACGGCATATGCAAAATCTATAGGTGATGCACCTATTGGTAATTTAATAACCTCACCTTTGGGAGTAAAACAAAATACATTATCTTGAAACATTTGCAGTTTGGTATATTCCAAAAAATGCTCTGGGTTTGTATCTTTTTCCATAATTTCTACGAGATCTCTTAACCAATCATATTCCTTAAGTGCTAGATGACTCACTTTTTCTGATGATTTATATATCCAATGAGACGCAATTCCCCTTTCGGCAAATTCTTGCATTTGCTGCGTTCGTATTTGTATTGCTACTCTTTCCTTATTTGGTCCTATTACAGCTGTATGTATAGATTTATAATTATTAATTTTTGGTGTTGATATATAATCTTTAAATCTTCCGGGTATAGTGGACCAGTTGCTGTGGAATACACCAAGTACTTTATAACAGGTCACAACATCATTAACTATGACACGGAAACCAATGATGTCTGTAAGTTGTTCAAGAGACACTCTTTTGGATTGCATTTTTTTCCAAATTGAGAAAGGGGTTTTTTCACGACCTACTATTTTTGCATTCACTCCACTATTCTTAAGAATTTTTGTAAAATTTTTTGAAATTTCTTTAAAACTATTTTCTCTATTTTTTTTATTTATAGAAAGTCTTTCTACAACAAGATTTCTAGCGTCCGGATTTAACTTTTGGAAAGATAAATCCTCAAGCTCGTCTCTTATATGATTCATGCCCATTCTATCAGAGAGCGGCGCATATATTTCCATTGTTTCCTTAGCAATTCTTTTTCTTCGATTTTCATCTGAAATTGAATTTAAGGTTCGCATATTATGAAGTCGATCTGCTAGTTTAACGAGTAAAACTCTTATGTCTTTTGAGGTAGCTAAAATAAGTTTTCTAATATTTTCTGCTTTAGAATTTTCAATAACCTTTCCTTCTAATTCTGAAATTTTTGAAACTCCCTCAACTAAATCGGCAACCTCCTTACCAAATTCTTTTTTAACAGTTTCATATGTGATTTTCGTATCTTCTATCGTGTCATGGAGCAATCCTGTAGCAATGGTAGCACTATCAAGCTTTAAATCTGTCAATATATCAGCTACTGCTACCGGGTGAATTAAATAAGGATCGCCAGAATCCCTTTTCTGATCCTTGTGTGCATCAAGAGCAAAAGTATAAGCTTTTGATAAAGCATCAGAGTTAAAAAAGCGGTTATAGTTCTTTACTTTTTCAATTAGCTCTTTTTGATTTAACATTAAAATATTATATCAAGATTTTTTAATCTTTAATATAGACTTTTTATCTTCATTAGAAAGTTTGTTTATCAACACATCAATAGAGTCTTTAGTTTCTGGATGTATCCATTTAGGTGCTATTTCTTGTAAAGGAAACAAAACGAAATTTCTGTAAATAAGTTTTTCATGTGGAACTTTAAAAATTAAGTTTTTATAAGTAAAGTCCATAACTTTTCCATTGTAATCAATAATATCAATATCACATGTTCTAGGCTCATTTTTTTTTATTCTTTTTCTTTCTAATTTTTCTTCAACAAAAATTAAAACTGAAACTAAATCTTCTAGTGATAAATTTGTAGATACCTCAACAACTAAGTTAATAAATTTTGGGTTTTTTATATCTGGATATGATGGTGTTTCATAAAAATTCGATCTCTTATTTATTTTGATGTAATAAGTTTCAAGATATGAAACAGCTAAATTTAAGTTTTCAAAACGATCGCCAAAACTTGATGATAAGTTTGATCCCAATCCTAAAAAAAACATGCTAATTTAACTGGATTTTCTAAAATATCTAGCTCTCTCCCTATCCCAATCTCTTTTCTTTTTAGTATGTCTTTTATCATACTGTTTTTTTCCTTTTGCAACTGCAATTTCAACTTTTGCTTTTCCTTTTCTAAAATACAATTTTGTTGGAATTAAAGTGTAGCCCTCTCTATTAATTCGACCTATAAGTTTGTTTATTTCCCTTTTATTTAACAAAAGTTTTCTATTACGTTTCGGATCATGATTATTATAACTAGATTCTTTATAGGAAGGTATATGAGAATTTACTAAATATAGCTCACCTTGTTCGTCAAAAGCATAGGATTCAGAAATATTTGCTTTTCCATCCCTTAAAGACTTTACCTCAGAACCCTTTAGCACAATACCAGCTTCAAAAAATTCCTTGAAAAAATAATTAAATCTGGCTTTTCTATTGTTAGAAATTATTTTCAAACCACTTTTGGTTTTTTGATTCATCCTAAATCAAATTAGCATGTGTCATGGCAGATTTTACAATTTTCTTTGTTTCATCAGTAATTTTGACGAGCGGTAATCTCACATCATCAGAACATAAATTTAATAAACTAGCAGCATATTTTACCGGACTTGGGCTACTTTCAATAAATAGTGATTTATGTAGCGGCATTAACTTATCATTAATCTGCTTTGCCTTAGCTAATAAGTTGCTATTATTTTTTGCTGTCGAAGCTTCTTGAAACTCTGAACAAAGTTTTGGTGCAACATTTGCAGTTACAGATATACACCCTACCCCACCATGTAAATTAAATTCTAACGCAGTACCGTCCTCTCCAGATAATTGGATAAAATCAGGTCCCATTTTTTTTCTTTGTTGATCCACTCTATTTAAATCGCCAGTAGCGTCTTTTACACCAATAATATTTTTTAATTCGAAAAGTCTAGACATTGTATCTACACTCATATCAACAACAGAACGTGGAGGAATATTGTAAATTATAATTGGAATTGAACAATTATCATTTATAGATTTAAAGTGTTGATATAAACCTTCTTGAGTTGGTTTGTTAAAATATGGAGTAACAACAAGGGCCGCATTAGCTCCTATTCTCTCAGCGTATTTTGTTAAAGATATAGCTTCATTTGTGGAGTTAGATCCAGTCCCAGCAATAATAGGAATTTTACCTTTAGATTCTTTAACACATAATTCAATTACTTTTTCGTGCTCTTCATGACTTAATGTTGGAGACTCGCCAGTTGTTCCAGCCGGAACAAGTCCCGCAGAACCATTTTTTAGGTGATAATGTATTAAAGAAATATAACAATCTTCATCAAGCTTATTATTCTTGAACGGGGTTATTAACGCAACAATTGATCCTTTAAACATAAATCTTTATAACATAGTTTAAAAAAGTAATTCATCTAAAAATTTATGAAAAATCGGTTTAAACTTAATGTAATTATTTTGATATCTTCTATCTTTTTAACATCACAAACAGTTGCAGCTGATCGTATTCTTCCTATTCCTAAGCCAACGGTAGATCAGGAAGCTAAAGAGAAAACTGCAAAAAAAAAAGAAATATACCCACAAAAAAAACCGACAAAAGAAACTGAAAAAATTCCAACAGAAGAAATTAAAATAACTGCAGAGACTTTGGAAGAAAGCACAGAAAGTAAAATTATATACCCTCAAAAAAAACCGATAATATTTCAAAAAAAGATTGATAAAGCTGTTGCCAAGTCAACAATTCTATCACGTGGAGATCTTAAAATAGCCAAGGCTGCATTTGAAGCAGTCAAGAAAAAAAAATGGCAGACTGCGATAAAACTTTCAAAAAAAGCTAAAAATAAAATGGTATTTAAAATGGTAAATTGGTTTTATTTAATAGAGCCAATTAATTCAGCCACTTTCTACAATTATTTAACTTTTATTAATAATAATCCTAATTATCCAAGAATAAACAGACTTAAATATCTTGCTGAACACAAAATGTATCTAAAAACAGTATCACCAAAAGTTATAAAGAAATGGTTTAATGGTAAGGAGCCTCTAAGTGAATATGGAAAAATTAAACTTGGAGAAATTTATGTTAAGGAAGGTAACTTTGAAGAAGGCTCAAGATTCATAAAAGATGGATGGATAAAAGCTAAACTTTCAAAAAAAGATTTAAGATATTTGAGAAAAAAATACAAAAAAATAATTACCGTATCGGATAACATTAAAAGAGCTGATTGGCATGCTTGGGAAGGAAAACATTGGGATGTACAAAGAATGTTAAGATATTTACCAAAAGATGAAACAGCTTTATATAGAGCAAGACAATTATTAATGAGCAAGTCTTATGGTGTTGATAATGCTATAGCAAAAGTTCCAGCAAAATATAAAAATGATATTGGCTTAAAATATGACAGACTTAAATGGCGAAGAAGGAGAGGAAGATTAGATCCATCTCTTGAAATTTTATTTAGTCTTCCAAACGATCCAGTAAAATTAGTTAGACCTGACCTTTGGTGGAAGGAGAGAAGTATATTAACAAGATCATTAATATATAAAAAAAAATATGCTAAAGCTTATAAGGTTTCAAGTAATCACTCTCTGTCGGAAGGATCTGATTATGCCGATTCCGAATGGCTTTCGGGATGGATATCTCTTACTTTTTTAAATGATCCAAATATGGCCTTACAACACTTTAAAAATTTTTATAATAACGTTGGTTATCCCATAAGTTTATCACGTGGTGCTTATTGGATGGCACGTACTTACAAAGAAATAAAAAATAAACAAAAATCTGAGGAGTGGTTTAATGAAGCCGCAAAATATTTAAATACATATTATGGACAACTTGCATTTGTTGAAATGAACCATGGAGAAAATTTTGCTTTACAAGATCAAGAAAAAGTTGATGAAAAATTTGAAAAAGAATTTAATAAAAATCCTTTAATTAAAAATATACAATTACTTAAGGAACTAGACAAAGCTGAATATTCTAAATATTTTCTTAAGCACTTAGCCTCTTTAAATATAGAAAAAGGGAGTGAAATACTTGCTGGTAAACTTGCTATTGATGTAGGAAGATATGATTTTGCGATCCAAATAGCTAAACAAGCATCATATGAAAAAAGATTCTATAATGAGATAAACTATCCAGTTATTCGAACATCTGAAATCGTAAATCAAAAAACAATGCCAAAGAACGAGCTTGTTTTAGCGGTAATAAGACAAGAAAGTGAATTTGATGAAGATGCTACTAGTTATGTTGGAGCAAGAGGTTTGATGCAATTGATGACTTACACAGCTAAGCTTGTTGCTAAGCAAGCAAAACTTCCATATTCAAAAAATAAACTCAAAAATCCTGATTATAATATTAAATTAGGTTCTTATTATTTAGCTGGATTATTAGAAGTGTATGAAGGATCCTACCCTTTCGCTTTAGCAGCATATAATGCTGGACCCAAAAGAGTTAAATATTGGAAAAAAATTAACGGGAACCCCCAAAAAGGAAATATTAATTATATAGATTGGATTGAACTAATTAAGTTTAAGGAAACAAGAAATTATGTTCAACGTGTTTTAGAAAACGTAAATGTTTATAAATATATGCTATCTGGTAAACCTATTAAGATTTATAATTTCTTTGAAGATAAGCCTCATTACTAAGAATGGCGGAAGCGGTTGGATTCGAACCAACGGTTGGCTTACGCCAACGGAAATTTAGCAAACTTCTGGTTTAAGCCTCTCACCCACGCTTCCAATTTTTTCAGATTTAGCTGAAATAATTATAAACCGAATTACTGTGTGTTTCAATATAAGAAGAAGGAACGCATGCTATTTACCTTTATTTTAATTCGTTTTCAATTTATTGATAGCAATAATTTATGAATAAAAATACTTTTAACGGAATTTTATCTGGTGGTGCTGGCTCTTTATGGTGGGGAATTATAGGTGTTTTATACTTTAAGTCGGTATCTTTTGTTGATCCAATAGAATTAATTGTTCACAGAACAGTTTGGACCGCTTTTTTACTTCTTTTTACAATATCAATATATTCAAAATGGAATGATGTTTTTCTTGTTTTAAAAAACATAAAAAAAACTTTAATCTTATTTATTTGTGGAATACTAATTGTCACCAATTGGTTTACATGGATATATGCAGTTGTAACTAATAGACTTGTGGATGCTAGCTTTGGTTATTATATCTTTCCAATTTTAAGTGTTTTTTTTGGTATAATTTTTTTAAAAGAGTCATACAATAAAAAAAAGTTGCTTGCCATATCACTAGTAATTATTTCAGTTATTTTTTTGCTCTTTAATTTTCAGTCAACTCCTTGGGTTGGCTTAATTGTTGCGATTACTTGGAGTACCTACAATTTAATTAGAAAAAAATTAAAAGTTCCTGCCGACGTAGGTCTGTTTATTGAAAGCGCTTTTATGACCCCGTTTGCCATTATTGTATTCTATTTATTATCAAAAGATGGAAATAATTTCTTTTCTCCAAGTGATTTAAAAATTTCATTTTGGTTATTCCTTGCAGGAGCTATGACATTAATACCTTTATATCTATATTTAAAAGGTGTCGAATTAGCAGGATTAGGACCAACTGGCATGATTTTTTTCTTAGCGCCAACAGGTCAATTTTTGCTAGGTGCTTTCTACTATGGTGAATATCTGGATATAAGCAAATTAATAAGTTTTGTTATCATTTGGATTGCGGTAACAATTTATCTACATGATCTATCCGGAGAAAAAATACGTTAAACTATAGGTGGGTAAGCGGTTTAAACCAGTCGTCTGCCATACTGCCGTATTGAAAATCAATAAAATTGGTATAATTTATAGCAATGAAGAATAAGTATTCAATATTCTCAATAATCAAAAACTCTCTCAGTTATCATGAAAATTGGCAAAGAGCTTGGAGAGACCCTGAGCCAAAACCTAGTTACGATATAGTGATCGTTGGTGGCGGTGGTCATGGATTAGCAACTGCTTACTATCTAGCAAAAGAGCATAATTTAAAAAATATTGCTGTAGTAGAAAAAGGATGGATTGGTGGTGGTAACACTGGAAGAAATACCACTATTATAAGATCAAACTATTTATGGGATGCAAGTGCAGGTCTTTACGATCATGCTTTAAAACTTTGGGAAAACTTATCCCAAGAATTAAATTACAACGTCATGTTTAGTCAAAGAGGAGTTATGAATTTAGCTCATAATCAACATGATGTGAGAGAATTAAAACGAAGAACGCACGCTAATAGATTAAATGGCATAGACTGTGAATGGCTAAACACAGAACAGGTAAAAGAATTTTGTCCTATTATTAATTGTTCACCTAATATCCGTTATCCAGTAATGGGTAGTACATTACAAAGACGAGCCGGTACAGCGAGACATGATGCTGTCGCATGGGGTTATGCTAGAGGTGCTGATTCAATGGGAGTCGATATTATTCAAAATTGTGAAGTAAAAGGAATTAAAAGAAAGGGAGAAGCTATAGAAGGTTTAGAAACAACAAAAGGTTTTATTAAAACATCAAAAATTGGTGTTGCTGCTGCTGGTCATTCTAGCGTTATTGCTAATATGGCAGGTTTAAAACTTCCCATCGAAAGTAAACCTCTTCAAGCTCTGGTCTCTGAACCAATTAAACCAATAATCGATACAGTTGTTATGTCTAATGCTGTTCATGCTTATGTAAGTCAATCTGACAAAGGCGAACTCGTCATAGGAGCTGGAACAGACTCTTATGTTTCATACACTCAAAAAGGCACTCATGAAATTGTTGAAGGAACTCTTAATGCAATTTTAGAACTCTATCCAATTTTTAGCAGGCTTAGAATGCTTAGACAATGGGGAGGTGTTGTTGATAT
>ENA-ORDI01000326-ORDI01000326.1-marine-metagenome-genome-assembly--contig:-NODE-326-length-34229-cov-3.854767_pt1 | contig 34229 bp, 28 predicted proteins | sample MGYA00248628_ERZ508525 | MGnify/ENA primary metagenome ERZ508525 (study PRJEB26195, sample SAMN05422138) | marine metagenome | isolation source: East of Porto Seguro, South Atlantic Ocean | place... | reverse complement strand
AACATCGACGCCGACAAAGGCGCGGCGATTCTCGCTTCAGCAAACCTGGACGCCAAGAAAGGCGCCGAGCTGTTGGGGTCTGCCCAACTCGATGCGGGAAAGGCCGCCGACATCCTTAACTCTAATCAGATCGACGCGACCAAGGCTGCCGCGATCTTTGACCAGCCCGCCCTGACCGCCGCGAGGTCCGCTGCCATTCTAGGTGAGGTCGAAAAAACCAAGGCCGGTGCGATCCTGGAAGCCGTCTCCAACTCCAAGGTCGAAGGCATAGTTGCGAACATGCCAGAGGCTAAACTGATTGAGCGCCTGCCGGAGATGTCGGCAGGAAAGCTCCACTCGCTGTCTCCGGGAGTCCTGTTCGACAACCTGCCGTCTGTTCCCACAGAAGCCATCGCCCGCGAGTTCGCGCCCGTGGTTGACCCCAGTTGCGCGCCGCCTGTGGTGACCCAGGTGTCTCAGGAGCTGATCGTTTACGAGGTATGCGACACGGCCGAATTGGCGTGGGCCAAGATGGTTAGCAGCCCGGTTCCAATCGCCTCGATACTGGGTAAATTCACCAACGTTCGATCATTGATTCGAGTGAGTATCGAAGATATCCAGAACCTGCCTGCGGAGGCTCCGAAGTTTTCCGCTGATCGGGTCCTCAATTCCTTCTTCAACATAAATATCGAAGGGACGGAGCAAGGGGACCTAGCCACGATCCACACCACCATGTTTGTGGAAAAGAGCTGGATCCAAGCCAACGACATCCACAAATGGTCTATCGCATTTAACCGGTTTGACGAGGAACTGGGCGCATGGGTCCCGGTCACGGCCAAGAGGGTCCGGGAAACCACGGACAGAATTTATTACACCGGCGTCCTTCCGGGTTTCTCGACCTTTGCAATAACGGGAGGCACAGCGCCGGTAACACCACAGTTCACAGTCAGGGAACCTACGGACCGACCGTTTATCCAACGTGCGGGCCCACAGACAACGGTCGCCGCAGAGATCACCAACGACGGTTCCGAGCTTTTGCACTACGTGGCAAACCTGTGGATCAATGACACCATCGACCGGACCATGTCGATTCGAGTGGAGCCGGGCGAGACCAAGCAATTCGAATTCCCCGCCTTCACCATGGACCCTGGGGACTACGACGTCCGAGTCGAGAGACTCCTCGGTTCGTACAAGATTTTGGCGCCGACTCCGATTCTGACGGCGGCGCCGGTGACGGCGCCGCCGACTCCGACCCTAACACCGGCGCCGACGCTGGTAACGGCGCCGGCGACTCCGACGCTCGCACCGGCGCCAGTGACGGCGCCACCGACTCCGACCCTAACACCCGTGCCAGCGACTCCCAGCGCATTGCCGGTTCCGACGCTCACACCGGCGCTCACATCGGCGCTCACACCGGCGCCGCCGATTCCGACGTTTACGCCGGCGCCGACGCTCACACCGGCGCCGCCGATTGAGGAAGAAGGAGAGGAAGAAGGCGGAATATCACTGCTGTTGATCACAATAATCGGAATCATTGTGATACTACCCAGCGCCGGCGCAGTTTACTTCTACTTGCGTCAACAGGGCAAATTGCCACCTCGGATGCCCGGAGCGCCGGGTTCACGCAGAGAGACAGGTCTCGGACCTCCGATAGACCCGTTCGGCCCTCCAGACAGTGATGAAGAGACTGAAGACAGGCCGTAATATCTGGGGCTGTCCCATCCTCATAGGTTGAAAATAAAACCGAACGCTCGCGGACCCGCAGCGTTCGGTTTTACTTTTAGTCACATGGCTTGGTTATTTGTCCCATGATCCGGATGAGGTGTCAGATCGGCCGGCAACATGAGGTTCAATAATACTGGGATACCATGTCATCTTGAGGCACGTTCCGATAGCGCTAGAGTGACCTAGCGCTATCGTGCACCCGCCATGCAGTACGGTCTGAACTCAGGAGCGACTCGATTGCAGAACTCGACGAGACCTCCCGAGTCTTGGATTATCTGGGGCGCTCTCGCAATGATTGTCGTGTAGCATCGTTCACGCTCTTTTGGGTCAATCAACACATCGCAGAACTCTAGAGCCAAATCCGATCCGCTTTCGTCCCAAAACGTGTCCTGCACTGCCCCCTCAAGACAGTCGAGACGGTTGGTCGGGTCGATAACATGACCACAAAGCGACGGTGGCGCTTCGAGGTTCGTTTCTCGCGTTTCCGCCAATGTCGCGCCTCATGCTCCTGAAGCAGACGCTGTGGGATGACAAAGGAGTTTCTGTGCACGCGTTCGCCACTTTTTCGAAATCTCCACCAAAAACTTGCAACATTCTTGAGGACTGGTAGAAATAACAGGCCTTTACATACTCGGCATCAATAGCGTTGCACGGGAAATGAGGATCATTGGAAGATACTCGGGGACATGGCCCATTGATCCCGACAGTCCACAGACCACATTTTCCATGAATATCCCCGAGTAGCAAGACCGCTGATCAACTCCTTCGGACAACTCTTTGCAAATCTCTAGTGCGTCATTCAATTCGTAACTGGTCCATGCCATCAACCCGTGGCCAATCCCGTGAACGCACTGGTGGCGAAAGAACGAGTTCAGTTCATTGCTGCATATCAGCGCAACGTTCTCAGCCAAACGCGAGGTTCCCTGGTCGCGGAAGAAAGCTTCGGTGGCGCCGTGGTAACCACCGGAGTGGCATTCGTGACCTGAGAGCGAGAAGGCCATCGCGCCGAACTTCTCGTAAGACAGACGGCCAAGATCGTGCGCGCGCTGATGACAATCAAGATTCAGAGCCTTTGCGCTTTCAGACAAGACCCGGACTGTGCGAGACGGCCCGTATTTCTCGATGTAGCGTCAAGAGCGTGATCGTATTCGAATAGATCCGCTGCGTCCTTCAGAGTCGCCACGTCCAGTGTTTGGAACTCAGGTAGCTCCAACAGCACGATTGGCGGCGATCAGATTGCGCCAGAACCAGAGACCACAACCAGGCCGCTACTGGAAAACAAAAGGTGATTGTGATATCGCCAGAATCCTGAATCCACAAATTCGAACAACCAGAATCCGTCAGGCGAAACTAGCTTGCCGGCGTCGAACTCCGACAATATTTCGTGAGTCGGATGGATGTTCGATGCGGGCCACATCGCGGAGTGAGATTCATTAACGAACGCCACGATGTCTCCAGGGTCCACGTCCAATCGGTCCGGGGAAAACGATCCGCTGCGATACACCACAAGACGCGAGCCTGCAGGTTGCTCCATGACAACAGTAGCATCCGGCAGCGCGTTCAAAGTTGATGGTTGCTTAGATTGAGGCGTCTGAGGTATCGGCACACCTTGTCTGACTATTGGATTCGAGTTTGACGAAGGGATCGCTTTGATCCCCTGCCCGTCTCCAGCGCATCCTATCGCGGAGATGGCAATGAATATCGTGGCAATCGTCGCATAGTCGCATATTTGAATCGCATTGTCCCAATGATCGAAACCATATGTGCCTCCCAGCATCCACCCACGCGGTTGAGTTGACTAAATATTGCGGCACGCCCCCTGTTGCGGATATAGTACCGTAAACGAAACGCGGTCTCCACAGCATATGGAATCCAAACTAGGCGCAACAATCCAAGGCATCCACGACTCGCCAACCTTGGCGGCTTTTGCCGTTGCCGGGGCAGGCAGCAGCGCTATTGACTGGCTTTTGTCCGTGGCAGGCGCTTCTCGCACGGCGCTAGAAATCACGGTCCCCTACTCTGAAAAATCGTTTTCAGAGTACATCGGCCACCAGCCTGAACAGACCGTCTCTGTGGAAGCGTCTCGGTCGCTGGCTCACGCCGCATACGATCGCGCGCTCAGACTCCGAAGCGATGTCCGGCCAATCGTTGGCGTCGCCTGCACTGCGACCATCGCCACCGACCGGACCAAACGTGGCGATCATCGAGGCCATGTTGGACTGTGGACGTCCGAGGGATGGAGTGTGTTCAGCCTCACTCTGGAAAAGGGTTTGCGCGACCGGGCCGGCGAAGAACAACTGCTCAGCGTTCTGATATTGAAGACCCTTGCCTCAGCGTGCGACGTGCCAGATCTCCTTGAGCTTGAATTGTCCGACTCCGAACACATTGAGGAGTCAGGAGAAATATTTGACACTGCGCTGGATGCATTCAATAAAGAACACATCTCAAGCGTCACCTTCGTATCTGATGGCTCATCGCAGGGCGATGTCTACCATCAGGGAGGGGTTCTGTCTGGCTCTTTCAACCCTCTCCATCAGGGTCATCAAGATATGGTGTCTGTCGCATCGAGAAACCTCAACGCGCCGGTGATATACGAACTATCAGTCACCAACGTTGACAAGCCGCCCCTCAGAGATGACGTTGTGCGCGAGCGTATCGGCCAATTCCGAGATGTCGGCGACCTGGTGATCACCAAAGCCCCGGTTTTCTACGAAAAAGCCCAGCTATTTCCCGGATGCACTTTTATCATCGGCTGGGACACAATGGTGAGACTTGTTGACCCCAAATACTACGACGGTGAACACGCCAAGATGATCCTTGCCCTTAATCAGATACAGTCTGCCGGATGCGATTTCCTCGTGGCGGGCCGCATAAACGACGCGACGTTCAAGACGTTGGCGGACGTCAAAATACCAACCGTGTTCCAGGATATTTTCAAGGAGATTCCAGAATCCGCATTTCGGTCCGACATCTCATCTACTGAAATCCGACTGGCTTCGCGGAACACCTAGAGCCATGCATTTCAAGGATATCCGGCAGTTCATCGAGTTCTTGGACGAGCGCGGCGACCTAAAACGCATAACCGCAATGGTCGATTCGGATCTTGAAATTACCGAAATAACCGACCGGACGATAAAATCCGGCGGCCCTGCGCTCCTTTTTGAGAATGTGGCAGGCTCTGATGCGTCCGTAGCCATCAACCTCATGGGAACCCACCAGCGCACCGCCTGGGCGTTGGGAGTGGAGAACATTGACGACCTGACGTCCCGGGTGCGAAAACTGTTGGGACTGGCTCAGGGACCGCCCAGTGGTTTGATGGGCAAGGTAAGAGCGCTGGGAGACCTGGTATCAGTCGCCCGAACCCAGCCCAAGATAGTCCGTCGCGCTCCGTGCCAGGATGTGGTCGTCACAGGAGAAGACGTTGACCTGAACATACTCCCGGCCCTGAAGTGCTGGCCCGACGACGCCGGACGTTACATCACTCTCCCGCTGGTGGTGTCGAGAGACCCAGAATCTGGACGCCGAAACGTCGGGATCTACCGCATGCAGATTTTCGACCGCAACACCACTGGAATGCACTGGCAGACCCACAAGGGCGGCGCCCATCACTACCGCGTTGGCGAATCGCAGCGCCTCCAAAAACTGGAGGTCGCCGTGGCCCTCGGAGGCGATCCCGCAGCCATATGGAGCGGCTCCATGCCCTTGCCTCCGGACATGGACGAGTTCGCCATCGCGGGCCTCATCCGAGAGGAGCCTGTCGAGCTTGTGAAGTGCAAAACAGTTGACTTGGAAGTCCCCGCCCATGCCGAATACGTCCTTGAAGGCTACGTCACCCCCGGAGAGTTGAGACCCGAAGGGCCGTTCGGAGACCACACCGGATACTACTCTCCAGCCGAAGATTATCCAGTATTCCACGTGACCACAATCACCCATCGGAAAAACCCGATTTACCCTACAACGATGGTCGGACGACCTCCCACAGAAGACTTTTTCATGGGCAAAGCCGCCGAGCGGATCATGCTGCCTATCCTCCAGATGGCCTTGCCGGAAATCGTGGACATGAATATGCCCGCCGAAGGCGCTTTCCACAACCTGCTGATCGTGTCGATGCGAAAAGAATATCCGGGCCACGCCCAAAAGGTGATGCACGCCCTCTGGGGCATGGGGCTTTTGATGTTGACCAAGACCATCATAGTCGTCGATCATGATGTGAACGTTCAGGACCCATCGGAGGTCGCCTGGCGTGTGACCAACAACATTAATCCGGCCACCGACATAACATTCGCGGAAGGGCCAATCGACGACCTCGACCATGCAACGCCAATCCCCAAGTTCGGAAGCAAAATGGGGATCGACGCCACGGCAAAAGGAATCACCGACGGTCGTTCCAGGGAGTGGCCCCCAGATATCGTAATGTCAGAGGAGATAAAGACGCTGGTTGACCACAGGTGGAAGGAGTACGGATTCTGACCACGGCAGCAAACACGAACCAGAACATCATCCGCAAGGTTCCGCTCTTTCTGGACGCGATCAAGTTCCACGAGAGCGTCTTCGCCTTGCCCTTTGCGTACATCGGCATGTTCCTGGCAGCAGATGGGTTCCCCGGTTGGCACGCCTTCATCTGGATCACCGTCGCGATGGTTAGCGCCCGAACCGTCGGCATGGCCGCAAACCGGATAATCGACCGACACATCGACGCCAAAAACCCTCGCGCCGCCGTCCGGCACCTGCCCAGCGGACTTCTCAAGGTTGGAGAGATGGTCGGACTAACCGCCGTCGCTCTGGTGGTATTCATATTCGCTGCGGCCCAGTTGAACACCCTTGCGCTGATTCTTGCTCCATTTGCTGCGGCATACCTGATACTCTACCCATTCACAAAACGGTTCACCTGGGCCGCGAATCTGCTGCTGGGCTGGGCGCTGGCAATCTCGCCTTCCGCCGCGTGGATAGGCGTCCAGGGCAGTCTATCAATCCAGCCTGTGTTGATCTCATTGGCCGTTGCGTTTTGGGCTGGAAGTTTCGACATCCTGTACCACACCCAGGATCGGAGCTTTCATTTGACAGAGGGCTTGCACTCCGTGGCTTCCCGATTTGGAATCGTCAACGCATTCCGATTCGCGCGCACCCTCGACATTTTGGCAATCGGAGTTCTGGTCACTCTAGGCGTCTGGATGAGTTTGAGTTGGCCTTACTTCGTGGGATGCGGTGGCGCTGTCGCGTTTTTGTTGTACAAGTATTCACTGGTGAATCCGAGCGACCTCTCCCGGATGGGTTTGGCATTCGCCCGAATCAACGCATATATCTCCTCCACCATGCTTGCCGGAACTCTGGCGGCAATTTACCTGTGAGTCACACCTCAGTCGACGGAGAACAGGTTCAAAATATGAGCAACGCCCTCCCTATCATCATAGGCATCACCGGCGCCAGCGGCTCCGTGTTGGCGAAAAAGACCGTCGACACGCTCTTGGAATCATCAACTCCGACCATCGTTTGCGCGTCCTCTGCGGCCCGAATCGTCTGGCAAGAGGAGATGGACGAGTCCTTCGGCGTGGCTATCGAACGCTGGAGCGATTCTAACCTGTTCCAGTATCATCCGCCCCAACACATCAACGCGCCCATCGCCAGCGGGTCATTTCCGACCCGTGGAATGGCAATCGTGCCTTGCAGTATGGCGACTCTCGCGGCCATAGCTCATGGAATGGCCGACAACCTCATCCGTCGCTCGGCTGATGTGTGCATCAAGGAGCGCAGGCCTCTTTTGTTGATGCCCCGCGAGACCCCTTTGAGCGCGATCCATCTGGAGAACATGGCAAAGCTGGCGAACCTGGGAGTCACAATCATGCCGCCTGACCCGCCGTTCTACTTCAAGCTATCGAGTGTCGACCAGATTGTCGAGTACTTCGCCTACCGAATCTCGGTGGCCCTCGGCGTGTCAGAAACCTTGCCCGATCATTTGCAGTATCGTGGCCCGGAAGACATCTAATCGCTCTACCTAGACAACCAATGAATTTTTAATTTCATACAAATATACGTTCAATGTTACTGGAGCGATAACCAAATGATTTCATCCCTCGACGCGGTGAGAGCAATCAGCCGCGAGCGCGGAGACGCCGTGGTTGTGAGCACGATGACTCCCAACCGGTACTGGGAATCAGTTTCCGAGAACCGTGACCTAGACTTGCCGATTTTTGGAGCGATGGGCAAGGCATCGTCGGTGGCTCTGGGCATCGCATTAGCTAAGCCTGACAAGAAAATCATCATTCTCGACAGCGACGGCGGTCTGCTCATGAACCTCGGGTCTCTGATCACCCTTGCCGGAACCGCGCCCGAAAACCTCGTCCACTTCGTGTTCGAGGACGGAGTCTACTTTACTACTGGGGGCCAACCAGTTCCCGGAGCGGGGCGGTTCGACCTCGCAGCGATGGCTCGTGACGCCGGATTCGCCGCCTCCTACCAGTTCGACGACCTGGAGGAAATGGCAAGCGACCTCCCACGAATAATGAACGAAAAAGGCCCCGTGTTTGTGGCTCTAAAGGTCAACCACCCCGACGAGTTACCAGAGTTCTACATGGGCAACACCGGAGAGGCAATGAAACGCCTCGCCTCCAACCTGTCGTCCGGCGCCTAGCCAGGAGATCACAATTTGTACGACTTCCACACCCACACGTTCCTCAGCGACGGTGTTCTGGCGCCCATTGAGCTTATCCGGCGGGCCATCAAAATCGGATACCAGGTCATGGCGATAACCGATCATGTCGGCCCGGGCAACTTGGAGTTTGTGCTGAAGACGCTGATCGCAGACTGCGAGATGGCGTCCAAACGCTGGGACATCCTCGCGCTGCCCGGCGTCGAGATCACCCACACGCCCGCCGAGGACATCGACATGCTGGCCCAGGAAGCCCGGCAACTCGGAGCGAGGGTGGTCAACGTCCACGGAGAGACCATAACCGAGCCTGTGGTGGCTGGGACAAATCTAGCGTCCGTGACATCCCAACACGTTGATGTTCTGGCCCACCCCGGCCTGATAACGCCTGAAGAGGCCAGCATTGCAGCTCGAAACGGCGTTTTCCTGGAGGTGTCGGCCCGCCGAGGCCACAGCGCCGCCAATGGCCATGTCGTGAAAACCGCAAAAGCCGCTGGAGCGCGCATGGTTCTGGACTCCGACGCTCACGCTCCCGGAGACCTGCTAACGCGGGAGTTCGCCATGTCTGTGGCTCGCGGATCAGGCATGGATCAGGAGGAAGCAATTTCGTTGTTGGATGCCGCTCCGCTCGATCTCCTAAGAAAAATTGGCATCCAACGAGACTGACCAAAAACAGGAGCAGGTCGATGGGCCTGCTCCTGTGTGTTTCTGGATTGTCTGCGCTTCCGATGAGTACGGTTACTCGGGACTCCACACCCAGAACTCGATGGCGTGGTTGTCCGGGTCTGAGACGTACAGGCGCATCGACCCATCGCCGTGGGGCATCGACCCGTCCACTTCAAAGCCTGCATCGGTCAGTCTTTCGGGTATCTTTGCCACGTCGTCCTGATGGACGGCGAACACCGGATGCGTCGGGGCAACGGTGTTGCCGAAGTATGCATCGCTACGCTACGGCGACAGAAAATCGCTGCGCCACTCACCCGGCTCCCAGAGACCGAGATACCGACTCTCGCCAATCTTGACGATGGCCGAACTTTTCCCAAACTCGTAGTCTGTCGCCTCGAAACCGAGTAGCCCGATGTAGAATTCCTTGGCACGTTCGATGTCAGACACCACAATGGCAAGTTCGGCGATGCCGTAGTATCGGAAGTCCAATTTTTGAATCTTTCGGTTGGACGATGGCCGCTAAAAGTCAGTCGATGGAACGACAGAATCAGGCTCGTCGCCGCCTGCAACACGCGCGGAGTTGGTGATTGCGAACATCCGGCTCTTCTCTCCGGCTTCCTGTGAGAATGCGGCCAGGTGGGGCGTGACCAGCACGTTGTCCATCTTCAGCAGAGGGTTGTCCACGGGTGTCGGTTCTTGCTCCAGAACGTCGAGACCCGCGGCGGCGACTTTGCCATCGTTCAGAGCGCGAATCAGGGCGGCTTCGTCGACCACAGGGCCTCGGCAAGCGTTTATGAATATGACCGTCGGCTTCATCATGTCGAACTCGCGGTCGCTTATCATGTGGCGGGTCTGGGTGCCCAAAGGAACGTGCAGGGTGATCACGTCGGCGGTCTGGAGAACTTCGTCCAAAGGCAGTCTGGTGACGTTGAGTTCCTGTTCAAGCTCTTCGGGAATATCAATTATGTCGCTGTAAACGACCTCGCACTCCCAGCCTTGAAGCCGTCGAGCGACCCTGGAGCCGATGCGGCCCAGCCCAACGATCCCAACGGTCTTGCCGGCGATCTCATGGGCCTGAGAGAACCACTTGGTCCGAATATCAGCGGCCCACTCGCCAGCGCTCACAGCATTGAATTGCAGCTGAAGTTTCCTGATCGTGCTGACGATCAAGCCCATTGTGTGCTCGGCGACGGCGACGGCGTTCCCGCCCCCGTTATTGGAAACACTAATGCCCAGTTCGCCAAGCCCAACCTTGTCAAGATAGTCAGTCCCTGCGCTAGTGGTCTGAATCAGCCTGAGGTTCGAGCACTTGGCCGCCAATTCTACCGTCGGCCTTCCTCGTCCTGCGACGATGAGCGCCACTGCGTCCTGCATCTGCGCCGCTTGATCCTCGATTGAATCATCTGAATTAACCCAAGCGATTTCCACCCCTTCGGGCTTGATCTCCTCAAAAGCCGCCAACGCTGACTCGTCCGGTCCGTAAATAATAACTTGAGCGCCCATGATCCCTCCAGATAGTGAAAATGTGGCGGCTGGCAACTTGTGATCAGCCACGCCGCCTCTGACTGACAGCGCCAATTATAAGGCGGAACCCAAACTCCCGGCAACTTGATTCAGTTTTTGGGCTAGCCTGACTCACGTATGGCCTCCAGCGTTCTGACGAAAAACTCTTCGTCACCGAAACCTCCCGCTTTGGTGACGATAGTCAGGCCGGCGCCCACTCCGTCACCAATCACACCTAGCGGCGCTCCATGTTCGATCTCGCTCGAGACATCCACTGTCGAAGCTCCGAGCGCCCGAAGAACGCCGAACGCTGTGTCGCCGCCCGCAATCATTAGTCCGCCGAGGCTCATTTTGCGAGCGATTCCATAAACTAGCAGGCCCGCGAAATTCGCCAAGACAGTCGCATCTTCTTGTGAATCCGAATCTTGCGGGCGGTCAAGCTCCTCCCACTCCAACACGACGTTCCTGCCATCAGACAGGATCCGATGAAGATCGGCCATCACCTGTCTGGAGTAGACAACTCGCTCCTCCCGTTTGCCTAACACAGGCTCAGGACTCACGGAGATGACCTCGGCGACGCCTGCGCTGGCGAGAGACTCGACCTGAGACTTTGTCACTTGGTGGCGACTGCCAGCGACAATGACGAAAGGAGAGTCTGTCCTGATGTTCAGGGCGAAGGGTTCGATGTCACGCCTGAACAGGCTTCCTAGCGCGTAAGCCAACCCCGCCGAGCCTACTAAGATGTGATCTGAGTAGCTCACCGAACAATCCGCGACGGCTTGGAGATCGGAGTCGGTCTCGGCGTCAATGACAATGGCGTTCATTTCCTGACTGGTCAACTCAGATACTTTCATCCGAATGGCGTCTGTCCCTCGCCTGACCACCGACAGCGGCACCAATCCAGGCGCCAGTTCGCCTTCTAACGCCAGGAGGTTCAACAGTGAATCAGATGAGACCGCCGACAGGGCGTCCGAGCCTTCGATGGCCTCAGCCACAGTCGTACCATTCACCATCAGGATGCCGTCGACCACAGTCCGGCCCATCTGGGGGAATGCGGGACAGACTATGGCGGCCACAGCCTCCTGAGCGTCCATGACAGCCTTGCATTCAGCCGCCAGGTTGCCTCGCCCGGTGGAATCAATCTTCTTATAAAGCCGGCTCCAACCAGCATCTGAAAGCTCTTTGGCGGCTCGGTGGACCGGAGCGATTGCCAGGGCGGCATCGACGTTGCGTGTGTGAGTGTTGGCGATTGCCACATCTCCGTCGTAATGAGGATCGATCTTGTCGGCAGGCGCGGTTAGAACTCTGGAGCGCAAACCCCGCGAGGCGAACGCTCCCGCGGTGTCCAACGCGCCCGTCAAATCGTCAGCAACAACTCCAATTCGCGCTTGGCTCAAATCAATGCTTCCTTCCACCGATGGCAATGCGCCTGTATAATCGTGCCTGCGACACCGCTCGACCGTTACCGACGAGGAGACGACAATTGGCCCAGGGCGCCTTTGAAGGCATAAAGGTAATCGACCTGACCCATCACATCGCCGGGCCGTACTGCACCAAACTGCTGGCCGACTTCGGCGCCGAGGTCATCAAGATCGAGCGTCCTGGCGCCGGTGATCCAGCCCGGAACTCAGGCCCATTCGCCGGAGACATCCCCGATCCAGACCGCAGCCTGCCGTTCCTGTATCTGAACACCAACAAACGCTCGATAACGCTAGACATCACGTCCGATGCCGGTCAAGACATTCTAAAGCAACTTATACGAGATTCGCACCTACTCGTCGAGAACTTTCGCCCTGGGACGCTCTCGGCCCTCGGATTGTCCCATGAGGAACTGCGCTCGATCAACCCCTCGCTTGTTCAGGTGTCGATATCGAACTTTGGGCAGACGGGGCCTTATCGCGACTACGAGGCCACGGACATAGTAGAGTACGCCCTGGGCGGACTGATGTACATATTTGGACTCAACGAACGCGAGCCTCTCAAACATTCTATGAACCAGGCGCAGTACAAGGCAGGAGTCAACGCCGCTTCTGGAGCGTCCATTGCCCTATTACATCAGCAGTTGACCGGCCAGGGCCAATGGGTCGACGTATCTATTCAAGAGTCGGTCGCTTCGGCCATCCGTGACACAGCCTCGGCATACGGATACACTGGCGTCGTGAAGTGGCGACAACCAAAAGAAACCGGCGAAATCCCCCGTGGGCCGGTCAAAGTGTCCGACGGCTACATAATGCCCATAAACTTCGGCCCGGTGGACTGGGAATCAACTGCGGATTTCCTCGACGCTCCTGATTTAATGGACGGAAAGTTCGCGACGCCGGACAGTCGAGTCAAAAACGCCGCGGAGTTTGACTCCATTATTTCCGAAGCTTTCGAGAAGCGCGAGAAATTTGAAATCTTCTACGAGGCACATAAGCAACGCAGACTTATCTACGGTGTCGTTCACGACCCTAAAGAGGTTGTCGAGAACCCTCAATACATCTGGCGCGAGTTTTTCAAGGAAATCGAGCACCCTGTCACAGGCACACTATCCTACCCTGGAGCGCCTTTCAGCATGAGCGCAACGCCATGGAGCGTGCAAACTCCTGCTCCAACCGTGGGACAACACAACCGGGAGATTTATGAGGACAAGCTCGGTATCCCTCGATCGGAAATTGCCAGATTATTCGCGGCGGGCGTGATATGAGCGTGAAACTGCCTTTGGAAGGCGTCCGCATCGTCGAGATGAGCCAGCTTATCGCAATTCCATATGCCGTGAAACTTCTCTCCGACATGGGCGCTCAGGTTATGAGAATCGAGTCATGTGTCCGTCTTGAGAACTATCGCGGCACAGCCTTCTACGATGACCGTGTGGACGGCGAGTGGTGGAACCGAAGTATCAATTTCCACGAACAGAACCGCAACAAGCACAGTCTCGCCCTCGACCTGACCAAGCCAGAAGGACAAGAAGCGCTTCTGGAGCTTATCGCCATCAGCGACGTGTTCGCGGAGAATTTCACCCCAAGAGTGATCAAAAATTTTGGCCTGGACTACGAAAAACTCCGCGAAGTGAAGCCAGACATCATCATGGTGTCGTCCACCGGCTACGGGCACACAGGTCCATGGAGCAACTTCGGGGCAATCGGGTTCGGCACAGAGGCCACTTCAGGGCTGGCCCACATGACTGGCTACGAGGGCGGCCCGCCCATCGTTCCGGAGATTCCATATACCGACTACACCGCAGGCGAGCACACCACCTTCGCCATCGCCGCGGCCCTTGTGCATCGCGCCCGCACCGGACTGGGCCAATTTATCGACGTGTCACAATCTCAGACCCTCAGCTCCACCATTCCCGAAGCGCTGATGGACTATACGGTCAACGGTCGGATTCGTGAGCGCATCGGCAACGGAAGCAACTCATTCGCGCCCCAGGGATGCTACAAGTGCAACGGCCTCGAGAATTTCATCGCCTTGTCAGCACAGACCGGCGACCAGTGGTCGGCTCTCTGCGACGTTCTGGGCGCTCCTGAGTGGACTCAAGACCCACGGTTCAATTCTGCCGAAACGCGGCTATCAAATCGCCACATCCTCGACGAGTTGATAATCGAGAAAACCAATGATTGGGACAAACGCGACCTGGAACGGGCGCTCCAGAACAAAAAAATCCCGGCAGGGGCGGTTCTCGACGGCAAGGAATTGTTGTTTGACCCGCATCTGAATGAGCGCAACTTTTTCGAGGTGGCAGAACACCACGAATCCACAGAAATGCCGCCCCTGCCCTACGGCACAAGGCCGTGGAAGTTTTCCGAGACGCCTGGACGCATCCACAGATCGGCTCCACTGTTAGGGGAGCACAACCGATGGGCGTTGGTTGACGTGTTGGGAATGTCAGATGACGAAGTGACCGCGATGGAAGAATCCGGCGCTATAGGCACGACGCCAACTCTCCCCAGACCAGTTCCACAACCGTCGCCCGATACATTGCTCAAGCTGGGCCGAATCATCCGTTATGAAGAGGATTTCAAGAACCAGATTCAACGGAAATTTGTCGACAATCGGCCCTGAAATCAATCGTTTTTGACCGATGAATACTGCTGACCGCATAGGTTCAAAACAGGCGGCCTCGTGTTTGCTTGCTTGCCGATTCTGTCCACGACTATACTTTGAGTAGACGAGAGCGGGTCAACCCCGGAATTTCTGAGACCGACCGCGCTCAAAAAGAAAGAAATACTTCGTTGGAAAATGGAAGCGCAATCGCCATCGACGGCCCTGTGGCGTCTGGAAAAACCACTGTGGGTAGGAAACTTGCCCATCGTTTGGAATACCGGTTCCTCGACACCGGAGGCATGTACCGAGCCGTGACCGTGGTCGCTCTGAACGAGAATCTGGACCTCGGCGATCAAGACGCTCTCTCTCGTCTCACAGAAGAAATGCCCATTGAGATAGTGGCGTCCCCAGATGGCGACCGCCTGATTGCTAACAACATCGACGTCACAGACCGACTAAGAGACCGCGATGTTGACCAGAACGTGTCCCAGGTCGCCGCCGTGCGGGGCGTCAGGACAGCTCTGGTGAGACAACAGAAAAACATCGGAGCCAGGGGTTCGATAGTCATGGTTGGCAGGGACATCGGAACCGTCGTGCTTCCCGACGCCTCGATAAAAGTCTACCTTGATGCCTCAGTTGAAGTGAGGGCCAACAGACGGCATCTCGAACTTCAAAGCGCCCACGGGACGCTGACCTACCAAGAAATCCTCCAAGACCTAGTCAATCGAGACAAAATCGATTCCGAACGCGACGTGACTCCTCTAACGCCCGCCGATGACGCCCTGATACTCAATACGAAAGAATTGACCATCGAACAAGTGGTGGATTCGATATTGAACGAAATGGAGAGCCGCTGATGGACTGGCTCTACGCCACGTGCAACGTTGCCCAGAGGTTCACGCTCCGCGCCTTCGCCGACTGGAAGGTGACAGGCCGAGAGAACGTGCCGTCTATGGGGCCGCTGGTCGTCGTCGCCAACCACCTGAGCAACCTCGATCCGCCTCTACTGGGCGCCAGCCTCCCCAGGCGTATTCGCTTTCTCGCCAAAGACACGCTGTTCGTAGGCGGCCCGCTCGTGCGATGGTTCCTCGGTTCCTACGGCGCGTTTCCCGTTAACCGAGACGGTGCGGACGTTCGAGCGTACCGCTGGGCGTTGAATCTGCTCAACAACGATGGCGCCCTCGTCGTGTTTCCAGAGGGGACTCGCAGCAGGAACGGCCAGATGCAGAAGGCCAAACCTGGAGTAGTAGGCCTGGTCCGCAGCGCCAAAGCCTCCATTCTTCCAGTGGCGATCACCGGCACCGAGCGGATGGGCACTTGGATGCGCGCAGTCAACCCCACCGGGCGGATACGAGTGCGTATCGGTGAGGTGTTCTCCCTACCTGACATTGAAGGAAGGTTGAGCAAAGAAGTAACGGAATCTCTGAACACGATGATTATGCAACGAGTCGCCGAACTCCTCCCAGAGGAGTACCGTGGGGAGTACAGAGACCTTGGCAGGTCTGTCCGTTCGGCAGACTGATAGGCTCGCAGGCGTTGATTTCACAACCGTCTTACGATAGATTTGACTGAGGCTAGATGCTTGCAATTGTGTGCATTTGCCGCGTTTGAAAGGGATAGACAACTCTGAGGAGCGTCGCGCCGCTTGGAATCCACCGACTGGATCAACTGGTCGCGATAGCGTGATAGTCTGATATGTGTGGAATAATCGGCTACGCAGGAGCCAGACAGGCGGCTCCAATAATTCTTGAGGGACTCGCCGCCCTCGAATATCGAGGCTACGACAGCGCGGGAATCGCCGTGCTCGATGCCGATGGAATTCCCGCAGTGCACAAAAAGTCGGGAAAGCTGGTCAACCTCGCCGCGGCGCTGCAAGGTTCCCTCCCGGAGGGCGTCACGGGAGTCGGGCATACTCGGTGGGCAACTCACGGCGGCCCCACAGACTTCAACGCCCATCCCCACACCGATTGCGACAACCAAATAATCGTGGTCCATAACGGCATCGTTGAGAACTACATCCAAATCAAAGAAGATCTCATCTCTCAAGGCCACGAATTTACGTCCCAGACCGACGCTGAGTGCATCCCTCACTTGATTGAATCGTATATCGACCAGGAGTATTCCTTCGAGGAGGCTGTCCGAGCATCCGCCCGCGAAATCAAAGGCGCAAATGCCGTGGTCGCCATATCCACCCGTGACCCCGGCAAGCTGGTGGCATTCAGGCTGGGCAACGCCGGAGGCCTTGTTGTCGGCTATGGACAGGACGAGCTTTTTCTTGCCAGCGACCTGCCCGCTCTGCTCCCTCACACCCAGGAAGTCGCGTACCTGGCTGGCGGTGAAATGGTAACTCTAGACGACCACTCAGCCAACTACTTCACCCTCGACGGCATGAGCGTCACAAAAAGCCCCATGCACGTCGCTTACGACGCACTGTCCGCCGCAAAGGGCGAGTATAAACACTTCATGCTCAAAGAGATACACGAACAGCCCGAAGCGGTCATAAACTCCCTTCGAGGCCGGGTGTCCTTCGATGACCTGAAAGTGGTGCTCGATGAGTTCCAGATTTCAGACGCTGACATCGCCAGAATCGACCGTGTGGTGTTTCTGGGCATGGGCACCAGCTTCAACGCCGCGATGGTCGCCCGAAGTTGGATGGAATCTCTGGCCAGGCTGCCAAGCGAGTTTGACAACTCATCCGAATTTCGATACCGCGATCCGGTGATAGACGAAAACACCCTGGTGGTCTCCTTGAGCCAGTCCGGCGAGACCGCCGACACGCTGGCTGCGATGGAGAAAGCCCAGGAAAACGGCGCGTTGCAACTCACGCTATGCAACTATCCTGGAACTCAGACTACCCGTATCGCAGACCACACGATGCTTCTCAGGGCGGGCCTGGAAATCGGCGTCGCATCGAGCAAAACATTCACCAATTCGCTGATCTCACTATATCTTTTGGCGATTGATATTGGAACCCGCAGAGGGATTCTGGAGGAGTCCAGGCGCAAAGATATGTTCGCCGAACTCGCCCGGCTTCCCGATCTGCTGGGGCAAGCCCTGGCCGACGAGAGCCAGTACGAAGCGTTGGCTCAGAAGTTTGGGCGGCGGTCTGACTTCCTGTATCTTGGTCGCGGCATTAACTTCCCATTGGCGATGGAAGGGGCGCTGAAACTCAAAGAACTCAGCTATATTCATGCCGAGGGCTACCCTGCCGCAGAAATGAAACACGGCCCAATTTCGCTCATCGACGACGGAATGCCTGTGGTGGCGTTGATGCCCAGGGACGACCTTTACGAGAAGATGCTCAGCAACGTCAACGAGGTCAAGGCCAGAGGAGGCACGGTGATAGCGGTCGCCACCGAAGGTAACGAGGATATCAAAAAACGAGTCGATGAAGTGATCTACGTTCCGGAAGTGTCCTCGCTGATCAACCCAGTGTTGATGGCCGTCCCCATGCAACTGCTCGCCTACCATATTGCGCTGTGGAGAGGGTGCGACATAGACCAGCCTCGCAACCTCGCAAAGTCTGTGACGGTAGAGTGAACGCTGGGAGCGCTCCACCCTTTAACCCGCGCTGAAAGTATTGAACGGAGCCTGTGCGTGTGCTACCGTATCAAGCCATAGGAGTCGCACATGCTTCCCCACGTATCGAAATTCGGAATATATCTAAACGCTGCTGAAGGCAAGGTCGTTCGCATCACGTCCCCCTACTGGTTTCCAGAGGAGCCTGACTGGGTTTATGTGACCAATGAGGTAAACGCGACACTGTTGCAGATCCGTGATCTTATAGGCGAAAAAAATCTGTCCCAAGAAGCCGACTCGGTGAGTTGGGGTAGAATCCCGCTAAAAGACTGACCTTCCGGCGTTATCGCAATCAATCGGAAAGCCCCCACATTTGAGTCAAACCACAGAATCTGAAGCCACAGAAACAAGAGGCCGCTTCCAGCTACCTCCCGCATTCCGTTACCCAGCGTATCGCGCCTATTGGCTGGGAACTCTTGCGTCAGTAAGCGGATTCCAGATGTTGAATTTCGGCCAGTTCTGGCTGGTTTTTGAACTGACCGAATCCCCCCTGTATCTTGGATACGTCGGAGCGGCCAACGCCATCAGCGCCATCACACTCAACTTGTTCGGCGGCGTGTACGCGGACAAGCTGGACAAGCGTAGGCTAATCATCATCACACAGTTGATCACAGCTGCGCTGATATTCTTGTTGGCGTTTCTGACCGTCACAGGCGTGGTTGCAGTTTGGCACATCCTGGCAATAGCGTTCGTAACAGGGGCGGTCAATGCCTTTGACCAGCCTGCCAGACAGGCTCTGTACCCTCACCTGATTGAACGAAGCGCAATGGTCAGCGCCGTCGCCCTAAATTCCGCCATCTGGCAAGGCACTCGTATCTTCGCCCCTGCGGTGGCGGGGGTGATTATTGCCTCGCTGGGAACCTCGTCGACTTTCTTTATCGCGGGGGCAGGATTTGCGATCATGTCGATGGTGATTTTCTGGCTCCACGTTCCATATATCGAAACCAGCACAGGCAATGCGCTTAAAAACATGGCGGATGGCCTGAAATTCATCAAGAGTGATAGCGTCTTCTGGTTCCTGATCGGGATGACCTTCTTCAACAGCTTCTTCGGCATGGCATATATCAGCATGATGCCGGCAATCACCGTAGACGTTCTGAATCTGGGAGCCGACTCCCAGGGAACGCTCATGAGCATCGGAGGCATCGGCGCGTTCTCCATGACGATGGTGTTGGGTTCGAAAACAAATTTCCGCCATAAGGGGCTTCTCATCATCGGCGGCGGAGCCATGTTCGGGCTATCGGTGGCTGGATTCGCCATCACCGCGCATTACTTCTCGTCGTTCCCGATAGCGGCCGGGTTCATGATCGTCATGGGAATGTCCAGTTCGATATACATGATCTCGATAATGAGTTCGCTCCAGCTTCTAGTGCCTGACCACATGCGCGGCAGGGTCATGGGGTTCTACGGAATGACCTGGAGCATTATGCCCCTCAGCGCGACCCAGGCAGGAGCGGTGGCATCTTTCACTAGCGTGCCGTTCGCCATCGCCATCGGCGGCTTCCTGGTCGCTTCCTTCGCTCTTGGCCCGGCGCTGGTCAACAAGAAAGTCAGAAATGTCGGAGCGCTGTTGATGCAGGCAGAGCAGGCTCTAGAGACGCGGAGCCAGACGGAAAATCGAAGCCAACCTGCCCACGCCAGCGGAGACGATTAGGAATATTCCGAATCATGACCGATCGGGCAACTGGCCCCAACATTCACTTCTTCGGAGACACTCTTGATCTGGGAATCATCGGCGGCAAGGCCGCGAGCCTGGCTCGCATAGTTTCGGCGGGCATGCCTGTGCCTCCGGGCTTCAGCCTGACATCCGACGCTTACTGGACACATCTGCGTCAGGCCGGACTCGGTTCCAAGATAAGCGAACGTCTGGCAGACCTCGTTGGCTCCGACCCTTCAGTCCTGACAAGCGCCTCCTCCGACATCCAGGCAATGTTCTCCGCCTCTCAGATGCCTCAAGAAGTAGCCCAGCAGACCGTCGAAGCGTACCAGCGGCTGGCCCAATCCTCAAATTTCAAGCCAACCGCTGAATTCGGAGACTTCCCAGTGTCCGTCCGGTCCTCAGCCACGGCAGAAGACCTGCCCGGCGCCAGCTTTGCAGGCCAACACGACACCTACTTGAATATCATGAACAAAAATGATGTTTTGGACTCGGTTGTGAACTGCTGGTCGTCGCTTTGGAGCGTCCACGCCATGATGTATCGAAACATGCAGGGCATTCCCTATGAAGACATAGCAATGCCCGTGGTAGTTCAGAAGATGGTTTATGCGACCTCTGCCGGCGTTGTGTTCACAGCCAATCCTGTAACCGGAAATCCTGACGAGATCATGATAAACGCTTGCTGGGGACTCGGAGAAGCAGTTGTTTCCGGTATCGTCACGCCTGACCATATCATCGTGTCCAAACACGACATGGCGATCATCACCTCCAACATCGCTGACAAACAAACCATGATCGTGCGAGACGGCAACAAAGGCACTATGGAAGCGCCGGTGCCGCTGGCCCAGCGCAACACTCCTGCCCTCACTGAAACCCAACTTCGACAGCTATGCGAAGCCTCTCGGTCCCTTGAGTCCACATACGGCCAGCCTCAGGACATCGAATTTTCCTTTGTGGGAGACGACCTGCATCTCCTCCAATCCAGGCCAATCACGACCCTCTGACAACCGCTGACACACTCTTTTGCTTCGTACCCACAATTGACGGCATGTGTCTAATTGCCAATATTTGTTGGCGTTACGGTGTGTGGAACTTCGCCACAACTCCCAGCAATATTGTTGGATAGATGATAATAATTTTGTTCAATACTTCTGACTTTTCACACATGCAATGACGGAGAGCATGATGGTGGAAGTGGGCGCTGCGGCCACGCTTCTGATGAGGGGTGGCCCTAACAACGGCGTCATTATCAAACTAACAGGCCGTCCGATTACGCTGAGCCGGCGTCAGGATAATGATGTAGTGATCGACGAGACCACTGTGTCACGTCGACATTCATTTATCCTGGACACGCCCGGTGGATTTGTGTTGCGCGCTCTCAATACCACCAACGGGACATTCATCAATAGGAACAGGATCGGCCAAAACGAACGCCCGCTTGAGCACGGCGACCAGATCAAGGTGGGCGGAAGTGAAGTGACGCTGGTATTTCAGCAGGACGCTCCCGGAACGGTAGTGGTGGAGGCCGCCTATACCCCTCCTCATGGCGTCTACATTTAGGAGCCCCCGTCGGCGAACCTGTCCCCAGTGGAGGCCGCCTCCGAACTCCAGGAAGCCGAATCTGCGCTGATGACGGCTCTGGCGACCCGTCAATAACTCCCTAAACTCCAGTCGCTTCGTCATTTCATTCCGGCGCAACCTGCCAGGAAATTGCCACTTAATTCAGATCGATACGAGTTTCGATACCTTTCACGCCTGCTCGATTTGACACATTGCCTGACAAGGTGTAGTAAATATAGCGGCCCTCCTGTTGGACGCCATGACTCCAACGTCGATCATCAAGGACCGCACACTTTGTCAGAAAACAACATCACGCAAAACATCGTCGAGTCCCTGGCGCTCGCCGGCGGCATCAAACTGACCTCCGACGAGTCGGCGGCGTTGGTCGCCAGCGTCCAGGCCACCGCGAACGACATGGCCACCCTCGACGCTCTGGACCTCAAGGGCGTCGAGCCGGCCATCACCTTCCGAGCCGACCCTCAGGGGGATTCCAGATGACATCGCAAGAGCTTCACTATCTATCCATATCCGAGGCGGCAGACCTGATCTCACAAAAACGGCTGTCGCCCGTGGAGTTGACGCAAGCTCATTTGACGCGCATTGAAGCCACCGAGCCAAGACTGAACTCGTTCATAACTCTGCTTGCGTACGACGCTCTGGCATCAGCTCAGACCGCCGAGCAGGAGATACAGGCCGGAGATTACAGAGGCCCGCTCCACGGCATCCCGATCGGCCTGAAAGACCTGTATTACACAAAAGGGATACTGACCACCGTAGGCTCGAAAATTCTTCGAGATTTCGTGCCTGACTACGACGCCACGGTCACAGAGCGGTTCGCCGAGGCTGGAGCGGTCCTGATGGGAAAGCTCCAGATGCACGAGTTCGCTCTGGGAGCCACCAGCGTAAATCCCCACGACGGCCCAGCGCACAATCCGTGGGATGTCGACAGCATAACCGGAGGCTCCAGTGGAGGTTCAGGATCGGCTGTCGGGTCAGGTCAGGTCATGGGAGCGCTGGGAAGCGACACCGGAGGCTCGGTGAGAATACCCGCAGGGCTGTGCGGCATCGTAGGGTTGAAGCCGACATTTGGCCGCGTCAGCAGGCGCGGCGTCTTCCCGCTGTCGTTCAGCCTTGACACCGTTGGCCCCATGACCCGGACGGCCAGAGACGCGGCTCTGATTATGAACGTCATCGCAGGCTACGACTCTCGCGACCCCTCTTCAGCCAACATGCCCGATGAGGACTTCACAGCGGCTTTGGGCCAAAGCATGAGCGGTCTGCGAATCGGGATACCCGACGAGTTCTTCTATGACATCATCGACCCGGAGGTCGCCGAGGCCATGTGCGTCGCCACAGGCATGTTGGGAGAGCTAGGTGCGACCGTCGAGCGGGTGTCGATCCCCGTTCTGAATCATTCGCTGGCAATTTCCAGCACAATCCTCATTGCCGAGGCCGCAGAGGTGCATACTGAAAACCTCAGAGACCGGCCCCAAGACATCGGAGCAGATGTTCGCGGAAGACTCCAGACCGGCGCATTGACATCGGCCCACGACTACCTGAAGGCCCAACGCGCCCGAACTGAATTTAACAACCAAATGGCCGAGGTCATGGAACGATACGACATCCTGGTGGCGCCAACCTCTGCCATCGGCGCGCCGAAGATCAATCAGACACATATCGAGATCGGCGGCAGACAGGAAAACGCCCTGTCTCTCATGTCCCGACTGACCAGGCCGTTCAACATCTGCGGATTCCCCACTGCCACAATCCCATCGGGATTCACCAGTGCGGGACTTCCCATCGGCATGCAGATTGCGGGAAGACCCTTCGAGGACGCGACAGTCTTGCAAGTCGCCGACGCCTACGAGCAGGCCACGGACTGGCACACCAGGCGTCCGCCCGTGTAAACCGAGCATCAACGACCCGAAACCGACAATGATCTGGCGACTGGAACATCGAGTCACGAGATCAACCCAACAACCAGAGGAGAGAATATTGACTTCACCAGCCACCCAGGGATTGTCCCTGTACGAAGCCGCCCGCGTGGCAGGCGTGACCTTCTCAACCGAGGCCGTGCCTGAGGACAGATTCGTCGAGGCCAACGACATGCGATTCCACTACCTTGACTGGGGCAACCCCGACAAACCCGATATGCTCCTCTTGCACGGTTTCGCCCAGCAGTGTCACTCCTGGGACTTCGTGGCGCTGGCTTTTACTGACAAATTCCACGTCAGAGCACTGGACCTGAGAGGCCACGGCGACAGCGATTGGGCTCCCGATGGTGACTATTCACCCGAAGCCCAACAGAATGACATCAAGGGCGTAGTCCAGGAAATCGGACTGAAGGACTTCGTGCTTATGGGACTGTCAATGGGCGGGCGAAACTCCTTCACCTACGCATCGAACCACCCCGACGAGGTCCGAGCGCTGGTCATTGTCGATGCTGGCCCCGAGAACCTACAGTCCGGGTCCCAGAACATCCGGCAGTTTGTCCAACAGGACGATGAGCTTGACTCCATAGACGCATTTGTCGACAGGGTGATTGCATACAACCCTCGACGCGACCCTGTGCAGCTTCGCGGCAGTCTCGTCCACAACCTCAAGCAGCTTCCCAACGGCAAGTGGACCTGGAAATACGATAGCGCCCTGCGAGGAAGCAGTCGGCGCATGGGCCACGACCCGGCTATGACCGAGCGGCTGTGGGGTTACCTGGAAAACCTGACCTGCCCAACGCTGGTGGTCAAGGGCGAGCAGAGCGACATCATCGCCGCCGACACAGCGGCCAACATGCACAAGCGCATCCCCAACGGCCAACTCGCGACCGTTCCGAAGGCGGGCCATCTGGTCATGGGCGACAACCCTGCCGGTTTCGAGGAGGCAGTCACCGAATTCCTGAACAGTTTCGCATAGATCATCCGACAAGGGGCAATCCCAATGCCGAATCCTCCATTGCTGCCCGCCGACGAACGAGAGCAGATCGAAGATTTGATAATTTCCTTCGACAATCCCGGCTGCGGATTCGGATTGGACAGCCAGGCTCAGATAGCGCTTCGGCGTCTGCTGGAGTTCATCGACAACGCGGAGGACGCCTTGAAAGCCAAAGGTGAGCAGGTAGGCCGCTGAGAATATCTCCTGATAACCAGCGGTCCAGGAAATTTGCGGCTCAATGTCAGCGCGTGCTACAATTCTCCCGAAGAAGAATAAGGACATAATAGTAAGAGGGACCCCAGGAGACAGGCTTGGATAAGGCTGATAAGCAGGCCATCATCGAAGAATACAGGACCCACGAGAACGACACAGGCTCAACAGAGACGCAAGTGGCTGTGCTCACCTCTCGAATACTCAGACTCACACAACATCTCAGAGAGAATAAACACGACGAATCGACTCGTCGTGGGCTCCTAAAAATGGTGGGTCGCCGACGACGACTGTTGCGTTATCTAAACGCACAGGACGTAACACGCTACCGCACGCTTATCGCCAGGCTGGGCCTGCGCAGGTAACACACCGCCTCACATAGCGCCCGAACGGGCGCTATTCTTCTTTCCGACAGGTCCCGCCCAGGAGGAATTGCGTTTCCATGACATCCACTTTTCAACGTGACGTGGGCCGAGACGTCGTCTCAATCGAGACCGGCAAACTGGCTCAGAAAGCCAACGGCTCTGTAGTGGTATCCAACGGTGACAATGTGCTATTGGTCACCGCCACAATGGCTAACCCCCGCGAAGGCATCGACTTCTTTCCTCTCACTATCGACGTAGAGGAAAGACACTATGCCCGAGGCAAGATTCCCGGAAGTTTCTTCCGCAGAGAGGGTCGGCCCAGCACATTTTCAATTCTAATCGCAAGATTGACTGACAGGCCCATCCGGCCTCTATTCCCCAAGGGCTTCCGCAACGAAGTTCAGATAATCATTACGCCTCTGTCTCTAGACATGGAGACACCCTACGACACCCTGGCGGTCACCGCGGCTTCAGCCGCCCTCAGCGTCTCAGACATCCCTTTCGACGGCCCGATTAGCTGCACTCGTATCGGATATCTGGACGGAAAATACATCATCAATCCTTCATATGAAGATTTGGGGACCAGCCAACTAGACCTGGTGGTCGCAGGCTCCAAAAGTGGCGTCGTGATGATGGAAGCCGGAGCCAGCGAGGTTGGAGAAGACATCGTGCTCGAGGCCATCGAGCAGGCCCAGGAAGCCAACCTTCAATTGATCGAGCTTCAGGAAGAGCTGGCATCAGGCGTTGGCAAGCCCAAGACCGACGACTACGAGCGACGGGGCTACGATCCAGAGCTGGAGACCAAGGTCTCCGACGCGCTGGGAGACCGAGTGCTTGAGGCACTCAGGCTCGAAGGCAGCGCGAGCGATGACGCTCTATCGACGCTGAAAGCTGAGTTAAACGACACCTTCGGCGAAGATTACGACTCCAGGACCATCGGCGGCGCCTTCGAGACTGCATTGGACGAGTCATTCCGAGAGCGCATTATCAAAGAAGGCTCAAGACCCGACGGCAGAGGCGCGAAAGAGATTCGCGCCCTGTCCGCGGAGGTCGCCCTTCTACCTCGCACCCACGGCACCGGCCTGTTCTCGCGAGGCGAGACCCAGGTGTTGGGGGTTTGCACTCTCGGTTCATCGGGCGACGCGCAGAAGATCGACACTCTCAGCCCTGAAGAGTCCAAACGATTCTTGCTTCACTACAACTTCCCGCCCTACTCAGTGGGCGAGGCTCGGCGCGTCGGCTCTCCTGGTCGTCGCGAAATCGGCCACGGTGCGTTGGCCGAGCGCGCGTTGACATCCGTTCTGCCCGACGAGGACGAATTTCCCTACACCATCAGGCTCGTGGGCGAGTGCCTAAGCTCCAACGGCTCGACCTCAATGGCAACAGTATGCGCCTGCACTCTGGCCCTCATGGACGCCGGAGTTCCCATCAAAGCCCCTATAGCCGGCATCTCCGTGGGCTTGGTCACTGGCGACAACGGCGAATACGTCACGCTCACCGACATCCAGGGGTTAGAGGATCACGTCGGAGACATGGACTTCAAGGTGGCAGGCTCCCGCGAGGGCATCACTGCCATACAGTTGGACATCAAAGTCAACAGCATCAGCTATGACATCATCCGAGACGCGCTGGAGCAGGCCAGAGAGGGTCGACTCCAAATACTTGATGTGATACACGACGCCATCGAAGACGTTCGCGAAGACCTCAGCCCCTACGCCCCCAGGATGGAGACCATCCACATTCCTGTGGACAAGATCGGTGCGGTCATCGGCCCGGGCGGAAAGACCATCCGAGGGATCGTGGAAGCCACCAAGGCGACTGTGGACATCCAGGACGACGGTTCGGTGATCATCGGCTCTTCCGACGGCGAGGCCTCTCAGTTGGCGATTCAGATGATTCGAGACCTCACTCGATCCGTTGAAGTGGGCGAGATATACACCGGCAAGGTCGTCAAGACCATGCCGTTCGGAGCTTTCGTCGAGATTCTTCCGGGTCGCGATGGAATGGTCCACATCAGCGAGCTTGCGGACTACCACGTGCCCACCGTCGAGGACGAGGTGAACATGGGAGACGAAATAACCGTCATCGTCATCGCAATCGACGGAGACAGGATTCGTCTCTCCCGAAAAGCCCTCCTCGGTGACGACGACGACACTGAGGTCGCCGAGCGAGTCGTCGCCCAGGCCCGATCCGGCGGTGGTGATCGAGGACCCCGCAGAAGCGGCGGTGACGACAGGGATCGTCGCGGCGGCGGCGGAAGATCCGGTTACAGGTCTGGCGGTGGTGGAAGGTCCGGCGGCGGAGGGCAGGGACGCGACAGGTAGACTGAACAAGCATCTTCTAACCCAACCCGAGAAGGAGGTTTTGCCTTGGCAACGATCAACGTAGTAGTACACGGAGCGCTTGGCAAAATGGGTCAAGAAGTGCTGCGCACAGTAACCAACGCAGAAGACATGACGCCCGTTGGGGGAGCGGACGGTAGGGCCGAACCCGGCTCGCTGGCCCTCCCCGACGGCGCTGGCATCGTTCCAGTGTCAAACGTGCTGGCCGACATGCTTGAAAACGCCCATGTGGTCGTCGATTTCTCCAGCGCAGCCGGGGCAATGGAAGTGATGCGGACAACCGCTGCGGGTAAGGTTAACGTCGTCATCGGTTCGACCGGCCTGAGCCAGGAGAACTACGACGAAGCCGAAAGCCTCGCTAACGAGCATCAGGTAGGCATAATCATCGCCCCCAACTTCGCCCTGGGTGGCGTGCTCATGATTCACCTTGCAAAGGTCGCCGCCAAATACTTCGACTACGCCGACCTGACCGAGATGCACCACGAGGCCAAAATCGACGCCCCGTCCGGCACGGCCATCGCCATCGCCAACGCCGCCGTCGAAGGCAAGGGCGGCCCCTTCACCGCTCCCAAAGCCGAAAAAGAACTCATCCCCAACACCCGTGGCGGAGACTCCAACGGAGTCACGGTCCACAGCGCCCGCATGCCGGGTCGCATGGCCCACCACGAGTTGGTATTCGGCACGCTGGGCCAAACCTTGACCATCCGGCACGACTCCATCAACCGCGAGAGCTTTATGCCCGGAGTGACAATGGCAATCCGCGAGGTGGTCAACCGCACCGGCCTGACGGTCGGCCTCGACAAGCTCATGGGGTTGTAACCCTCGACACTTTCGATCAATTTGAAGAGGCGAGTTCCTGCAACATCGCCTCTTTTTTGTTGCGGTCTTTCTCGACATCTGCAATCTCGCCATAGCGCAAACACTGTTGGCAATCGAGCGCCTCACGCGTTATCATCAAACGTGCGAACCGACACATTTATTTCCGACCGGAGGGTAACGTGAGCGAGTGTAAAATCGCTTTGATCGGCGCGACGGGCGCGGTGGGGCAGGTGTTCCTGCGCATACTGGAAGAGCGGAATTTTCCAGCCTCTGATATTCGCCTATGCGCGTCTGAACGCTCATTCGGCAAGAAGATCAAGGTTCGCGGCGAGAAGTTGATCGTCGAAGAAGCAACGCCTCAGCTACTGAGCGAAGTGGACTTCGTGTTCATCTCCGCCAGCGGGTCAGTCAGCCGCCAAATGGCCCCACTCGCCGTCGATCAGGGAGCCATCGTGATCGACAAAAGCTCGGCGTTCAGGATGGACCCAACCGTCCCTCTAGTGGTGCCTGAGATCAATCCCGGAGACCTCCATGACCACCACGGAATCATCGCCAGTCCCAACTGCACAACAACCCCAATGGTGATGGCCCTCAAACCTCTCAACGAAGCCAACCCGGCCAAGCGCATCGTCGCAGCCAGTTACCAGTCGGTGACCGGCACAGGGGCGTCAGCAGGCGAAGAGTTGCTCGCTCAATCTCGGGACGTTCTGGACGGGAAAGATGCGAGCATGAACGTCTATCCCCACCAGATAGCCTTCAACGTATTGCCTCATGTCGAAGAATTTCTCGAAAATGGCTACACCACCGAGGAGATGAAGATGCAGAACGAGACACGCAAAATTCTGCACGCGCCTGACCTCAAAGTTTCGACAACTTGCGTCCGGGTCCCTGTGATGGTCAGCCACGCCGAGGCGATAAACGTAGAGTTCACAGACCCCATCAGTCCAGGGGAAGTAAGGGAGATTTTGTCCACTATGCCAGGCGTCCGTGTGGTGGACGATCCTCAAGCAAACGTGTATCCTATGCCCGTTCAGTCGGAGGGCGAGGACGATGTGTTCGTCGGCAGAATCCGCAAGGACATCTCCCTGGACAACGGCATCGCGATGTGGCTCACATGCGACAACCTACGCAAGGGCGCCGCCTTAAACGCCATACAGATCGCGGAAGAGATGTTAGCCAGAAATTTGCTTCAGTAACGCCGGAAGGAGGGCGCAGTTATGGCAGAGGTTGGAAGGCTTTTAACCGCAATGGTAACGCCATTTGATGACGATGGTGAGATCAACTACAAGAAAGCTCGCAAGCTAGCCACGGCGCTCATCAACTCCGGCAGCGACGGCCTGGTAATCGGCGGGACCACCGGAGAATCCCCCTCGATGTCCAATGACGAGAAGATCAGGCTGTTCGCCGAGGTCAAGGAAGAGGTTGGAGAGCAGGCAGCGGTGATCGCCGGAACCACCGACAACAACCACCGCAATTCCATCGAACTGTCCAAAGAGGCCGAAGGCGTCGGTGTCGATGGCCTACTGTTGACTGTCCCGGCTTACAACAAGCCACCTATGGATGGCCTTTACGAACATTTCAAGGCTATCGCCGCGGCAACTTCGTTGCCAGGAATCTTATACAATGTGCCGTCTCGGACGTCGTTGAATATGGACCACGCGACGACTCTGAAACTGGCGGAGATCGACAACATCGTCGGCGTCAAAGAAGCATCAAGCGACCCGGTTCAGATCACCCAGATTATCGACGGCTCGCCTGACGGCTTCCGTGTATGGTCCGGAAACGACGACGAAACATTCTCGATAATGTGCACCGGAGGATATGGGATTGTCAGCGTCGCGGCCCACATCATCGGCAAACAGATTCAGTCTATGATGGGCAAGATTCTAGAGGGCGACGTCGAGAGCGCGGCGGCGGAGCATCGTCGCATGCTCCCGATCTTCAAGGCGATATTCTGGGTGACCAACCCGGTGCCCATCAAATACGCCGTCAACCGCGCAGGCATGGATATCGGCGGAACCCGACTCCCGCTGTGGGGGCCGGACGAGGCCTTCAAAGCCAAGTTCAACCCAGTTATGGACGACTATGACGTTGATCTGCCTGTAGACTGATCCTCAGCACATCTAATATGAAGACTGGAACGAATATGGGTCGGCCATGTGCCGGCCCTTATCTGTTTTGTTCAAGTTCGCGAATTGCGGTCGTCACATCCGGGTTTGTCTCGCACCGACGAACTTTCGAGGTGCAGCGAGCCAACATTTCGCCTGTGGCATCACGAGTGATGGCGCCGTCGTCAATCGGGGAGGACGGAAGCAGCGATGTGTCTGAGGTGTAGTGCGTCTTCGCGTGGCTCAAGAGCCAGATCAGCCGCCTGACACCCGGATGCGGATTGTCCCTCGCGATACTCCTCGACGTGTGCCGATAAACTATCCTCCACGCGGCCACCCGAATTCCAGCCAGATTATAGTGTCCGCTGATGTCAAAAGCGCCTCAATCCACCATAGGAAGGCGCCTTCTGTTATTCAATCTGGCTGCGAAGCCAAGTCAGATACAATACGGACGCGCTCGTGGATGGTTCCAGTGCCAGAACCATGAGGATCATACGCCACGTCGTCTAATGAGTAAGAGGGCACAGCGATTTGATCCGACAGAGACTGAGCCAACGTCGTTTTGCCGCTGCCGGGACCGCCTATGATACGAACGCGAATACAATGGGCGCAATCCTGAAGCCCTTAACGAGTCAGGCTTCGATCAAGGGCCTGACGAGAATCGTCTCGTCCCTATGCGGCCCGGTCGAGATAACATCAATCGGACAGCCGATCAATTCCTGGATGCGGTCGACGTAGGCGCGAGCGTTAGTCGGCAAGTCCTCGAGACGGCGAACCCCAGCCGTGGGCGTGTCCCATCCTGGCAATTCCTCCAGAACCGGCCTGCACTTTTCTAGAGCGGCCACGCCGCCGGGGAAGTCCTGAATCTCGTTCCCGTCCTCGTCAATGTATCCTGTGCAGACCTGAACGCTTGGGAACCCATCAAGCACGTCGAGCCTGGTGAGAACCGCCGAAGTGTAGCCGTTTATCATCGTGGAATAACGAGCCGCCAACGAGTCGAACCACCCCACACGGCGGGGACGCCCCGTTGTAGTTCCGAACTCCTGGGCCAATTCGCGAATGGTCTCGCCTGTTTCGTCTTCCAACTCCGTGGGCATCGGGCCGGTTCCGACGCGAGTGCTGTATGCCTTGAACACGCCGGTGATCTGGGTGATATGTCTGGGACTGATTCCCATGCCCACAGACGCCCCGCCAATTGTCGGGTTCGACGAGGTCACGAAGGGGTAGGTGCCGTGGTCAAGGTCCAACAGCACTCCCTGAGCGCCTTCTAACAGGACGTGTTGATCTGCCGCCAGAGCCTGGTTGGCAATTTTTTCCACAGGCCCGATGTACTGCGCTAGTCGAGCACTCCAGTCGCGGCATTTCTCAAATATTTCTTCATGGGACACGGCTTCGCCACCATAAACTTTCGTGATGATAGCATTGGTATGGCTTAGAATCGCATCCAACCTGGGCAAGAGCGCTTCAATGTCGAGCAAGTCCGCCGCTCTCACGCCTGTCCGAGCAGCCTTGTCGCTATAGGCGGGGCCAATCCCTTTGCCGGTGGTTCCGATAGGATTGTCGCCTCTTGCGCGTTCAGCCATGTCATCAAGGACGACATGATAAGGCATAACCAGATGAGCGCGTTCACTGACTATGATGCGTCCCGCAACGTCAATCCCAACACCGCTGAGGCTGTCGATCTCGTCCAAAAGGACGTCAGGATCAACCACCACGCCATTGCCAATGAGGTTCATCGTATGGGGCCAGAATATACCACATGGCACAAGGTGGACGCTGAACCTGCCCTTGTCGTTTACTACGGTATGCCCGGCGTTATTGCCGCCGGAGAATCGGGCCACGATGTCCATATCCCGCGCAAGGACATCGACGATCTTCCCCTTGCCTTCATCACCCCATTGCGCGCCTAAGACTGCATAGGCAGGCATGCGTTGTCCCCTTTTTGAGTCTAAAAAATAACGGTCCAACAGCCTCACACTGGCGCGGCACGCCCTTCAAAATGTCAAACTTAAGGAAAAAATGAAGCGCAGCTCGGCGTTATGATCTGGCCGGAATCCCACAGCGGAGTATATCAGATACGTCAATATATTGAAAAGCGAATTTTTCTTAGACGGCGGCCAGTTTCTCTCCAATTTAGGGCTGCCAGATGTCTGAATCATTGGTCTGTATTTCGATCATCCTGTGGATGATGCCGTTCCAATTCAAGGCAGGTAGCTGTCGCCTGTTCACGATCACCACCAGCGCGTACTTTATCACCCGTTGTTCTGATGCAACCAATGTTGACACTTTCGATGCTCGGTCAATAAGATATGAGGGGTTCCCCACTATCGCGGATGCAAAAATTCACGTCCCATCTTGTGAATATCCGATCATGAAAGAGAGTTGCCATGCAATGCCCGAATTGCGGTCGCGACAACCCAGAGGGCGCTCAGTTCTGTAGCGCCTGTGGCGTTTCCTTAAGCTCACCCGGGCTTTTTCGTCCTCAAGGAGCCTCAACTGAACTGACGATGGTCAACTTTCCTGATGCCATCAAGCTTGGGTTCAAACGATACTTTGACTTCCGTGGCAGGTCGACTCGCGCTGAATTTTGATGGTGGGCGTTATTTGAGCTAATTGCTGGCATAGCATTGTCTATCGCTGAAGCGATTGCTGGCACCTCGGGCACTCTCGGTGGATTGTTCGAATTCGCCGCATTAATTCCCGGATTAGCTGTAGGCGTTAGAAGACTTCATGACACCAACAGAACTGGCTGGTGGCTGTTGCTGGTTTTCGCTGTGATCATTGGATGCATCGTGCTGTTGGTGTGGTTCATCAAACAAGGCGATGCGGGCCCAAACAAATATGGCCCAGACTCGCGCCACGCCTTCGCACAATAGGGTCGCAAGCGAAAGGGGTCAATTCCAGCCGTCGATTTTGGGATTTACGAAAAGTCGTCATCCCTCTCGTCGAATCTGCGGTTCCGGTCGGGTCCGGCGTCCTCGGGTTGCCTTGGTTTTGAGGGTGACGGGCGGCGAAACCGCCGACCCTGGTCGTTATTGTTGTATGAACCTGACCTCTCAGGGCCGCGTCTTCGGCTCCAGATATCGGCGAAATACTCAGGCGTAAAATACTCTTTCGAGTCTGCCACTTGGCTGAGTTCTTTGGAGAGATTCGCCGGAAACGCCGCCACCACGACATGCTTTCCCAAGTCCTTGACCGCCTGGACGGCGTAGGAAAAATCACCGTCGCCGCTTACGAGAATCGCGGTATCATAGAGATCGTTCCATGCCATTCTGAGAAAATCGGTGGCGATCATGATATCGACGCCCTTCTCCACAGGCACGTCACCTCGAAGCTTTGAAACTCCCAGACGCACCTCCAGGTAGGGCGTGCTGTGTAGCGCAGTCAGGAATTTCTGCTGATCCTGGTATGCCTGATGGTTGCGGTCTGGATCGCGCAGAACGTTGTAGTAATAGGTCCTGAGGTGCGGCCTGCCTGCGGCGAGTTTGGCAGAAAAGGCCCCGAAGTCGACGTCGTACCTTCGGCAGTTCTCCTCAAGGCTATGGTAGAGGTTGCTGCCGTCGATAAATATGGCGACCCGCTCGTCGTCTCTAATTTCGTAGTCGTGCTTGTAATTGTTGGACATTATCCGTCCTGCGTGCAAAAACTGATGACCCTGGCTCATCGTGCCAACAAACCATAAGTCACCCCCCAACAAGCGTGCTAGGAGTTTGAGAGCGTTTTCTCGACGTTACCTATCGCTCTGTCCAATCTCCCGACCACCTCATCTACGTCCGCCGGCGTCATGCACAGCGGTGGCCCCATGCCAACGGTTCTCCCATTTCCGCCCAAAAGGATCAAACGTTCCTCTCGGAACGCCTCGGTCAGTTTATCGCCCAATTGGGCTTCCGCAGGGAAGGACGCTTTGGTCTCCCTGTCCTTCACAAACTCCATGCCGACAAGCAGGCCGATTCCGCGGACATCGCCGATCATCTCGTGGTCCTCTTGTAGGCTCTTGAGTTGCTCCAAGAAATACGCCCCGGTCTTCTCGGAATTCTCAACCATGCCCTCGCTCTCGAGAATCTCGATGTTCGCCAGTGCCGCCGCCGCGGTGACCGGATGCCCGCCAAAGGTCAGCGC
>ENA-ORDI01000323-ORDI01000323.1-marine-metagenome-genome-assembly--contig:-NODE-323-length-34280-cov-8.562407_pt1 | contig 34280 bp, 41 predicted proteins | sample MGYA00248628_ERZ508525 | MGnify/ENA primary metagenome ERZ508525 (study PRJEB26195, sample SAMN05422138) | marine metagenome | isolation source: East of Porto Seguro, South Atlantic Ocean | place... | reverse complement strand
CCAGACTCACCCACGCTTCCAATACCATTTTAAAAATATCTTATATATGAAGAAACGTAAATCAGAAACAGTATTTAAATGTGACTATTGCGGTAGTATTACCTCATATTTTGTTGCTACAGCCGAATACAAGCATTTCTGTTTAGAGCAAGTTCCAGGTTATCCAGCCTCTAAAGATTGTATGACAGACTATCTTCAAGATCTTAAAAATAAAACTCCTACCATTCCTTTACCAAACACAATTTATAAATCAGATTTCTATTCTTAATTGATCCTATATTTATTAACATCACTCCTAAAACTTTTCGAAAAAACAAATCAAAATCTCAAATAAAACTAAAAATGTTAATGCTGTGTTAATGCAGCTTCAATTAATGGCGTATTTACTTATCAAATAACTATTTACTTTGGTTTGCTAAATTCGCATACCTTTACAGGTATCGTGGGTTCGAATCCCACACTCTCCGCCATTAGTATAATGGGTCGTTTTTAAAGAAATTTTTAAGTTTTATGGGTTTTTGTTCTAGTATGAATCTATAAACATTAAAATTTTCCAATACTCTTTGAACATAATTTCTAGTTTCTTTAAATTTAATTAGTTCAATCCAATCTACATAATCAATGTTTCCTTTTTGAGGATTTTTATTTATTTTATTCCAATACTTAACTCTTTTAGGTCCAGCATTATATGCAGCTATTGAAAATGGATAAGAACCATCATACTCCAAGAGAAGACCAGCTAAGTAAAATGATCCAAGGTTAATATTATATTTAGGGTTTTTTGTTAGTTTCTTTTTTGAATAAGGGATTTTAGCTTGTTTTGCCACAATCCTAGCTGTGTAGGTCATTAATTGCATCAATCCTTTAGCACCAGCACTACTATTTGCGCTAGTATCAAATTCACTTTCTTGTCTTATGATTGATAAAATGAACGCGGAATCAGGTATTTTTCTTCCCTTTACATTTTTTGGTACACCAATAATTGGATAATTATACTTATGATGAAATCTTTTTTCATAAGAAGCAATTTTTGAAATCTGAATAGCAAAATCAAATCTAGATATGTCAGTTGCTAATTTGGCTGCTAAAATTTCACTTCCTTCATTTATATTTTCGTTTGCTAGAAATCTTAGTATATATTTAGCGTATTTTTCTTTTTTCAAATCATCTAATAAATGAACAATTGCAACTAATTTTTTTCTATAAAAATCTTCTGAAATTTTTATATCTACTTGCATTGGATTATATAACGCAAATTTTTGATTTGGATAAACTTTTAGATGAGACAATTGACCATAATAGGTTGTTAGATATTTAGCACCTTCTTTGTACCATTTTTCTGAAAGTTCTCTATTACCCATTTTTTCATAAGTTCTTCCCAACCAATAAGCTCCTCTAGCTAAACTAATCGGATAACCAACATTCTCATAAAAGCGTTTAAAATGTTCTTCTGCCAATAGTGGATCTTTTAAAAAACTGAAAGCTATCCACCCACTCATCCATTCCGCTTCAGCAAATTCTGGTCCTTGAGACATAGCATGTTGACTAGCTATTTTATAAGCAGTTTCGTATTTTTTTTTATATATCAGAGACCTTGCAATGATCGATCTTTCGGTCCACCATTTTTCAGGTCTGACCATATATTCTTTGGTATTATCTATATTGAGTAAAATTTCTAAAGAACTTTCAAGCCTACCTCTTTTTCTCCTCCATTTTAATCGATCATAATTAAGACCAGGATCATTTTTTAATTTTTGAGGAACTTTACTGATAGCTGAATCAACACCGTAAGATTTTCTCATTAAAAGTTGTCTAGCAGTATAGAGCAGCCGGTAATCTTTTGGTAAATATCTTAACATTCTTCTTAGATCCCAATATTTATTTTCCCACGCTAAGTAATCTGCTCTTTTTATATAATCATCAGAACGCAAGTATTTTTTATATTTTTTTCTAAAAAATTTTAAATCTGATTTGGATAAATCTGCAGTAATCCATCCTTCTTTAATTAACTTTATTCCTTCAGAATTATTACCTGTAAGAATTAAACTTTCGCCAAGAACCATTTTACCAAAACCACTTAATGGTTTTCTATTCTCAAACCAATTAATAATATCTTTAGGTGATAGAATTTGAGTGGACATTTTATGTTCTGCCAAATATTTAATTCGTCCAATTCTTGGATAGTTTTTATTTCTTTCAATAAATTCTTTGTAATCATAAAAACTGGCTCTATTTCCTGTTGTTAAAAGGTGCTGCCATTGAATAAAATTATAAATAGATTTTGCTCTAGCTTTTTTTGCAACTTTTAAAGCATCTTTCCAATTACTTTTTTCCATGAATTGAATAGCTTGTTTTGCATAATTGAAATCTCTTTCACTATAATATTTTGATTTTTTTGAAACTTTTGCTCTTCCTTTTTTTACGATAAGAGGTTTACTTTCTGGCAATATAACACCCTGTATTTTAGATATTTTTTTCTCTTCTTTTTTTTTCTTTATTTCTGTTATTTTTTCTTTTTGCTCTAAAATGGGTTTTTTTAGTGGTATTAGAATATTTTTAGAAATTTTCTTTTCAATTATTTCTGCTGACAAAACGGGTTTCTTTATGGGAAGTAAATTTTCTTGTGAAAAAGCTAATTGAACAGCACACAGAAAGATTATATTTAGTATAACAATTTTTATAGCTTTCATGCTCATATATTTTAAAATTAATCTGCAATTTATGTTATAAGTACTTATGTTTAAAGGATCAAATGTTGCTTTAGTCACCCCATTTAAAAATAATAAATTTGATGAGGAAAATTATATTAAAATAATTAATTTTCACTTAAAAAATAATACTAATGGATTAGTTCCTGCAGGAACTACGGGAGAGTCACCAACATTAAATCATAACGAACATCAAAAAGTAATAGATCTTTGTATTAAAGAAAGTAATGGCAAAGTACCAGTTATTGCTGGTACAGGCTCAAATTCCACAGAAGAAGCTATATCTTTAACTGTTCATGCTGAAAAAGCTGGTGCTGATGGAGCTTTAATTGTGACACCTTATTATAATAAACCAACACAAGAAGGTCTTTATCAACATTATAAAGCAATCAATGATGCATGCGGAATTCCAATAATAATTTATAATATTCCTTCTAGGTCTGTAGTCGATATGTCTGTTGACACCATGGCAAGATTGTTTGAATTAAAAAATATTGTAGGTGTAAAAGATGCAACAGGAAATTTAGAAAGAGTTGATCAACAAAAGAAAAAAATGGGAGCAGATTTTATCCAACTGACCGGTGAAGATGGAAATGCTTTAGAGTTTAATAGAAGAGGTGGAGTTGGGTGTATAAGTGTTACAGCAAATATAGCTCCTAAACTTTGTTCGAATTTTCAAAGATTTTCGGTTTCTAAGTCAGATAATGAAATAAAAGAAGCTGAAAGAATTGATCAAGTTTTACAACCAGTTCATAAATCATTGTTTATAGAGAGTAACCCCGGTCCAGTTAAATATGCTGCAAAATTACTAAACTTATGTAATGATGATGTTAGATTGCCACTAGTTAAAGTTATGAAATCAACACAAGATGAAATTAAAAAAGCATTATCTTCAGCTCAATTAATCTAATTAATGAAACTTAAAACCAATAAAGGTTTAAAAATTATTTGTCTTAACAGAAAAGCTGGTTTTAATTATTTTTTTAACGATTTAATTGAAGCAGGAATTGTTTTGAAAGGTTCAGAAATAAAATCTATTAGAGCTGGGAAAGTTAATATAGCAGAATCTTATGCTGTAGAAAAAAATGGTGAAATTTTTTTAATAAATTCACATATACCCACTTATAAAGAAGCAAGCTATTCAAATCATAATCCGACTGGTGAAAGAAAATTATTATTTACTAAAAGAGAAATTAATAAGTTATTGGGAAAAATTAATATAGAAGGATTTACATTGGTGCCAACAAAAATGTATTTTAAAAAAGGAAAAGTTAAAATACAAATTGCTGTTGCAAAAGGTAAAAAGCAATACGATAAGAGACATACAAAAAAAACTAAAGATTGGAATCGTGATAAAGCAAGATATTTTAGAAAATCAAGCTAAAATAGCATTTCTAGCAATAGGCTCAAATTTAGGTAATAAAAAAAGAAATATTGAATTAGCTAAATTTAAATTAGAAAGCAATAATATTAAAATAATTAAATCATCAAATAATTATGAAACTTTGTCCTGGCCTAATAAAAAAAAACCTAAATTTATCAATGTTGTAATAAAAATAAAAACAAATTTATCCCCAATAAAACTTATGCAAAGGTGTCTTGATATTGAAAAAGAATTGGGAAGAAAAAGAAATAAGAAAAATGAACCTAGAACGTGTGATATCGATATTGTTGATTATGATCAAAAAGTAATAAAAATGAATAAAAGTTTTAGTCTTAATATACCCCATTCAGAAATGCACAAAAGAAACTTTGTTTTATTACCTTTATTTGAAATAGCAAAATCATGGATTCATCCTGTAAAAAAAAAAGGAATCAAAAGATTGCTTAATTCGTTAAATAATAAAGACTTAAGAACTATTAAACTAATTTAATTGAGTGATATAATAAATAATGCTTAAATCTGAAGAATTAATTAATAAGGTTAAATCATATAATAAGTTTTTAAACCCTAAAACATTAAGCAAAGCATATGATTTTGCTTTAAGGGCACATAAAACTCAAAAAAGAGATGAAGGCGTTCCTTACATTATTCATCCAGTGGCAGTTGCTGATATACTTACTGATTTAAAATTAGATAGTGCAACAATAGCCACAGGTTTATTGCACGACACTATAGAAGATACTCATGCTACATATAATACTATTAAAGAAGAATTTGGCCAAGAAGTAGCAGACTTAGTTGACGGTGTAACTAAAATTTCTGCATTTGAAAACCAGGCTGTAGACAACTCTAAAGCTGAAAATTTTAGAAAATTAATTATAGCTACATCAAAAGATATAAGAGTTCTTCTTGTTAAGATTGCAGATCGTCTACATAATATGAGGACTATTAAATTTGTTAAGGACACAGATAAACAAATAAGAAAAGCAAAAGAAACTATGGAAATTTACGCACCATTAACTGACAGAATGGGAATGAATAGAATTAGAGATGAACTAGAAGATCTTTCTTTTCAGGTTTTAAACAATGACGCAAGAGAATTAATAAAAAAAAGATTAGATGAAATTAAAGAAGACAAAACTAGTAACTTCAAAACTATATCTTTTAAGTTTAGTGATTTATTAAATCAAAATAATTTAAATGCACAAATCTTTGGACGTGAAAAAACTCCATTTTCAATTTGGAGAAAAGTACAAAAGCAAAGAGTATCATTAGAACGAATTACAGATATTATGGGCTTCAGAATAATTTTAGATAGTGTTGAAGATTGTTACAAAGCTTTAGGAGTTTTTCATAACAAATGGAATTGTATTCCAGGAAGATTTAAAGATTATATTTCTTCGCCAAAAATTAATAACTATCAATCTTTGCATACAGCTATAATAGGACCCAATAAGAGACCAATCGAAATTCAAATTAGAACAATGTCTATGCATGAATTTGCAGAAAGAGGTATAGCTTCTCATTGGAAATATAAATCATCAGAAAAATTTAGTTCAATGACTTGGAAGGAATACGATTGGCTCAAAGATTTGGTAGAAATTATTGATAGGAAAGAAAATCCCGAACATTATTTTGAATATACAAAATTACAAATGTTTCAAGACAACGTTTTCTGTTTTACACCAAAAGGATCAATCATAAAATTACCCAAGGAGGCAACGCCTATTGACTTTGCTTATGCTGTACATACTAAAATTGGAGACACTACTATTGCTTGCGCAATTAATGGTAAAGACAGCCCTTTGCAAAGTATTTTATACAATGGAGATGAAGTTAAAATTATAACCTCAAAAAATGTATCACCATCTCTTCATTGGTTGACTACTGCAAAAACTGGAAAAGCAAGAGCTGCAATTAGAAGACATTGGCATTACAGAGAAGATCAGAAACCTTTGAAGCGTAAACAATATAACACAACACTATGGATATCCTTGCCTGATCAGCCTGGAAGGTTAGGGGATGTTACTACAGTAATTGGTACAAATAATGTTAACATATCAAGTGTTGAAATGGTGGAAAAAACAAAAAATACCATAAATTTCAGATTTAATCTTATTATTAGTGATTTGAAGAACTTTACAAAACTAATCAGTGAGCTAAAACAAAAAGAATATAATTTCAAAATAATTAGGCACAAAAATAAAAGATATGCTTTCTTTAAAAGACTCTTTGGCGGTTTTAAAAAGAACTAATGCACTTCTCGAAGGACACTTCGTATTATCATCTGGACTACATTCTTCTAAATATGTTCAGTGTGCTAAACTTTTAAGTTTTCCACATTTAGCTAATAAAATTTGTATATCACTTAGCAAAAAAATTAAAAAAAATTTTAAAAAAATAGATTTAATTCTATCTCCTGCAATGGGAGGTGTAATTATTGGGTATGAAATTGGCAAACTATTAAAAAAAGAAACAATATTTTGCGAAAGAGATTCAGGTAACTTTATTTTAAGACGAGGATTTTTAATTAAAAAGAATACTAGAGTATTAATAGTTGAAGACGTTATAACAACAGGTAAATCTAGTTTAGAATGTATTAAATTGATTAAAAAATCAAAAGCAAAGTTAATTGGTTTTGCTTGTATTATTGATAGGTCAAATAAGAAAACTTTTAAAATTAAAAATAAAATTGTTTCTCAAGTAAAAATAGATGTTCCAACATTCACAAAGAATAATCTACCAGATTATTTAAAAAAAATTCCAATAACTGTTCCAGGTAGCAGACGACTTAAATGAAAAGATTGGGTGTAAATATTGATCATGTGGCCACTCTAAGAAATGCTAGGGGTGGATTTCATCCAGACCCATTCTTAGCAGCAAAGCAAGCAATGGCTAATGGTGCAGACTCTATTACTATTCATCTTAGAGAAGATAGACGTCATATAAAAGATAAAGATTTAAAAAATATAGCCAAATCAAAAATTCCTTTAAATTTAGAAATGGCCGCTAATGATCAAATGTTAAAAATTGCTTTAAGGTATAAACCTAATTTTATTTGTCTAGTTCCAGAAAAAAGAAAAGAAATAACTACTGAGGGAGGAATTAATATTTTAAAAAATCTCGGTAAAATTAAAAAAATTATAAAAAAAATTAATCAAAATAAAATAAGAACAAGTCTTTTTATAAATCCAAATTTAAATGACATTAAACTTTCAAAGCAAGTTAACTCAAAATGTGTAGAATTACATACAGGAAAATTATCTGATTTAATAAAATTAAAAAAAAATTATTCCAATGAATATATAAAAATTAAAAAAAGTGCAAAATATGCAAAATCTATTGGTTTAGAAGTTCACGCAGGTCATGGCATGGACTATAAAACTACTTCTTTATTATCTAAAATCAAAGACATAGAAGAGTTCAATATAGGTCATTTTATTATTGGAGAATCTATATTTGCTGGCTTGAATAAAATTATAAAAAAATTTAAACAAATATCAAAATAAATAATGAAAATTTTAGGTATAGGGGTTGATATTATTCAAAATTCTAGAATAAAAAAAGCAATAAAAAATAAATCTTTTGTAAGTAGAATTTTTTCAAAGTCAGAAATTACAAATTCAAAAAAAAAAAATAATAAAACTAACTATTTTGCTAAGAGATTTGCTGCAAAAGAAGCCTTTATTAAGTCAATAGGTATTGGCATTAGAAAAGGTATTAATTTTAAAGATATATATGTAATTAATGATAAATTTGGGAAACCGAATATTAAATTTAGCAATAAAGTTAATAATCTTATTGTTAAAAAACTTAAAACTAGAAATTTTGATATATTTCTATCTTTGTCTGATGAAAAAAATTACTCTATTGCATTTGTCGTAATTCAAAAAAAATAATGTTTAGTAAAAAATTTTTTATCGATAATTTAAAAACTCTAATTTATGCATTATTAATAGCTATATTTATTAGATCAATTTTTATTCAACCTTTCTATATTCCATCTTCATCAATGGAGCCAAATTTGCTTGTTGGTGATAGATTATTCGTAACAAAATATACATATGGATATAGTAGACATTCTTTTCCTTTTAGCCCACCCATTTTCAAAGGACGTATATTATTCTCAGAACCCAAAAGAGGAGATGTAATTGTATTTAAAACACCAGCTGATAATAGAACTGATTATATTAAAAGATTAATAGGATTGCCTGGAGACGAAATACAATTCATCGATGGTGATTTATATTTGAATAATAATCAAATTTTAAAAACTTTTTTGTCATCAGTTGATAAAATTTACTGTGGTAACAACATTATAAAAGTAAATACATTTAAAGAAAAACTTCCTAATGGAAAATCTTATATAGCATCATATAGACAGGACTATAGTTTTCAAAATTCAGATAAGTATATTATTCCAAAAAATCATTATTTTTTTTTAGGTGATAATAGAGACTGTTCAAAAGATAGTAGATACTTATCCGAAGTTGGTTACGTACATAAAAATAATATTGTAGGAAAAGCAAGAATCTTATTTTTTTCTTCTGATTATAGAATAGGAAGTATTTTAAAATTTTGGCAATGGCCTCAGATTTTAAGATTTAATAGATTTTTTAAAAAAATAAATTAATGGATAAAAACTTATCTAATTTACAAAATAAAATTAATTTAAAATTTAAAAATATTAACTTATTAAAAAGAGCTATTACTCATAAAAGTCATGATCCAATAAATAATTATGAAAAGCTAGAATTTTTAGGTGATAGAGTTTTAGGATTAATAATTTCTATGAAATTACTAAAGATGTATCCAAAAGAAAAAGAAGGTTTTTTAGATAAAAAATTGGCTTCATTGGTAAATAAAAATAGATGTTATGAAATTGGTCAATCACTTAAACTTCACCAATTTATATTGGTGGGTAATTCGAGTAAAAAAAAAATAAAAATTGAAAATAAAATTATTTCAGATAGTGCCGAAGCATTAATAGGAGCAGTTTTCTACGAAAAAGGATTTGCTATTGCAGAAAAGTTTGTTTTAAATATGTGGCAAAGTTTAATTGATTCTTCAAATATAACCATGATAGATTCAAAAACTAAACTTCAAGAATATTCTTTAAAAAAATATAAAAGACTTCCCATTTATAAATTAATTAGTAGTTCAGGTCCAAAACACAAACCGTTATTTAAAATTGGTGTTCGATTGAAAGACACTCAATTTGTTGAAGGCATAGGCAATTCCAAAAAAAATGCAGAACAGGCTGCTGCTAAACTATATTTAAAAAATTTGAATCGATAATGCAATTGGAAGATAAAGGATATCTATTATTAAAAAGTCGGTATAATGAAAATTCTGTAATAGCTGAAATATTCACCAAAAATCATGGCAAGATCTCCGGTATTATTTTTGGAGCTACTTCAAAGAAATTAAAGAATTATTTACAAATTGGTAACAAATTCCATATAAATTTTAATTCTAAAAATGACACTCAGTCTGGTTATTTTAAAGTAGAAATAGATAGAGTTTTAACACCAATATATTTTGAAAATAAAAAAAAATTAGCATGTATTATTTCTGCTATGAACTTAATTAAATTATTAACAGTAGAACTTCAGGAAAATACAAACATTTTTAAATTAATTAATAATTTTTTCGATTTATTAAAAAATGAAAATTGGCTTAAACAATTTGTGTTATGGGAACTTCAGTTTTTAAAAGTTATAGGTTATGATTTGGAATTAAGGAACTTAGTAGATAAAGAAATTGTTAATGGAGAAAAAATTTATTTTGTGAAATCAAATAATGAAAAAAAATTAATTCCAAATTTTTTAATTGATATTGATGATCATGTATATGATGATAAAACTTTATTGAAAGGATTGAAATTAGTAGGCGACTTTATCGATAAGTCTATTTTAAAACCGAATAACATAACATATCCTAGTTCTAGATTGGAATTTGTGAATCTAATAAAATTATAAAAGTTAAATTAAATCTTTAGCAATTTTTTCAGCAAAGTAAGTTATTACAGCATTAGCGCCAGCTCTTTTAAATGAAGTAAGTGATTCAATTATGCTATTTTTATCAATAATACCTCTGTTTATTCCATTCATAATTAAGCTATATTCACCAGATACTTGATAAGCTAATACTGGAATTTTAAAATTTTCTTTAATCATTTTGATTACATCAAGATAGGGCATGCCCGGCTTGACCATTACCATATCGGCACCTTCTTTAATATCTAAAGACACTTCCCTTAGAGCTTCAATACTGTTTCTGTAATCCATTTGATAAGTTTTTTTGTCACCTTTAAGCATACTTTTTGAACCAACCGCTTCTCTAAATGGTCCATAAAAACTGGATGCATATTTAGCAGCATAAGATAAAATTTGCACATTTTTATAATTTTTTTTGTCCAGAGCTTTTCTAATTTTACCAATTCTTCCATCCATCATGTCTGAAGGTGCTATTACGTCACATCCCATTTCTGCCTGCAGTAAAGATTGATTTATTAAAACTTCAATAGTTTCATCATTTAAAATTTCATCTTTTTTAATTAAACCATCATGTCCATGGGATGTATAAGGATCAAGTGCTACATCACACATTATACCAATTTTATTTTTATATTTTTTTTTAATATATCTTATAGCTCTACACACTAAATTATTTTCATTTAACGCTTCAGAACCAAAATTATTTTTCAATTTTTGATTAATGTATGGAAAAATTGCAACCATTGGAATTTTGTAGTTTACAGCTTTGTCGAGAATCAATGGTATATTATCAATGCTATATCTATAAACTCCTGGCATGTTTTTTATTACTTGTTTCTTTTTTTTTCCCTCAACAACAAATATAGGTAGAATTAAATCATTTACTGATAAGTTATTTTCTTGAGTTAACCTCCTTGACCAATCAGTTTTCCTATTTCTTCTAAGCCTCAAATTTGGATAATTTCCAGTGATAATCATTCTCAACTAAATTTTTTATGTGCAACAATAGTTATATATAATATAATAATCTATAGGTTATTAATAAATTTTTTATGTCGCTACAACTAAATGATTTTCATAAACAAAACATAAAGTTTGATGTTAACAAGCTTAGAGAAGCTTGTGATCAAGTTTTAAAAGTCAAGGGATTTGATACAAGTCTTGGTATACCTCATTTTGCAAGTATATCTCTCACCCAAATACCTGGTGACCATGAGTCTATAAAAGGAAATAAAACAAGAGGAGTTTATTGGACAAAACCAGATTCTACTGGAAAAGAGGTTTCAAGAGATGTTGGAATTGATGAGAGCAAATATACTGAATTTGTTGAAGATTACAAAAATACTTATTTTGAAGAAGTGTATAATGTTCTTAAAAAAAAATATAAATTAGGCAGAGTAAGATTGCTTTTAAAAGAGCCTAGATCTACTCTTAGTTGGCACAGAGATCCTGAACCAAGATTACATATTCCAATTTATACTAATCCAGGCGCTATCATGGTAATAGATAAAACGGCTCATCATATGCCTGCTGATGGTTCTGTCTGGGTAACAAATAACTTAAAATATCACAATGCTTTTAATGGTGGAGAAGAAAATAGAGTGCATTTAGTTGCTTGTATATTAGATTATAAGTTTAATTAATTTGAAAAAAATTTTTATTGCATCAGATCACGCCGGATACAATCTTAAAAAAAATATAATTAATCATTTTTTAAAAAAAAATAATTTTAAAGATTTAGGAACATTTAATTCAAAGAAATCTGTTAATTACCCTGATTACGCTCATAAATTATGTAAAAAAGTTTCATCTAATACAAAAAATATAGGGATCCTAGTATGTGGGTCTGGAACGGGCATGGCAATGTCAGCTAACAAACACAAAAATATCAGAGCAGCACTTTGTTATTCAATAAAAAATACCAAATTATCTAGATTGCATAACAATGCGAATATCATTACATTGGGCGCTAGATTAATTGAAAAAGATACTGCCTTTAAATGCATTAATGCTTTTTTAAACACGAAGTTTGAAGGTGGTAGACACACTAAAAGAGTTAAAAAAATTTAATACTATAAAAGATTTTAAGATGTCTAGTGAAGGTAAATATTTAAATTCAAGTTATCAGAATTTTTTTGAGAAAAGTTTGTCTGAAACTGATCCGGAATTATTCAAATCTATTCAAGATGAATTAAAAAGACAACAACAACACATAGAGTTAATAGCTTCTGAAAATATTGTATCTAAGGCTGTATTAGAAGCACAAGGTTCAGTATTAACAAATAAGTATGCAGAAGGATACCCTGGAAAAAGGTATTATGATGGGTGTGAACATGTAGATGTAGCTGAAACTTTAGCTATAGAAAGATTAAAAAAATTATTTGATTGCAGGTTTGTTAATGTCCAACCTCATTCTGGAGCACAAGCAAATGGAGCTGTGTATTTAGCATTATTAAAGCCAGGCGATACCATAATGGGTATGAGTTTAAATTCAGGCGGTCATCTTACTCACGGTTCTAAAGCTTCTGTTTCTGGGAAATGGTTTAATTCAATTGCATATGACATTGATAAAGAAACGGGTTTAATTAATTATGATGATGTTGAAAAATTAGCTTTAGAATGCAAACCTAAACTTATTATAGCTGGTGGAAGTGCTTATTCTAGAATAATTGACTTTAAAAGATTCAGAGAAATTTCAGATAAAGTTGGAGCATATCTTATGGTAGATATGGCCCATTTTTCAGGTCTAGTGGCTGGTATGGGATATCCAAACCCTGTTGAACATGCTCATGTGGTAACTTCAACTACTCATAAAGTTTTTAGAAGTGCGCGTGGTGGAATAATTTTAACGAATGATGAAACATTAAGTAAAAAAATTAATTCTGCTGTATTTCCGGGTTATCAAGGTGGTCCATTAATGCATATTATAGCTGCTAAAGCTGTAGGCTTTCACGAAGCATTAAAACCAGATTTTAAAGATTATATTAAATCAGTATTAGCTAATGCTAAAGTTTTAGCAGAAACTTTAAAGAATAATGGTTTTAAAATATATTCTGGAGGAACTGATACACATTTAATGCTAGTTGATCTGAGACCATTTAAAGTAAAAGGAAATATAGCTGCAGAAAGTTTGTGTAGAGCAAATATTACTTGTAATAAAAATGGAATCCCTTTTGATACAGAAAGTCCAATGATTACTTCTGGTATAAGGCTTGGTTCACAAGCAGCTACTACAAGAGGATTCGGCCTAAAAGAATTTCAAAAAGTTGGAGAATTAATCACAAAAGTAATTAAAGGATTATCAAATGATCCAAATGATAATTCAAAAACTGAAGATGAAGTTAGAAAAGAAGTTGTTTCTCTTTGTGCTTCATTTCCTATATATAAACATTTAAAGTAAATAATAATGATTTGTCCAATTTGTAAAAAAGGAGAAACTTCAGTAGTAGATTCTAGGCCTACAGAAGATGGTACAGCAATTAGAAGAAGAAGACTTTGTGTCTGTGGTGAGCGTTTTACAACATTTGAAAGAGTTCAATTTAGAGAACTTATGGTTGTTAAGAAAAATGGCAGAAAATCTCCATTCGATAGAGAAAAACTTTCAAAATCTGTTTATATAGCACTAAAAAAACGTCCGATTGATACAGATACAGTAGAGAAATTTATTACTAATATTTCTAGATCTCTTGAAGAATTAGGACAAAGTGAAATTTCTTCAAATACAATTGGAACAATGGTTATGCAAGGATTAAAAGATTTAGATCCGGTAGCTTACGTAAGATTTGCATCTGTATATAGAAATTTTAGAGAAGAAAAAGATTTTATTCAATTTGTAGACAAAATTAATGTCTTCAAAAAAAAGTAATTTAAATTCAAAAGACCATCAATATATGAATCTTGCTATTAACTTAGCAAAAGATCATATAGGTTTGACCGGATTAAATCCATCTGTTGGGTGTTTAATAGTAAAAAATGATGAAATAATTTCTACTGGTCAAACGGGTTTAAACGGAAGACCACATGCCGAATATAATGCGATCAAAAATAATAAAAGAAAAAATCATGGATCTACATTATATGTAACTATGGAACCATGTACACATCATGGCTTAACACCACCCTGCACAAGTCAAATTTTAAAATCAAAAATAAAAAAAGTAATTTATGCTATTGATGATATTGATCACAGAACTTCAAAAAAAGCATATTCATTATTAAAATCAAAGAAAATAATAGTAAAAAAAAATTTACTCAAAAATAAAGCAGTCAAACTATATAAAAAATATTTTTATCATAAAAAAAATAAACTCCCTTATGTAATTGGTAAAATAGCATGTTCGAAAGATAAATTTATATATTCAAATAAAAAAACTATTACAAATAAACATTCAAAAAAAGTTTCTCATTTGTTGAGATATCAAAATCAAGGTATTTTAATTTCTTCCAGAACATTAAATATTGATAATCCAAAGCTTAATTGCAGAATTAATGGTCTTAGCAATTATTCTCCTACAAGATTTATTTTAGATAAAGATTTAAATTTTAAAGCAAACTCATATTTAATTAAGAATTCAAAAAAAACAAAAACAATTTTTTTTTACAATAAGGCTAATAAACAAAAATTAGAAATATTAAAAAAAAATAGAATCTCATCAATTAGATTAAAATTAAACTCCAAAAATCAATTTAATTTAATAGATTTATTAAATACAATTTATAAGTTTGGAATAAGTTCATTATTAGTAGAAGGGGGAAAAATTCTTACAGAAAATTTTTTAAAAAATAAACTTTTTAACGAATTCTATTTATTTCAAAGTAGTGAAAACTTGAATAAAAAAGGCAAAATCAAGATTTCTAATATAATAAAAAAACTACTAATTACTTTTAATAATAAAAAAAATATCGATACATATCTAGATAAAGATCAACTTATCTATTATTACTAGCAAATGTTTAATGGAATTATTTTTAATCAAGGCACAGTCAAAAAGATTTCAAAAAGAAAGAAAGGTATCAATCTTTTTTTAAAATCAAATATAAAATTAAATAATCAAGACTTGGGAATTTCTGTTTCATGTGATGGCGTATGTTTAACGCTTACATCGATTAAAAATAATCTAATGGAATTTTACTTATCTAATGAAACAATAAAAAGGTCAAAGTTTAAAAATAGTAAAATTGGAGATAAAATTAATTTAGAACTTCCTTTAAAGTATGGTCAAAAAGTATCCGGACATATATGCCAGGGACATGTTGATACAGTTGGCACGATTAACAATATTATAAAAGAAGACAAATCATTAATTTACGATTTTAAAATAAACAATAATTTTAAAAAATATCTTGTTGAAAAGGCTTCAATACTTATAAATGGAGTTTCTTTAACAATTTCAAAAATAACAAAATTTGGTTTTCAAGCATGGGTTATTCCACATACATTGAAATTGACTAATTTATGTAAGGTTAGGAAAGGGGACCTTGTTAATATAGAGGTAGATGTTTTATCTAAATATGTAAAAAAATATTTTAATGAAAAATAATAAGTTCAGTAATATTGAGAGAATTGTACAAGCTGCCAAAAAAGGTGGAATGTATATTCTAGTCGATGATGAAAATAGAGAGAACGAGGGTGATTTAGCTTTTTGTTCATCCGATGTCACTTCAAATAAAATAAATTTTATGGCTAAATATGGAAGAGGTTTAATTTGTTTAACTTTAAATTCTAACCAAGCAAAAAGACTAGATTTAAATTACATGTCGCCAATCAATCAATCAAGAAATCAGACAGCATTTACTGTTTCTATAGAAGCAAAAACTGGAGTAACAACTGGAATCTCTGCCAAAGATAGAGCTAGGACTATAAAAGTTGCAACAAAAAAAAGCGCAACTAAAAAAGAAATTGTATCTCCAGGACATGTTTTTCCAATTATTGCAAAAGATGGAGGCGTTTTAGTTAGAGCGGGCCATACCGAGGCATCTGTTGATATTTCAAAGTTAGCAAAAAAAAATAATGCAGCAGTTATTTGCGAAATAATGAATGAAGACGGTTCAATGGCTAAAGGCGAACAGCTACATTTATTTGCAAAGAAACATAAATTAAAAATAGGAAAAATAGATGATTTAATTGCTTATCGTTTAAAAAAAGAAAAATTAATTAGACTAAAAAAAAGTTCAAATATTATTGTTAAAAATCGAAAATTTAAAATCAAAATATTTGAAAATTTATTAGATGGATCTGAACATTTTGCATTAATTAAAGGTAATATTGAAAAAAAAATAGTTCCAAGGGTAAGAGTAATATCTTCTAATGTAGTTCAAAATTATTTAATTAATCAAAAACTTCCCAATTCTTTTAACAACACTTTGAATTATTTTAAAAAACATAATAATTGTGTATTAGTATTTATAAAAGATCCAAATTTAAAATCTGTGTCTCAAACTTTAAGAGACTATAAAAGTAAAAAATTTTATAGAAAAGGACAAGATAAACTGATCAAAAACTATGGTATTGGTGCACAAATAATTAAATCTTTAAAAATTAAAAATATGATATTGGTTACTAGATCTAAAAAGAAAGTTGTTGGACTAGATGGATATGGAATTAAAATAACTAAACAAGAAATTATTAAATGAAAAAAAAAGTACTAATAGTTATCGCAAATTATTATGACAATATTTCGAATAATTTAGGTGTAGGTGCACAAACAACTTTAGACATGGCTAAAATAAAATATTCAATAAAAGAAGTACCAGGTGTTTTTGAAATACCTGTAGTTATTTCTAGAAATATAGAAAAATATGATGCTTTTATTGCTTTGGGATGTGTTATCAAAGGTGAAACTCCTCATTTTGATTATATTTCAAAAACAACTTTTGAAGGTTTGATGAAATTATCAATAGAAAATAAAAAACCAATTGGTAATGGAATTATTACTGCTCTAAATAAAGACCAAGCTCGTGCTCGTTGTGGTTCGTATGATGTAAAAGATCACATAAAAAATGGCAAAGGTGAAGAAGCAGCAAATGCTGTCATTGCTGTATTATCTAAATAAAATGACATTACAATATAGTCCTAAAAATAATCCCAGAGTTATTATAATTCAAAAACTTTATGGAAAGTTTTTCAATAAAGATGAAGATTTAACATTTCCGAAACATAGATTTAAAAAATTTATTAAAGATGTTGTAAATGGAACAATTGAAAGAGAAGATATTATTAATGAGGAAATAAAAAACCATCTTAATTCTGATGTAAATTTAAAGAATTTAGACAAAGTTTTTCAAATTATTATTAAAAGCGCTATATTTGAATTTTTATATAAGCCAAAAACATCAGTTAAAATTATTATTAAAGAGTATTTAAACGCTTCAAATTTCTTTATTGAAGATGCACAAACAAAATATTTAAATGCTTTATTAGATAAAATATCTAAAAAATTAAGAAATTCCAATGAATGAATTTGAATTAATTAAAAATTATTTCCAAAAACTCACTAAAAATAATCCAAGTTCTAAAAAATTAAATGATGATGTATTTTTTGATAAAAAAAAAAAATTAGCTGTATCTATTGATACATATAATGAAGGTGTACATTTTCCAAATTTTAAATATCCAAATTTAGTTATTAAAAAAGTATTAAGATCAGCAATTTCTGATTTAATATGTAAAGGTGTTAAGCCTAAGTATTATTTTATCTCTGCAAGTGGAAATAAAAAAAGTTTTACAAAAAAAAATCTAAAATTAATTTCAAAATCATTAAAAGAGGAGCAAAAAAAATATGATTTGAGATTGTCTGGTGGAGATACTATTAATTCTAATAAAGTTTCTTTCTCTATTACAACAATAGGTTTTGATAATCGGATCGTTGAAAGAAATAAAGCAAGAATAAATGATGATGTATATGTAACTGGAAATATAGGAGATAGTTATTTAGGTTTAAAAATAATTCAAAAAAAAATTAATGTTAACTCAAAATTAAAAAAATATTTTTTCAATCAATATTATTGTCCACACTTACCGTTTAATATTCATAGCTCTATTAAAAAAATTGCTAATACCTCTATGGATATATCTGATGGTTTAGTTTCTGATATGAGTAAGTTAATTAATAAACAAAAATTATCTTTTGAAATTGATATTAATAAAATTCCTATTTCAAATATGTTAAAATCATATTTAAAAAAACATAATCAAAAAAAAGATAGATATTTATTTAAAGGTGATGATTATCAAATTCTTTTTACATCATCAATAAAAAATAGAAAGCTTATTAAAAATATTTCAAAAAAAATGAATCAAAAAATTACAATTATAGGTAAAATTAATAAAAGATTTAAAAAGAACTTACTATTATTGGACAATAAGCCTATAAATTTAGTTAATTTTCAAGGTTATTCACATAAGTTTTAAAAAGTTAAATATTGCGTTTTATTAATTATTTTGTAATGTCCGCATTTTAAAAACTAAGATACAATATTTTTATTAAGGGATTTATGAATACTTCAACAGAGACAATTTTAATTTATACAATTTTAGCAGGTCTGTTATCCATAATTTATGGATATTTTACAGGTAAGAACATTTTAAGTTCAAGCCCTGGCAATGCAAAAATGCAAGAAATTGCGTCAGCTATCCAAATAGGTGCAAGAGCATATTTAAACAGGCAATATAAGACGATCGCTATAGTAGGATTAGTTGTTTTAGTTATTATTACTTATGCATTTAGTATTCTTGTTGGACTAGGCTATTTGATAGGTGCAACTCTATCAGGCTTAGCAGGTTATGTAGGAATGTTAGTATCTGTTCAAGCAAATGTAAGAACAGCTGAAGCATCAAGGAAAGGATTGTCCCAGGGACTATCTATAGCTTTTAAATCTGGAGCGGTCACAGGAATGCTAGTTGCTGGCTTAGCTTTGTTGTCGATAACAGTATATTATTATTTTTTACTTAAGAATGGTACAGAAGAAAGGGAATTAATTAATGCACTAATTGCTTTAGGATTTGGTGCATCATTAATCTCAATTTTTGCGAGATTAGGTGGAGGTATTTTTACTAAAGGTGCCGATGTTGGAGCTGATCTAGTAGGTAAAATAGAAGCTGGTATTCCAGAAGATGATCCAAGAAATCCTGCAGTAATAGCTGATAATGTTGGAGATAATGTTGGTGATTGTGCTGGTATGGCGGCTGATTTATTTGAAACCTATGCAGTCACAATTGTTGCTACTATGGTTCTTTCTTCAATTTTTTTTCATGGAGATATGAATATGATGATTTATCCATTAACAATTGGTGGTGCATGTATTCTTACATCTATTTTAGGAACTTTTTTTGTCCGTCTTGGGAAATCTAAAAATATTATGGCTGCATTGTATAAAGGTTTTATAGTAACGGCTATAACCTCCTTGCTTGTATTATATCCTGTGACTGATTGGGTGATTGGTCTTGATAAAGTCTATACAATTAATTCAGAAGGAAATTTACTTAAAGAATTTAATGGAATGAGTTTATATTATTGTGGTGTAATTGGTTTAGTAATAACTGGTCTAATTATTTGGGTAACAGAATATTATACAGGTACTAGTTATAGACCTGTTCAAAGTGTGGCTTCATCATCAACTACAGGTCATGGTACTAATGTAATTCAAGGACTTGCTGTTTCTATGGAAGCAACGGCTATTCCTGCTTTAATAATTGTAGCGGGTATTCTTTTTACAAATTCTATAGCAGGACTTTATGGAATAGCGATAGCCGTAACTACTATGTTGGCTTTAGCTGGAATGGTTGTTGCTCTTGATGCTTATGGTCCTGTAACTGATAATGCTGGTGGAATTGCTCAAATGGCAAATCTTCCTAAAAACGTCAGGAAAACAACTGATGCATTAGATGCGGTAGGAAATACAACAAAAGCTGTAACTAAAGGTTATGCCATTGCTTCTGCTGGATTAGGAGCTCTTGTTTTGTTTGCAGCTTACACTGAAGATATAAAATTTTTTTCACAAGTAAAAGGATCTAACTTAGAAAATGTAGTAGTAACTTTTGATCTTTCAAATCCTTTTGTAGTTGTTGGTCTACTAGTTGGTGGAATGTTACCTTATTTATTTGGATCAATGGGCATGCAAGCTGTTGGAAGAGCAGGTGGTTTGGTTGTTATTGAAGTTAGAAGGCAATTTAAAAAAATTCCAGGTATTATGAAAAGAAAAGCAAAACCAGATTATGGTAGGTTAGTTGATTTGCTTACTAAGACTGCAATTAAAGAAATGATTGTTCCATCATTACTTCCTGTTTTATCACCAATTGTTTTATATTTAATTATTTTACAAATTGGAGGTCAAGTAGCTGCTCTATCTTCACTAGGGGCAATGTTGTTGGGAGTAATTATAACAGGTTTGTTTGTTGCAATATCAATGACTGCTGGAGGTGGTGCATGGGATAATGCAAAAAAATATATAGAGGACGGTAACCTTGGTGGAAAAGGATCCGAGGCTCATAAGGCAGCTATTACGGGTGATACAGTTGGTGACCCTTATAAAGATACAGCTGGACCTGCAATAAATCCAATGATTAAAATTACCAATATAGTTGCATTGTTACTTTTGTCATTTATAGCTGGTTAAATTATTTTTCTTTTCTCTTACGTACTGGAGCATTAATTTTATCTCTTAAACTAGATAAAACTCCATAAACAAATGAATTTTGTGAAAAATCTTTTTGAGTAGCTTTTTCAACAAATTTATAATCATTCATATCGTCAAGATTATATAGTTTTTTTTTAGCTAGAATTCCTTTGTTATCTAATTCTAAGACTAATACATTATTTTTTTCAATTTTTTGTTTACCTAGTTTAAAAATTGATTGATTAGTTTTTTTTCTTTCAATATATATCCAAATATTGTTATCAAAACTACTCTTTGTGGATGGCGGACCAAGTAAATTTAAAATGTCATTGCTATTTGATTTTTCTACAACTATTTTATTAAACTTATTATTTAATGATAAAACACCATGATTGTTTTTAACTTTATTAGTTGAACAACTTAAAATAAATATAAATGCAATAATAAATAAAAGTTTCATATGAAAAACGAATATCTTAATATTTACAATAATTTAATTAAATTAACTAGAAATAAATTGCTGTTTGAAAAAATTACTAATAAAGATTCTTTTTCACAGAGATTAATGGTTTTTTTGTTTCATTTTGCCTTTTTTTTAAAAATATATAAAAAGGACAATACAAAAAAATACCTTCAAAAGATTTATGATTTTAATTTTAGACAATTAGAACTTTCTGTAAGAGAAATAGGTTATGGAGACTCAACAATTAACAAAAAAATGAAACAATACGTTAATATTTTTTATTCAATAATAGATAAAGTTGAAAATTGGGAAAAATTAAATAATGATCAAAAATGTAAAATTTTTTCTGAATTTATCGGTATAGACGAAGAAGCTGTTTTTTTGGTCAATTACTTTGAAAAATATAGAATATTTTTAAAAAATAATACTTTAAATCAATTTACAAAAGATGTAATAAGCTTTAAATTTTAATATATGGCTGTACCAAAACGTAAAACTACTAGATCAAGAGCAGGGAAAAGAAGATCACATCTTAAATTCTCTACCAAGAATGTAATTGAAGATAAAAAATCAGGTGAATATCGTTTATCACATCATTTAGATTTAAAAACTGGATTTTATAAAGGTAGACAAGTTCTAGATTCTAAAGAATAATTTTTTTCATGACAAAATCAATTACAATTGCAGTTGATGCAATGGGTGGTGAAAACTCACCAAAAAAAATTATTGATGCTATAGAATTATATCATCGAGAAAACAAAAATATAATTTATAAAATATTTGGTAACCAAAATATTATTGAAAAAATAATTCTCAACAAATCTATTAATAAAGAAAATTATGAACTCATTCATACAGAGGAAAAAATTGAAAATGAAGATAGCCCTTTGTTCGCTGCCAAAAGGGGTAAGAATACCAGCATGTGGCTTGCTATTGAAAGTGTAAAAAATAAATTATCAGATATAGTTTTATCAGCTGGCAATACTGGAGCTTTATTTGTTATTGCAAAATTAAATTTAAATATGATTGAAAATATTGATAAACCTGCTCTATCGGGATTATGGCCAAATAAAACAGGAATGAATGTAGTTTTAGATCTTGGTGCAAATATTGAATGTAATGAAAAAAACTTAATTGATTTTAGTTTAATGGGTTCAGCTTTATATAGAGCTCTCTTTGATAACGAAACACCTAAAGTCGCTCTTTTAAACATTGGATCAGAAAAATTAAAAGGAAATACTGTAATAAAAAATACTTTTCAGAAACTAAATAATTCAAATCATCCTATTTATGAGTTTCATGGCTATATAGAGGGAAACCATATTATGGACGGCAAAGTTAATGTAATTGTTACAGATGGATTTACAGGTAATGTGGCATTGAAAACTGCAGAGGGAACTGCTAACTTTATTGCTTCAGAACTTAAACAAGCTCTTACCTCAAGTGTTGTTGGAAAATTATCTACATTATTAAACATTAAAAATCTAAATAAATTTAAAAAGAAATTAGATCCAAGATACTATAATGGCGCTATATTACTTGGATTAGATTCGCCCGTGATTAAAAGTCATGGTGGGACAGATCTAGTTGGTTTTGCTAATTCATTAAAAGTATGTGAAAAAATTGTAAAAGGTAAATTAATTGAAAAGATAAAAGAAAATATAAATTAATTAATGAGAATTAATCTTACCAAAAAAGATATAGTTAATGCTTTATATATGCAAATTGGGTATTCAAAAAAGATATCAGAAAACTTACTTGAAGACATGTTTGAGCTAATTTTACAAAATCTAATAAAACATGAAAAAGTAAAAATAGCTAAATTTGGAACATTTATTTTACGAAATAAATTAAGTCGGATTGGAAGAAATCCTAAAACAAAAGAAAACAAAATTATTTCAGAAAGAAAAGTGATATTATTTAAGCCATCGAAAGAATTAAAAAAATCAATTAATTTCATAGAATGAATGTCAAAAAAGAAAATGCTTACAAATCAATAGGTGAAGTAGCAAAATTATTAAATCTTGTTAGTCAAAAGACAGGCAAATTAAATACACATACAATTAGATTTTGGGAAAAAGAGTTTAGGCAAATCAGGCCTAAAATTTTTTCGGGAAAAAGAAGATATTATGATAATAAAACTATTGAAATTTTAAAAAAAATTAAGTTTCTGCTTAAAGAAAGGGGTATGACTATAAATGGTGTAAAAAAGTACTTAATAAATAAAAATTCTTTTGATCTTGACGAATTTTCGAATACCTCTATAAACAGCAAAAATAATAATTTGAAATCTCAAATCGAGAAAATTTCAAAGTTAGTCAAAGAAATTAAAAAGTTAGGATAATATGGCAAAAAAAACTTATGTAAAAGTAAGATTGGTACCTGAATCTAAACCAGATAGTCCATTTTTTTACTACACGAAAAAGCCATCAGGTGGAGAAAAAGCTAAAGTTAAATTAAAGATAAAGAAATATAATCCTTCAACAAGAAAACATGAAATTTTTGTTGAGAAAAAACTTCCACCTCATAGCAAGTAAATAATTATTTTTCTTTAAAGTTCTTTTTTTCAAAATCAATATAGGACCAAATCATATTTTTCCAAATTCTATTTGTAATTTTAGGATCAATATTATTTTTTAGGGATTTATTTCTTATATTAGATAATACTTTATTTATTCTTTTTTTATCTACTATTTCATATTTATATTCTTTTGTACTTAATACTTGTTTTACTATGCTGGTTCTTTTTTTAATAATCTTTAACAAATCATTGTCTAATTTATCTAATTGTTTTCTAAGTGAGTTTAATTTTTTTTTATTTTGGGGCGACATTTAATCTATTTGATAATAATGAAATTATTATATTTTACGAACATGAATGTAAATAAAAACATTAATATATTATCATTAAAAATTTGGTTAATAACAATGATCACATTAGTATCGTTAATAGTTTTTGTTGGTGGACTTACTAGACTCACAGAATCAGGATTATCAATAACAGTGTGGGAAGTTTTTAAAGGAGTTTTTCCTCCTCTTAATTTACAAGAATGGAATAATTATTTTAATGATTATAAAAAAATTCCTGAATACAAATTATTGAATACTGAAATGTCTTTAGATGAATTTAAAGTAATATTTTATTGGGAATACAGTCATAGAATGCTAGCTAGACTTCTTGGTTTTTTATCTATAATCCCGTTAATTTATTTTTCAATCACGTATAAAGGATTCTTAAATAACTATAAAAGATATTTCATTTTATTTCTTTTAATTGTTTTTCAAGGTTTTATTGGTTGGTATATGGTAAAAAGTGGTTTAGATAAGAATCTTGATGTGAGTCATTATAGACTTGCAATACATCTTTCGGTCGCATTAATTATTCTATCTTTATCACTATGGTTTTTCTTTGATATTAATAATATAGAAAAACTTAATATTAAATTACCATTTAAATTATCTACTGCCATTCTTGTCTTAATAGCTTTACAAATTATTCTTGGTGCTCTCCTTGCAGGACTTAATGGAGGTTTAATTTATAATACATGGCCAGATATGAATGGTTATTTTTTACCAAATGACACAGCTTTAAATGATTATTTTAAATTAACAGTGTTAAATAATCCTTCAATTATTCAACTCCTGCATAGAATTATTGCTTATCTTTTATTTTTTTTAATTATATTTTTAAACATTTATTACATTAAATTAAATTTGGATTTAAAAAGTCTTTTACTTTTTGATATTGCTATATTAATTCAAATTTTTTTAGGAATTATTACTTTATTAAGTGGTATGGAGATTAAGTATGCTTCTCTACATCAAATTGGTTCAATCTTAGTTTTAAGTAGCTATTTATATATTTTTTATAAAAACACTTAATAACTTTAACTCACTGCTTTCAAATTAGCTTTTCCTGATGCTTCTAAAGCTTGGTCTAAATCAGATATAATATCATCTGGATGTTCAATTCCTATTGAAAGTCTAACATAACCAGGAGTTACACCTGCTGCTAAAAGTTCTTCTTCATTTAATTGGCTGTGGGTCGTAGTAGCAGGGTGTATTGCTAGACTTCTTGCATCGCCAATATTCGCAACATGATAAAACATTTTTAAAGCTTCTATAAATTTTTTACCAGCTTCAACACCACCGTTAACTTCAATCCCAACTAATCCACCATTACCACCATTTAAGTATCTTTTGGCCCTGTCTCCAATTTCACCTGTGTGTAGATTAGGATATATAACTTTTTCTACATTTTTATGTTTAGTTAAATAATCAACAATTTTTTGTGCATTTGAACAATGTTGTTTCATTCTTAGTGGTACTGTTTCCAATCCTTGAATGATACCAAAAGCATTATCAGGAGCTAAAGCCGCCCCAAGATCTCTTAATAAAACTACTCTTGCACGTACAGCATAAGCAACATTTGCTCCTGTTAACTGAGGTACTACTTCACCCCATACAGCGCCTCCGTAACTTGCATCAGGCTCATTAAATAAAGGTTGTCTTTTTTTATCAGTTGTCCAGTCAAAATTTCCTCCATCTATTAAACATCCTCCAATTACAGTACCATGACCACCAATATATTTAGTAAGTGAATGAACTACTACAGCAGCGCCATGTTCAATCGGTTTACAAATTATTGGTGAAGCAGTGTTATCCATTATTAACGGTATATTATGTTTCCTTCCAATATCAGCTACTTCTTTGATAGGAAAAACTCTTAAATACGGATTTGGTAAAGTTTCAGCATAAATAGCTCTAGTTCTATCATCAATAAGTTTTTCAAAGTCTTTTGGATCAGTAGGATCTGCATATCTAACTTCTATACCAAGTCTTTTTAAAGTATGAGTAAATAAATTTACTGTCCCACCATACAAATCTGTAGAACTGATAAAATTATCTCCTGACTGACAAACATTTACCAAAGCAAAAGTTGAAGCAGCCTGTCCTGAACCAACAGTTACACAAGCCAAACCACCTTCTAAAGCAGCAAGTCTTTTCTCCAATACATCATTTGTTGGATTCATTATTCTTGTGTAAATGTTACCAAACTCTTTTAAGGCGAATAAATTTGCAGCATGATCAGTATTGTTAAACTGATATGATGTTGTTCTATATATAGGTACTGCTACTGCAGTTGTTGCAGGATCACACCTATAATCGCCACCATGCAATACAATAGTTTCCGGATTTTTTGATTTACTCATTTTTTTCTTTTTTTTTAGTGTTTAATGCCATCAATAAGGTGCAAATCGGCTACAGTTTTTTACCAGGCAGTTATAAAAAAACAAGCAAAATATAATAAATTGACATTATATATATTTGTAAGTACTACTCCCGCACACATGACAAAATTTGTTAAAAATAGCGAGATCCAAAGCCAATGGTATGAAATTGATGCCAAAAATGCTGTAGTTGGTAGATTAGCTACAATTATTTCAAAGATTATTAGAGGCAAAAATAAAAATACATTTACTCCTCATATGGATGATGGAGATTATGTGATAGTTAAAAATACAGAACAGATTAAGTTTACTGGTAAAAAATTCAAAAATAAAAAATATTATAGACATACTGGATATCCAGGCGGAATTAAAATAACTACTCCAGAAAAGCTTCATAGCAAAAAACCTGAGGAAGTATTAAAATTAGCAGTAAAAAGAATGCTTCCTGATGGACCATTAGCAAAAAAACAATTAACAAAGTTAAAAATTTATTCTGGATCTGAACATCCTCACTCTTCACAAAACCCTAAGATAATTGATTTGTCGAAACTTAATAATAAAAATTTAGTTAGAAATTAAAAAATGGAAACTACTCAAGGTACATCAGAAAAAATTAAATTAGATTTTAAGGACAGCAAATATGCTACCGGTAGAAGAAAAACATCAATTGCCAAAGTATGGTTAAAAAAAGGTTCTGGAAAAATTTATGTTAATGGAAAAAACTATGAAAATTATTTTAAAAAAGGAAATCTCAAAATGCAATTATTAAGACCTTTTGAAATAATAAATCAATCTACTGAATATGATGCTAGATGTAATGTTAAAGGCGGTGGATTATCAGGTCAAGTTGGTGCAGCGATTCATGGCATCTCTAAGGCATTACTAATGTTTGATTCAGAATTAAAATCCACATTAAAAAAAGAAAAACTTACGACTAGAGATTCTAGATCAGTTGAAAGAAAAAAATATGGTCGTAAAAAAGCTCGTAAAAGTTTCCAGTTTTCTAAAAGATAATTTCTTTTTTATTTTCAACTGTTATACTGAATTATGTCAAAGCTTAATGTACTTATTGCTGGCTCAACTGGTTATATAGGAGTTCAATTAACTAAATTACTTTTAAAACATAAAAATGTAAAAATTAAATTTTTATGTGGAAGTTCATCAAAAGGTAAGCTTATTTCATATTATGATAGATCTTTAAAAAACAAGAATCTTCCTAAAATTACAAAATTTAAAAAAGAATTTTTAAAAAAAGTTCATGTAGTGTTTTCAGCCTTGCCTGATGGTGAAGCTCAAAAATTATCAAATTTTTTGTTAAATAAAAATATCTTAATTGATTTATCTGCTGACTTTAGACTTAAAAAAGCTAGCGATTATCTAAAGTGGTATAAAATAAAACATAGAGCAAAAAACAATATTAAAAAAAGTATTTATGCCTTGCCCGAAATAAATAAGAAAATTATCAAAAATTACAAAATTATTTCTTGTCCTGGATGTTATCCAACTTCAGTTCTTTTACCATTAGTTCCATTAATTAAGAAAAATTTAATTAGTTTAAAAAATATTATAATTGACTCGAAATCAGGTTATTCGGGCGCAGGAAGGGGCATACATAAAAAATATGCAAATAAAAATTTATATGAATCTTTAAGTGCATATGGCGTTGGATTTCACAGACATAATTCTGAAATTCAACAAGAACTTAATTTAAGTACAAAAAAAAAAGTAAATTTTACTTTTACACCTCACTTATCTCCAATGTTTAGAGGAATATTAAGCACTATTTATGTTGAATTAAATAATAACTCAAACTTTTTAAAAATTATTAAAGCTTTAAAAACGTTCTATAAAAATGAATATTTTATTAAAATTTTAAAACCCAATTCTTTATTAAGTACCAATGATGTTATTAATACGAATTATTGTCATATTTCTATTTGCAAGACTAAATTTAAGAATAAAATCATTATTTTATCTGCAATAGATAATTTGATAAAAGGTGGAGCAGGGCAGGCAGTTCAAAATTTTAATATATATTATAATTTTCATGATAATAGAGGACTTAAATGATTAAAAAATTATCAGTTATATTATTTTTGTTATTTTTAACGAACTGCTCTTTTGACACTAAATCAGGTATATGGGAAAACAAAAAAAAAGAAAAAAAAATTACAGAATTAAATATGGATGATTTAGATAAAGATTTATCTATGGCGGAATATAAATTAATAATTATTGAGTACGGAAAAAATAGTGAATATCCAGATATAAATAAATAATTATGAATAAAACTTTAAACATAGCTGTTATTGGACTAGGAAATGTAGGCTCATATTTATTAAATGAGCTTAATAAAAAAAAGAAAGAAATTGAAATCAAAACTAGTAAAAAAATTAATGTAGTTGCTATTTCAGCACGAAATATTAATAAAAAACGAAAATTTAAAATAAATAAAAAAATTTTTTATAAAAATCCTTTAAAAATTTTAAAGGAAAAGAAAATAGACATTCTTTTCGAACTTATTGGTTTATCAGATGGAGTTTCAAAAAAAATAGTTGAACAATCAATAAAGAAAAAGATTCATGTGATTACTGCTAATAAAGCACTAATAGCAAAACATGGTGAATTTTTATCTTCTCTTGCAGAAAAAAATAAAGTTAATTTAGAGTTTGAGGCATCTGTTGCTGGGGGAATTCCTATATTAAGAACAATTAAAGAAGGGTTGGTGACTAACAAAATTAACAAAGTTGTTGGAATATTAAACGGTACTTCAAATTATATTCTTTCTGAAATGCAAGAAACTAACAATAGTTTTAAAGATGTATTAAAAAAGGCTCAGAAATTAGGTTTTGCCGAAACTAATCCAAAATTTGATTTAAATGGACAGGATGTATTATCTAAAATTAAAATTTTATCATCTCTCTCTTTTAATAAAAAAATTTCTAAAAATAAAAGTTTAATGAAAGGAATAGAAGATATTGAACTAAAAGATATAAAAATGGCTAATAGTCTAGGAATGAGAATTAAATTGTTAGGTATTACAGAAATAATTGATAATAAGCTTTTTGAAAGAGTTCATCCATGTCTTGTGAACAAAGAAAGTTACATCGCAAATATAAATGGTGTTATGAATGCTGTTATTTTGAATGGTTCACCCGTTGGCGAATCTGTTTTACAAGGTGAGGGTGCTGGACCAGGCCCAACATCATCTGCTTTAATGTCTGATTTATTGTCTATTTTAAGGGGAAATATAAAATACCCTTTTGGAGTTTCGTATAATAAGAGAAAGATTATTAAAAATTATGATTTAAATAAATATTCTAATTCTTTATACCTAAGATTTGAAGTGAGAGATAAACCAGGCGTTTTGTCTCAAATTACAAAAGTATTAGCTAGGTTCAAAATATCTATTGATCGATTAATCCAAATACCTGATCATAAAAATAAAAGAGCTTCCATAGTTATTATTACTCATAAAGCTAACGAACTTAATTCCAGCAAATGTTTAAATTTACTAAAAATAAATAAAAATATACTTAAAAATCCTACTCTTATAAGATTATTTTGAGATGGAAATATATACCAAGCTTTTTGAGGTATTATTTCCTGTATTTTTATCTATAGGTATTGGTTATTGGTATGGAAAAAAAGACGCTAAATTCGATACTAATTTTATCACCACATTCTCAGGTAATATAGGATTACCGTGTATAATATTTTATTCTCTAACATTTTCAAATATAGATTTTGATATTTTTTTAAAATTTTCATTACTTACTTTTGTTTATGTTGGAATCTTTTCAATTATTGGACTTATAGTTTTAAAATTATTAAACAGAGATATTGTTAGATTATTACCACCACTAATTCTTCCAAACACAGGAAATATGGGAATGCCTTTATGTTTATTTGCATTTGGTATAAAAGGATTAGCAATAGCAACAGCTATGACATCTACAATTTTAATCCTTCACTTTAGTCTTGGCATATTATTAGCAAGTAGAAAATTTTCTATTCAACCATTAATTAAATGTGTGCCTGTTTATGCTATATTATTTTCACTTTTTTTTGTTTATTATAAAATTCCAGCACCAAAATTCCTTGAGAATGCAACATTTTTAATAGGTTATTCAGCTATTTTTTTAGTACTTGTTTCTTTAGGTGTTGCTTTATCAAAGTTAAAAGTTTTTTCTTTTAAAGAAACTTTAATTTATTCTTTAATTAGGGTTTTAGTCGGACCTATTATTGGCTTTGCATTTGTTAAATATTTAAATTTAACAGGAGTTGAGGCTGGTGTAATGTTTATTCAAGCCTCTATGCCCTCGGCAATTCTAACTTATTTAGTGGCTGAAATGTATTCTCCAAAAGAAATAACTGATAGCATTGCTAGTACAGTGGCTCTTTCTACATTTTTATCACTATTTACTTTAGTGTTAATAGTTTTTTTAGCACTTAAATATTTTAGTTAAACTTAGTGAAAGCAATTATTTTAAATTTATCTGCTTGGGTAATGCTTCCAATAATGGATGGCTTCGCTAAATATTTAAGTTCAACATTGCCAGTATTACAAATTACTTGGTCTAGGTATTTTTTTACAATTGTAATTACTTTACCCATTATGCTATTTTTTTATAGAAAAAATCTTACTTGGACAGAGCAACCCAAGCTTCAATTAATTAGAGGCTTGTTATTATTCTGTGCTAATATCTTATTTTTTTACTCAATATCAATTATATCTTTGGCTAAAGCTATTACATTAGCTTTTATTGCACCTTTAATTGTAACCGCTTTGTCTCCTTTTTTATTAGGAGAAAAAGTGGGTTATAAAAGATGGGCAGCAGTTATAACTGGATTTATTGGCTCACTAATTGTTATAAGACCAGGTTTTGTAGAGCTAAATTTAGCAAGCATTGCAGCTTTAGGAACAGGAGTTCTTTATGGTTTTTATTTAATTATAACCAGAAAGTTACATGATTCAGATAATCCACTTTTAACTCTTTTATTAACTGGAATAGTAGGGGCTGTGTTAGGCTCATTAATTATGCCTACTGTATGGGTTTCACCAACAATTACTGAGTGGTATATGATGTTTGCAATAGGTTTTTTTGCTTCTCTAGGTCATTTGTTCATAATATTATCTCTAAGGTACGCAGATGCCTCTAAATTGGCTCCATTTGGCTATTTTGAGATAGTTACTAGCATAATAATAGGCTATTACTTCTTTAATCACTTCCCTGATAGCTGGACTTTCTTAGGATTATTCATAATCATCTCATCTGGTATCTACATATTCAGAAGAGAGCATAAAATAAGGTCTAATTAATTAGTAACCATTACAGATCTATTATATAATATATTACTTTAATTAATACATTTATATTTTTGAATTTATTGAATAAATTATAATACTTAATGTATGATATTATAGCGTATTATTATAAGAAAAAATTTAATAAAATTATATTAAATAAGTTATATAAATAAAATATATTAAAAAACTAAGCAAAATAAGGCATTTTTAAGCAACATACTTAGTCTTAAAAACTGACATCCAATAAAAAGTAGTAATTTGAACAATAATATAGATAAAATAGCAATTATTTATAACTTAAAAAACTTTTGATATGCCTAGATTCTAAAGGTTTGCATAATAAGAATATAGTGTTTAAACGGCCATAGAAGGGGTATATTTAGTGATATAGTGATATATGCTACAACTGAAGGGCGAAAATAAAAAATATCAAGAAAATATGGGTAAATTAAACAAAAACGTTGGTATTACAAACTTTTAGAGCAAAAACCTTCCTTTTTTAGGAGATTTTTCTTGGTTTTTGTCCCTCCAGGACTTGAGAAACCGCCTAAGGTACCATCCGATCTAATAACCCTATGACAAGGAACTTTGGGCGCATAGGGGTTCTTAGCGCAGGCATTTGCTACAGCTCTTGCTGATTTGGGCCTATTTATGCCTATTGCGACTTGTTTATATGTTTTTACCTTACCTTTAGGTATAGTTTTAAGGTATTTCCAGACTTTAATTTGAAATTTAGTGCCTTTTAGGATCATTATATAAAAAAACCCTGTTCCCTTGCACTTTTTACGGTGCAAAGTAACAGTAGTTTTGGCACGTCGTTGTACGGCGCTACCGCCATGCCTTTCGCTCTACGATTTTAGCGCTACTCCGTAAAGCTTTCTGCCCTCTGGGCTTGAACCTCTCGGTTTTTCCCCAGTTGGCCAGTTAAGAGTTGCCTCTTAATTCATTTTCCACCATATCAAAGGTAATAGGTTGTAAGTATCACTTTTTGGTTGATTTTACTGACTTTTCAACAGAGTAGATTAGCGGGGATAAGCTATAATTTAGTGTATTTTACCAAAATCTAATCATCCTTATAACTTGCACCAGCAGCGGCAACAAAAATTATTACCATAATCCGTACCGACCGAAGTACCGAAGAATAATCTTCTAATGAAATTTACCATTAATGAATATTAATTTACAAAACTAATTATTGACATTAATTTTAGTACATTATATAACTTCCGATAATTAATGGTTATCGGAAAATATTATGAATAAACTAGTTATTGATATAAAAAGCCTTGAATTAGAAACTTTAAAAAACCTAAAGAACTCTAAGGCAGCTAATACTCTAAGAGCTTATCGGGCTGATTTTAAAGACTTTTCAGCATTTTGCGCAAAGAATGGCTTAAATTCAATGCCTACAGAACCTAAAATACTCGCATTATACCTAACCCACTTATCAGCCACCTCAAAATTTAGCACTTTAAAGCGAAGAATAGCCACAATAAGCGTGATTCATAAGATGAAAGGGCATTATCTAGACACAAAACATCCTGTAATAATGGAAAATTTGCATGGAATTAAGAGGGTCAAAGGAAGCAATCAGAAAGCAAAAAAACCTATATTAATCAGTGATTTAAAATTAATTATTAATGCAATAGATCAAACTAATCAATCAGAGAAAAAGAAAAATAGAGATAAAGCACTCATACTCGTTGGATTCTCAGGTGGTTTTAGAAGATCAGAATTGGTGGATATAAATTATGATGATTTAGAATTTGTTGATGAAGGTGTAAAAATTTTTATCAAAAGATCAAAAACTGATCAATCAGGCGAAGGAATGACCAAAGCTATCCCCTACTTTGATAATAAATTATTTTGTCCAGTCACAAATTTAAAAAATTGGATTGATTATTCAGAAATTAATTCTGGAAAAATATTCGATATTTCAGATAAAAGCGTAGCTCTTATAATAAAGAAATATGCATCACTTTCAGGATTAGATTCAAATAGATATGGAGGACATAGTCTTAGATCAGGTTTTGCAACATCTGCAGCAGAATCTGGAGCAGAAGAGCGTAATATAATGGCTATGACAGGCCATAAAACAACTCAAATGGTTAGAAGATATATTCAAGAAGCAAATTTATTTAAAAACAATGCATTAAATAAAATTAAACTTTAGACATAAAATCACTAGCTACATTTGACCATTTATTTTTACCTCTCATCATTATTAAATTATTTCTTATTTGTTTCCAAAGATCATCATTTTTATAAAGTTGAATTGTATAGTCTGAAAATTCTTCATTATTTTTAGCTATAAATCCAGTTTTATCATGTATTACTCTTTCAGAAAGGCTTCCTATACCCAGGGTAACTATAGGTATACATAATTCACTAGCCTCTTCAGCAGCCAAACAATATAATTCAGCTTTATGACCAGGTATTAAAAAAATTCTAGATTTTTTAATATCATTAATCATTTCAATACGAGGATCTGTATTTCTTAAAAAAATATTTTTTGATAAGTCAATTTGATTCGTAGGCGGAGTAATTAATAATTTTCCGATATTAAATTT
>ENA-ORDI01000322-ORDI01000322.1-marine-metagenome-genome-assembly--contig:-NODE-322-length-34285-cov-4.535957_pt1 | contig 34285 bp, 37 predicted proteins | sample MGYA00248628_ERZ508525 | MGnify/ENA primary metagenome ERZ508525 (study PRJEB26195, sample SAMN05422138) | marine metagenome | isolation source: East of Porto Seguro, South Atlantic Ocean | place... | reverse complement strand
TAAAACGCCCAATTCCTTCTGCGAATATCCACAACCGGGAATCAAATTAGGGCCGTGTTCATTCATCTAATCTCACGAAACGATGAATAATTCCTGATTGTTGAGCATAAGAAAAAGTAAAAGTGTAAATAATCAAAGCCATCAATTAGGGATGATTGAAAGACATTGACGGACATTAATCCATCAAAGAACCATGCGTATAAAACGGAGGTTTCACCAAGAGTGCAGATTTATGTTTTCCGCGAATATCCACAATCAATTCTGTCCCTGATTTGGTAAAGGGTACATTCACGTAGCCTATCCCGATGCCCTTTTCTAAAGAGGGGCTCATGGTTCCACTGGTGATGGTTCCAATAATTTCATCATTCATCAAAATCGGGCATCCTTGCCGAGGAATGGCACGTTCTGTCATTTTTAGACAGACCAATCGCCGCGCTATATTGGCCTTTGCTTCCAGCAAGGCGTCTTTTCCTATAAAATCATCTTTCCCCAATTTAGCGATCCAACCCAATCCCGCTTCAATGGGATTCGTCGTTTCATCAATATCATTCCCATACAGCGCATATTTCATTTCCATGCGGAGTGTATCGCGGCAACCCAAGCCGGCTGGTTCCAATCCTTTGTCTTTTCCAGTAACCATAATCGCATCCCAGATCTCCACAATTTCATCCGCTTTAGCATAGATCTCAAATCCCAATTCACCGCTGTAACCTGTTCTAGCGATGATGGCTTCTTTGCCACTAACTCGACCTGATGCAAAATAGTAGAATTGAATATTGGACAAATTTGTATCTGTAAGTGTTTGCAGAATATTCCGTGATTGCGGCCCCTGGAGAGCAACCAACCCCATTTGTTCACTCACATCTTTTATGGATAAATCACCTTTCACGTGGGATTTCAACCAACCCAGATCTTTTTCTTGGTTGGATGCATTCACCACCAGCATAAATTCGTTTTCTTTTTTATAGACCAAAAGGTCATCAATGATCCCGCCATCTTTGTAGCACATGGCAGAATAATGTGCCTGCCCAACAGAAAGTGAGGCAACATCATTGATAGTTACTTTTTGAAGAAACGATTCTGCATCATAACCGGAAACGATGAATTCCCCCATATGACTCACATCAAAAAGTCCAGCCTTGGATCGCACAGCATTGTGCTCTTGTTTGATCCCTGAATATTGTGTTGGTAAAAGGTATCCACCAAAGTTCATCACATTCCCGCCCAATTCAATGTGACGGTCGTATAAAGGTGTTTTTTTCGCTGACATGACTATCCTTCAAGCCATGATTTAAGTTTACCCAAGCCTTCGCGAATATCATTTTGCGTGATTCCGGAATAGGCAAGTCGGATGTAATGTTCCGTTTCGTGTTCCAATGGTGTACCAAAATGATGCCGTGCGCAAAAAGAAACGCCGGTTGATTCCAGCGCAGCGATGCGGAATTCATCTAAATCGGTGAATTCTTTTTTTGCCATTACCTTCGTGACATTTGGGAATAAATAAAAAGTGCTTTCCGGTTTAGGCACATGAATTCCATTAATCGCATTCAACCCTTCTACCATTACATCCCGTCTTGTTTGCAATTCAGATAGTAATGCTTTCGCACCGGACTGATCACCCTCAACCGTTTCCGCCAATGCATGTTGAATAAAATGGTTTGTGCAGGATTCATCATTAATATTGAATCTAGCAATTTGTTTAATGACTTCAGCCGGTCCGATGGATGCACCCACACGCCAGCCTGTCATGGCAAATTTTTTGGAAAATGTGTACAAAATCAACGTTCGTTCCTGCATCCCGGGAATATTTACAATGGATCGCGGTGGTTCATCCGTATATCGAATCTCATAGTAAGCATCATCGCTTAAAACCCAAAGGTCATGCTCCAAGGCTAATTCTGCCAGCGCTTCCACTTCTTCCTGACTCGATGCAGCGCAAATAGGATTCTGGTAATTGTTGTAAACCAGCACTGTAGTTTTTTCCGTGATTGATGCGCGCAATTTTTCAATGTCGATGACAAAACCCGTATCTGTTTCATCATAACTGTAGGGCACGGGAATCCCACCTTGATACTTGATCTGGGATTCATATATGGGATAACCGGGATTGGGATACAGCACTTCATCGCCTTCATTCATGACAACAGCAAAAAATTTCCAGATTGTCGGTTTTCCGCCGGGTTGGATCACTACATTTTCCATAGCATATTCCACGCCTCGTTTGGAACCCACATCATGGGCCAGTGCTTCACGAAGTTCTGGAATCCCTTCAGAAGGGCAATATCCATTTTTGTTTTGATTCATAAATCGATAGGTCGCTTCACGAATATTTTCCGGTGTGGGTAAATTGATATCACCGAGATGAAATGGATAAATTTTATGCCCTTTTTCGGCCCATGCACGAGCCTGGGCAGAAACAGCAAAAGCTGTTTCTGTTCCTAATCTGTTTAATTTTGTATTGAATTTCATTTTGTGTATTTCGCCACGAAGACCCGAAGGCACAAAGCAGAAAAATAAGTGTTCTCCGTGACTTGGTGTCTTTGTGGCAATTGGTTAAGACATGAGTTGTTTGAGTGCACTTTTGATGACGGATTCCAGTTCTCCGGATAATTCGCCTTTCTTCTCTAATTCTTTACAGGCATTTTTCGCATGATTGGATTTATAACCCAAGGATGTGAGTGCATTCACCACATCTCTAAATAATTGCGATCCAGACCCTTCACCCTCTTCAAATCCCAGTGAATCATCACTCGTTTTTATGAATTTCTCTTTTAATTCCACGATGATCCGTTTGGCTGTCTTGGTACCCACACCTGGGACAGTTGTTAATGCCACCACATCACCCGCAATAACTCGATCTTTTAATCTGGAGGGTTCGATACCGGATAATATCGTTAAAGCCAGTTTAGGTCCGATTCCGCTAATGGAGATCAATAAATGAAATACATTCCGCTCTTTTTCACCTGAGAATCCATATAAATTCAAAATATCTTCCCGAACATGGAGATACGTCAATACGTGGGCTTCCTGTCCTTTAGATGGAAGTGAGTCCAATCCATTAATTGACATGGTTAATTTATAGCCCACACCATTCACAAATAGAACTGCATAGGTAAGTGTTTTTTGTTCTACAATTCCTTTTAATTGATCAATCATATGAATTTTGCCTGGTTGATATAACAAAGTCCCACTGCCATGGCATCAGATACATCTAACGGTTTTGGGGGGTCTTTCAATTTTAATATTTGAGTCACCATATAGGATACTTGTTCCTTGGTTGCTGCACCATTTCCACAGACGGACATTTTCACTTTCCGGGGTGCAAATTCATGGACCGGTATATCCGCTTGTGCTGCTGCCAAAATTAAGGATCCACGGGCTTGTCCCAGTGTCATAGCAGATTTCACATTCTTGCTGTAAAATGCATCTTCGATGGCCATCACATCAGGGGAAAATTGGTCTAGTATCTTGTTCATTTCTTCAAATAAATAGTTCAATCGTTTTGGGAGTGAATCCTTGGCCTTCGGCTTGATGGTGCCATAGGCAAAAAGATGGGTTTGATTCCGTTTAGTATCCAGGATACTAAAGCCGGTAATTCCTAACCCCGGATCAACACTTAAAACACGCATGGGTTAATCCTGGAGAAGCGCTTCTTCATCCACATCAAAATTGGAATACAACTTGGTGATATCATCGTTATCTTCAAGCGCATCCATGAGTTTAAGGGTAGATTGGGCTTCTTTTCCTTCCAATTTTTGTAGTGTTTTCGGCACCATTTCTATCTCTGTTGATCGAATCTCATACCCTGCTTTTTCTAAAGTATCTCTCACATCCATGAGTGAGGTCGGGTCGGTGGTCACTGTATAAAAACCATCTTCTGCTTCAAAATCGTCTGCACCAGCTTCCAGAGCCGCTTCAAAAACCACATCTTCATCGCCGGAATTACTGTCTAAAATGATTTGACCTTTTTTGTCAAAAACCCAGGCCACACTTCCGGTCTCACCCAGGTTTCCACCGTACTTTGAGAGCAAATGGCGCACTTCTGCCACGGTTCGGTTCTTGTTATCAGTAATAATATCCATCATGATGGCTACACCGCCGGGACCATAGCCTTCGTAAGTCACTTCTTCGTAGGAAACACCTTCCAGTTCACCCGTCCCTTTTTTGATGGCCCGGGTAATATTATCGATGGGGAGATTATTGGATTTTCCGTTGGAGACTGCTTTTCGCAGCCGTGGATTGGCATCAAGGTCTCCACCGCCCAAGCGAGCCGCAATGGTAATCTCTTTAATGATCTTGGTGAATATTTTTCCGCGCTTGGCGTCCTGGGCTCCCTTACGATGTTTGATGTTGGCCCACTTACTATGTCCTGCCATGTTTTTCCTGAATTTTAGACGGGAAAATTACAGAAAATGCTAAATGACACCAAAGGAGATAAAGAATAGGTTAAAAAAATAATTTGAATTAAATGGAATCCGTGTCTCCTACAAGCAATCTTGTTTTTTTATTGACTATTTTTGAAACTATCGAGATTGTCTGCTTGTGCACCGTCTCAGGCAGACACGCTTCGTTGTTCCAAATGACAGTAGATTTAAAATTAAGATTTCCTTGTGATTCTTCGCGTCCTTCATGGCTAAAGTGAATATGCTCAATCAATTAAACGATCGTTCTGTTCAATCCGGCTACGGACAATCCAAACATCTTTATAGCCTTCTCGATTCAATTTGAGTTTCTCGTTCTCTGCTTCCTTTTTGGTCACAAAATTGCCGGTGCGGAGTTTGTATAATGGTGCATCAAAGATCATGTAAACCGAATCATCCAATGCTTTTTCAAATTTTCGTAAAGATCGGTTTGCTTCCTCCACAGAAGATGTTTCAAAAACCTGGAGTCGAAATCCGTCCTGAGTGGTAATGCGAACATTTTTTAAAGAATCCAATACACCTAATTGTGAGGTGCCAAAAATCTTATCCAGAACTTTCGGTGTATTGGGAACAGGATCGAGCACGGTATTCATATCGAACCAAAACAACGAATCCTGTGCTAAAAGGCAACCTGTAAAAACAATAATATAAACAAAAATTCTCATTTCAATGCCCGGATCGATTCAGCAGGGATCCAACCTTTTTTGCCATCAATGAGAATGATTTCCACCCAATCCTTCTGGGATTGATGGATATCGGCAAGGCTGCCTTCATTGATGCGGAAAAGAACAGTGTTTTCGCCATAGAACGGACCCGAATATGCATCCACACCATTGGCAATCACAACACCGGTATGGGTTCGCTTTTCCTGGAAATATTTATCTACAGCGATTCCGTGGATGCCCAAAGTCAGCACGATGAGTCCCGTTAAAATGGATTGACTCATATGGCCGCGAAGCCACCCAAACTGGAGCCCAAAAACCCACATTGCCTGAAATAACAATACCAAACTTCCCAGCACAATCCATTCCCGTAAGGTGAAATTAGATTTGATATCCCGATATGCTTGTAATAGAAAAAACGGTTCCGGCATGTCAATCCGATCAATCCGCCGCGCTTCCGCAACGGCAATGTTATGATGAAAGTCAGTTTCCCTGGGAGAAAGTTTTAATGCATTGGAATACGCCCAAATGCCCTGACCAATATAATGGAGACGATAATAAGCGTTACCAAGATTATAATACAAATCTGCATTCTCGTGACCCAATTCCAAAATGGATTCATACGTCTGGATCGCATCTTCATATTTCTCATAGATCATGGCATCGTTGGCTTGGGAAAACAGATCATCAGGAACATCGCCAAAGGCAAATGAAATCAACAACAATAAAGATATCAAACGGCTCATATCAATTCCCCATCCGTTTGCTTCATGGCTGTTGCCATATCTGCTAGAATGGTGGCTTCCCATTCCAATCCCCCGGGGGCATATTTGCCTGCGTCGCAGGCTTTTAATAATGTGAGAATATTTTCCAGTGATTCATGAGACATTCGGTTTTTCAAATGCGTTTCAACACTGGCAGGGTCCAGATTGTGCGTCGGCAATACCAGTTTATTTTTTAAATAAATGTAAAAGGCCCTGCTGGCTGTTTCGAATGGATCACTCTTCCCTTTTTTCAATTCTTTTAGTGCAGACCGAAGGGCACCGCGGATCTGACGTCCCTCGGCTGTGGACAAGCGATGGCCCGTGTATTTGGAAATGAATGTGGGCAAAACGAAAATCAGGATCGAACATAAATAAAGAAAAATAGCTGTGTTCGATCTTCCATCGTTTAATTGGCTGAAATCCACTGGTTCGGTATGAATGAATCGTATATCTTGTCCAATTAATTCCACTTCCCGTTTGGTAAGTCCTGACCCATTTGTTCGTTCGGCATCCGCAGGCAAAATGGGTATCTCGATGGGATCAGTTTGGGTTCGTTGCCATCCACCGGATTTTGGATCGAGATAGGACATTTGAATTCTCGGGATGGTGAGATTTCCTGCTTTCCTCGGAATCAAGATGTATTCCCAGGATTGTGTTCCCGTCAAGTCATCACGGAATGTATCTTTCTCAAATTTGTCCGTGGGTGGGAATGCTTCCAACTCTTCCGGGAATTTGATTTCAGGAAGTGAAAATAATCCAAGATTCCCTGTTCCTTTCATAAAAACGGTAAAAGTAAACCCTTCATTTACTTTGGCCGTATCCCGATCGGTATGAGAGGAAATTATAAAGGAGCCAACGGCGCCACTGAAATCAAAGGGCCGTGGTTCAGGAAATGGCTGAATGTCAATTTTCTTTTCTTTTGATCTCAAAACCTTTGTTTTTGTTTCGGTGAAAAATGAATCGAAAAACGGATCGAAGAACGGGTCCCGGCGGCGTTTCTGTTTTCTCGTTTCCACCTGTACCTTCACTTTTAAGGAAGGAATCACATGTTTTTCAGACGGGATCGGAAACAATGCTTTTTGTCCGAGATTCGCCATTTGGTACTTCACACCTTGGATCATCACATTCCGGTATTGAACCCGTTGGGGCGTGTATAACTCTTCCACCCAAAATCCGGGAAATTCCGGCATCTGGAATGGCTCAATGGAAATATTGGCATTTTTGTACAATTTATAGGTCAATGTTATCTGCTCGCCGAGGTAGGCATTTTCTTTATCGACCTCCGCTACAATAAATACAGAATTATCCAAAGATTCCGTGGATTTCTTCACCTGGATCTGAATGGGTTTCCCACGAAATGATTTTCCACCCACTGTTCCGAAAAGCGCAGGGATAACCAGGTTTCCGCCCCGCTTGGGAGACAGGGTCCAGGTGAGCGTTTTGGTGCTGGTCATTTTACCGTTGATCCATTGGATATTGGTTTGTTGGCCGGGTCCGCTGGTGATTTCAAAATCTTTTTTCACCGGACTCATATCCACTTGCGGAAAATCCTGGCTCCCAGTCACCTCAATAGACAAAGTGATCAAGTCATCTTCGGTCACTCTGTTTCGATCCACGGAGATCTGGATCGTTTGGGCGAACGAAAAAGACAAAGCCAGAATAATTCCAAGAATTCGCATTACCAATCCTTTTCCAATTTACGGGATTTGGATTTAGCGATTTGCCGTTTCTGGTTGATCTTTTCCTGGTCTTTCAATGCATTCAGGATGGCTTCCGCCTGCATCTGTTTATCGGTCTTTTCATCCTGTGATTCATCCTGTTTTGCCTGTGTTTGTTGCTGTTCCTGTTCCTTTTTTTCTTCGTTGGATTGAGATTGTTGCTGATCTTGCTCTTTCTTATCCTTATCCTGATCCTTATTCTGATTTTGTTCGTCTTGATACTCTGAATTTTGATCTTGCTTCTGTTGGTCTTGTTTTTCCTGATTCTGATCCTTATCCGAATCCTTTTCTTGCTGCTGTTGTTGCTGCCGTAAAACCTGTTTCAAGAGTTCATAATTCACTTTCGCATCTTCGTCCGTAGGATCCAATTCAATGGCTTTTCGGTACAAGCCAAGGCTCTCTTCCATTTTCTGCTGATCCCGGAACATATTCCCCAGGTTATACATGGCTTTGGATGCCAGGGATTTATCCTCAGAATGCATGACATTATTTAAGGAACGAGCAGCCGTTTCCATGTCTTGTTGTTGATAGGCAGTTGCACCCAGACCAAAATGGGCAGCGTCATCTTTTTTCCGGTTTTTCAGAACATGTTCATAATAAGCCCGAGCTTCGTCGAATTTTCCATCTTCGTAGGCTGTCTTTCCTTTGTCCTGACCAAAAACCAATCCAAGAAATAAGAGTAATGAGAAAAACCGAATCATGATTTTTCTCCCGGACGTGTGGGCATAACAAATCCCCAAACCAAAAAACAAAAAGCCAACAAAGCAAATGACTGATACCGATCTTCATATTCTGAGAATTCATGGGTGGAAATGGTTTTCTTTTCCATAGTCTCAATCGCCAAGGCGATATCTGCATGGGTGTCCCGATTATTATCAAACCAGAAGAATGATCCATTCCCTGCAGCAGCAATATCTTTTAAAATCCGTTCGTTCAAGGTTGATGTAATGAGTTTCCCATTTCGATCCCGTTTATATTGTCTCGTTTTTTTGTCTTTCCCTTTTACAGGGATCAAACTGCCTGTTTCAGAACCAACGCCAACGGTATTGATCATCAGTCCAGCTTCCGCTGCTTGTGCTGCCAATTCTACAGCCTGACCTTCATGATCTTCTCCGTCGGTTACCATGAGCATCACCTTGAATTTATCATTCTCTTCCGTGTATGCAGTCATGGCAGTGTTCAGGGCTGAACTCAAGGATGTCCCCTGAGTCGGAATCATGTCCGTATCAATTTCATTCAGGAAAAGTAATGCTGCCTCGTAATCTGTGGTGAGCGGTAAATACAAATGACTGGATCCAGCAAATACGATGATAGCGACACGATCTCCTTTCAATTTTCGGATGAGTCGCCCCAACTCAAATTTGGCCTTTGCCAATCGGGACGGCGTTACATCTTCCGCATCCATACTGGTGGATGTATCCAGTGCGATGACCAGATCCACGCCTTTTCTTTCAATCGGTCTCACACGAGTCCCAATCTGGGGACCTGATGCAGCCAGTGCCAATAATGCTAATCCGATCAGGATCAGTCGATTCCGCCATTGGATCCTGTTTTTATCCAAATTGGACCGTGAAATTATTTTCACCTTTTCGGATGCATCTGGGAATATAGGATCGTTTTTTTGATCCTTCAATCGCCAGACGATCCACAAAACGATCTGCAGGATAAAAAATGCCAAAACCCAACTGAAACGAAATGACATCAGGTTCTGCTCCTGAAAATGGATCGCCGAGTGGTTTCCATGCCAAGTCCCATGAGAAATGCTGGAATCAAAAACCAACCGTATAATTCTTTGTATTGTGTGAATTCTTTCACTTGAATTTCGGATCTCTCTAATTCATCAATTTCTGAATAAATAGAAGCCAATGCTTCAATATCTGTGGCTCGAAAGAATTTCCCGCCTGTCACTTCGGCGATATGTTGTAATGTTTCTTCATCAATCTCATTTCGGATCAGTCCACGCCCGGGAATTCGTGTGTAGGATTGATTCGTGCCTGCACCAATGGTATAAATTTTTATACCATATTCCGCTGCCAATCCCGCGGCTGTTCTGGGGTCGATCTCTCCCGCATTGTTACTGCCGTCAGATAATAGAATCATGACCCTGCTTTCCACATCACTGTTTCGGAGTCGGTTCGTCCCATTAGCGATGGCCATACCAATGGCTGTACCATCATGTTCCTTGGATGCGATTGTTATTTCTTTAATCAAAGACTGGAGAACGTCCTTGTCCACTGTGAGTGGACATTGAATAAAGGATTCACCTGCAAAAACCAAAATGCCGATCCGATCTTCTTTCCGGCCACCGATAAACTCACTGGCTGTCTTTTTTACGGCTTCTAACCGGTTCGGTGGAAAATCGTCCGCCAACATACTGGAACTGATATCCAACACCAAAAGCATATCGATAACGCTGACGGATGTTTCCTGTAGATTATCGATCAATCTTGGGCGAGCCAGCCCCAGAATCACAAGAGAAAGGACCATTAAATACAAAGTTTGAAGAAAACGGTGTTTTCGTTTGCCAATGGTTCGGAATTCTTCAGAAATAAAGGTGGAAGAAGAAATTCGGAGCGTGCCTTCTTTTTTACGTCCGAACGTGCGATACCAACCGATCAATATCGGGAGGGTTAAAAATAAAATGAGATACCAGGGATGCTGAAAGTCCATTGATTGAAAAAAGTTGGTTGTGACCGATTTTTATCTGATTTCACTACGATTGAATCAGAATTTAGTTTCGGAATAATTGACGATGCGGCAAGAACACCACATCCTGAATAAGTTAACCTTCGTCCTCTTCCTTTTTCTCTAAGGGTGCTTCTGCACTCTCCTTGGCATCCATGATCTCTTTTTTTGAGGATTCAACGGCATCTTTGAATTCATTGATTCCTTTTCCAAGACCACGAGCCAGTTCCGGCAACCGCTTGGCACCGAAAAGGAGTAAGATCACCAAAAAGATGAGAACGAGTTCGCCTGTCCCTAAATTGAACATGGCATAGTTTACATCAACATTTGTCATGTTGTCTCCCAAAATTTTAACGAAAATATCTCAAGATGTAATAGGCGGATGTGAGTCCAATAATACTGGTAAAATTGAAATTCATGGCTAATCCGAATTTCAGCGTAATGATCTTTAAATCAAGAATGATCACACCCATTTCATTCCCGGCAAGACCACCCAGATCCAGCGAAAGGCTGGTAAGAAAAAAGTTTTTTACAACACCTTCGGGAAGAGCCAAACCCAGGATATTGCCCAAAACGCCACCGATTGCAGCGCCGACAAATAAGCCCACAACCAAGAGAGAAATATTGCGTTTATTCATGGATCAAGGGTCGATCTCCGATGGGACATCGTTTTTATGCGGTTTAATAAACCATTGTACAATATTCCACCCAATGTAAATAGAAACCAAGGGCATGAGCACATATCCCTGCCAGATGGCTAGACTGATTATTGAAAAAATGAACCCCAACAAAAGAATAGAATTTGTCCGACCGGATTTGAATGAAAATAGCGGGAATTTTGCAAAGTGAATCGGGCTCACCATGAGAAAACCAAGAGCGGCAACCAGCATCAATGCCGTCCTTGGATCGCCATAATCACCGTCAATCTGGTGATTGAAAAACAGATAGGAGAATAAAGTGATGGTTGCGATGGGCGTGGTCAGGCCAACCGTGTAAGATTTTTGTTTTCCCGGTTCCTGTTGAATATTGAATTTGGCGAGACGAATGGTGCCGAACATGAGCGGCACAAATGCGATAAAACCACCCAAAAGTGGCGGTAATCCATCTACGTAAAGCGAATACACTAAGACAGAGGGAACCACACAAAAAGAAACCGTATCTGCCATGGAATCAAACTCGACTCCAAATCGTGATTCGATACCCAACATCCGGGCGATCTTTCCATCGAAGACGTCAAAGAGTCCGGCAATAATGATAAAAACACCGGCCCTTATGGGTAGACCGTTCAAGATGAGTCCCATGGCTAAAAATCCAAGAAACATATTGAGCAACGTCAAAATATTCGGGATAAAATGCTTTGGTCGTCTTCGTTTTTTATTTGGATCAAATTTCATTCAAATGTGCCCATGATGGTTTTATTCCCTACCACTTTCTGCCCTAATTTTACGGATAAATTTACATGTTTTGGGAGTATCAAATCTGTTCTTGATCCAAAGCGGATGAATCCCAATCTGCCGCCCATTTCCATGGATTCACCATTTTTGGCATAACATAAAATCCGTCGGGCGATCAACCCTGCAATCTGCTTCACTTTGAGTGTCCCTACCTTCGAAATAATCGTGATCTCTGTTCGTTCATTCTCATCCGAAGCTTTATGATCAAAAGCTGCCATGAATTTCCCTTTATGATATTTTACATCTGTGAATGTGCCTTCAATCGGCATCCGGTTGGCATGGACATTGAATACATTCAGGAAGATGGAGACCAATTGAGACTCACCTATTTCAGGGTCATCCACTTCTATAAGCTTGACGATTTTCCCATCTGCAGGAGCCAGAATCAGGTTTTTGCCTGCGGGCACATTTCGGACAGGATCCCGGAAAAAATTGAGACAAAAAACCAACAATCCAAATGCAATCCCAACAAGGGTAAAGGATGTCCCCATGGAGACGGTCAGATATAAAATAAGTCCCGTCAATAAAAATAATGGAAGCACGATGATCCGTCCTTCAGGTGCAAGTCTCATTTGTGTTGGTTTTCCTTATATTTTCCTAATTTCATTTTTACTTTTTTATATTCGCCATCCCGATAAATTCTCAACGTGACTTTATCACCGGAACGAAGATCATTATCTAAAATAACAGTTCGAATATCGCTGGGTTTGTTGACCGGTTCTCCATTGGCAGTGAGAATAACATCGCCCGCTTCCAACCCGGACCTATCTGCCGCACTGCCATCGTTCACTTCAACAATGATAACACCTTTTGTAAATGGAATATTTAAATAACGGGTAATGCTTTGAGTCACTGATTGGACAACCAATCCTGTGGAATAGCCACGGTCCACATGTCCTGTGACTCTTAATTCTTTCGCGATCCGTTTTGCAGAATTAATAGGAATTGCAAACCCGATCCCCACTGACCCTTGTGCATAATCCGATCCAGTGTAAATAAATGTATTGATACCAATCACTTCCCCAAGGGCATTTACCAATGGTCCACCGGAGTTTCCATGATTAATGGCAGCGTCTGTCTGTATCATATCCTGGAACACCTTTCCGCTTTTTAACCGCCCAAAATCCATGTTAGTTGCCGAAATAATGCCTACACTTGCAGAGGGTTTATTGCTGATGGAAAAAAGTTGAAATGGATTTCCCAGTGCGATAACCCATTCGCCAATAAGCAGATCTTGTGAATTTCCCAATTGAGCATAAGGGAATTCAGACCCGTCTAATTTTAAAAGAGCTAAGTCGGATGTGATATCCGAGCCAACAATTTCCGCTTCGTATTCAGCGCCACCAGATAAGGTCACGGAAATTTTATCCGCATTTTCGATGACATGATAGTTCGTCATGACAAATCCATCTGGGCTAATGACCACCCCACTCCCTGAACTTTTCATGGGGTAAATTTCACGGGGATAAATGAAACCAAAGAACGGATCAAAAGAAACAGATGAAACATGCTGCTCCACGTTGATGCTGGCTACAGCCGGACCCACCTTCTCGATAGCGCGGGTAATAGCTGTCTCTCTGGATGCAGTAATCCCATTTCCCATGAGATAACTCATGGAGAAAAAAATAATGAATAGGGTTAATCGTTTATTCATAATCGACTTGAACCAGGATAAGTCCTTGCGCAGGCGCTTTAAAAATTTGTACATCCTTTAGGGGATTCTTTAATAAGGATAAAAATTCTTCTTCCGAAAATCGCTCTTCTGCCACCGCAACCATGGTGCCAACGAGATATCGAACCATGTGGTGTAAAAACCGGTTCCCGGTTATATGAAAAATTACCATTTTTCCGTCGGACTTCCATTCGGATTTATAAATAATGCAGCGGGTGTGATCCAGGTCATCCCGGAATTTGCTTAACGAGAGAAAATCGTGATCTCCAATAATATGAGATGCCAGTTGATTGAGACGATGGAAATTCATATTTGTTAAATGCCAAGCCTGATTTTTATATAAGATCGAATCGCCTGTAAAACATTGATATTGGTAATGGCGTTTGGTTGCATCGAATCTTGCCTGGAAATCATCATTTACCTTTTCAACATCCATAATACGGCATTCAAGGGGCAAATTTCCATTTAATGCATTTTTCAGGTCTTTTTCATCCAATCGCGTTTCAAGATCAACATGTGCCACTTGACCCATTGCATGAACACCCGTGTCTGTCCGTCCAGCGCCATGAATTGGGATCCGACTATCAGAACCGGAAATCTTTTGGACGGCTTTTTCTATCACGCCCTGGACAGTCCTTTCCTTAATCTGGAGTTGCCAGCCGAAAAATGCCGATCCATCGTATTGGATCGTTAATTTATATCTACCCAATCGAATGGACTCCGATCAATGTACTGGTGAAGAGAATGCCCCAAGTCAAATCGTGAAAAGTGAATTTGACAAAGGGATATACACTCCTGGGGATCGCTTTCCCATATCCACGCATTTCCATCACACGTGTGATCGATTCTGCTTTATTCAGGTTGAGAATGATGAAATCCGGGATGAATTGAGCCACCTGCATCGCTTTTTCAGTAAAGGATTCTGATGCTGAAATAGATAAGGCTTTTTGGGATCGTTCCATTTGTCGCCACTCTTCTTTAAACGTGGGAAAAAACCGGATCGTCATATCAAAAAAGAGTAACAGGTCTTCCACCCAGCGCCATGTCAAATTCATCTTGAACCACATACTCCGGAGTGCGGTAATAATATCTTGTGAATTTGTTTGAAGGGTATAAATGGTCATCACGCTCACCAATACAAGCAAACGGATTGTTGCCAGGGTTACATCATAGATAATTACGGGGATTGTTCTATCCGAGACTAGAAATGAAATAGTGAAAAATATGAGTCCGGTAAATGGGAAATATTTCCAGAATGGACGGGTACGATTTTTCCACTCGCGCCAATGAGCCCTTTCAAAAATGATGAGGGAGACCCCTGCCAGCACATGCAGGGTCAGGATTTCGATTTCCATGGATAAAAGGACGGAAACAGAAAATGCCATGTATAGGCAAAGTCGGGCGATTGGATTCATTTTTACAGGTCGAATTCGACCTTAAAAGATAAGGATCCGGTTCCGTCTGGATTGATCTTTGGTATCAGGGAAATGGATTCGATCTTTTCTAATCTCGTCAGGTATAGAACATCAATGGCAGACACAATATGGTTCACCACAATGCTACCGATGATGAATTTTCCCATCATGCCCAACACGTCGCTGCGGATGCGCATGGTTTCAAATGTTGACTTATTCTCTTTCGAATCCCATGTCCAATTCCAGCCTTCATTTTCAGCATAAAGGCTTTCCATTTCACGGAATCGAAGATGTTCCTCGTTATGGCTGGCCATGTCCGAATAATTCCCGAGATCCACCCAATACTGATGTTCTTTCCCGCGGGCGTCTATGCCGGCATGCTCCACAGCAAAGGACTCATACTGTTTTGCCTGATGCACCGAAAAAGTGTATGCACTGATGCATGCTGTTACCAGTGAAACTTCCACGAGTCGAAATATTCGGGCTCTTTTTGAATTTTGCAGGGCTGCTTCTCCCCACCCCGGCAGGAGTGCGGATTTCACCACGGGATGGAGCCTTGTCGATCCACCGAAAAGGATTCCGGCAAAGAGTGAAAGTATTAAAATCGTTTTCTTAAGCATAGGATAGGTCCGAGTAGGAGAAAAATTACGAAACAGATCATGGCAAAAACATCACCATATCGACTATAAAAACTTCCGGGGTCCCCCAAAGGGACTGTAACCTTAAATACCGCCATTTCACCCAAAATCTGTTCATGGATGGATATTCCGTTTGCAAGAATGAGTCCTGAAATTCCCGTATTAGCAGACCGAACAATGGGGATACGATTTTCAATAGCACGAATCCGCGCTACATCATAATGCTGATAGGGTCCGGCTGAATTTCCCAGCCAGCCATCGTTTGTTTGGATGGTCATCATTTCAGCCCCTTGTTGAATAAATTTACGAACAATCTTGGGGATACTGGATTCATAACAGATCAAATTAGAAAATTTCGTATCTTTCCATTCAAAAACGGTGTACTCGGACCCAGGGGTAAAGTTCCCCTGTCCAAAATTCAAATTATTTAGGGAAGGGATTTGTCCTGACAAAGGAACGTATTCTGCAAATGGAACGAGATGAATTTTATTATAGAGAATATATTTTTGGTTTGGCGTCAGGAACATGCTGCTATTGAAATAGTGTTTTTTCCCATCCGGGGATTTGGTTCTGTCCACGGTACCGGTTAATACAGGAATACCTGATGAATCAACTCTCGATTGAATCCTTTCCCTCACGCGTCGATTCAATCTTAAATAGGCTGGCAGAGCTGTTTCCGGAAACAAGATCAAATCAGGGTTCAAGGCGATAGCAACTGCATGCAGTGAATCCATATATGCAATGGTTTCTTCCTTTTTTTCAAAATCCCATTTGGCGTTTGGATCAATATTGGGCTGCAGGATCGCCACACCCATATTCGTGGGTGAATCATTGAACTCTTTCATTCGTGAATTGCCGGAAAACCAAAGCCCCAATAATAATATCAAGTAAACAAGACCCAATTTTTTATTGGGTTCAAAATTCTGAATCAATATATAAAGTATCACATTAAGTAATACGACCCATAGTGTTACACCATAACTTCCTGTCACTTCCATGATCTGGATCAAGGGCAGGAAATCCAATTGAGATAAAACCATGTTTCCCCATGGAAACCCCAAGACACCAAAACTGCGTACCCACTCCATAGAAACAATGAGAAATGGAAATAATGCCAATCCATTACCACAGGCTCTAACTCTACCGAAAACCCAGCCGGCAGCCGCCCAATAAATTCCTAAATGTAGGACGGCGGCAATCAGGGAAAGAAGCACCACCCAAAAACTGGCGCCGGTATTAACACCGATCCAGTAAAATGCAACAAGGTTATGGGTCATCCCGAACACATAGCCTGTCCGGGCATTTTCTTTTGCGTCCTGATTCAACCAAACATGAAGGAGCGGAATGAGACCAATCCAGGCCAAAAACCCAAAATGCCAAGGTTGGTAGGCAATGCCTGTAATCAGTCCGCCACCCAAAGCTAATTGCCAGGCAGGACGGTTCAATAATGAATTCATCGGTTCTGCTTATCCAGGAATTGCTGGAGCAGGATTGCTGCTGCCCGTTGGTCAATCATCCCCTTATTGTGGCCTGTCTTGATTTTCTGAATAATCATGGATTTTTCTGCACTGACAGATGACAGCCGTTCATCTTCTAAATAAATGGGTAAATTGAGAACGGATAAAGAATCAGCGAATTCCCGAACTTTTTTTGTTTGAGCCGTTTCCTGGCCTTTCATCCCGATTGGCAGTCCCACCACAATAGATTCCACTTCCTGTTCTTCAATAAGGGTTTGGAGAGATTGAAGGCGTTTTTCACTGCCTTCATTTCGGATGGTTTGAAAAGGGGATGCAATCATTTTGAGTGGATCGGACAAAGCCAACCCTATACGGCTGTCGCCGTAGTCCACCCCCAAAATTCGTCCCATGGATTAGAGCGGTTTGCGCAGGTGTGCTTTCAGGATCTTCCCGGGCTTGAATCGTGTTTTCTTATGGGCAGGAACATAGATTTCTTCATTGGTTTTGGGATTCCGTGCACGGGGTTTGGCTTTGGTGGGCTTGGATTCAAACACACCAAAATTCCTTATCTCGATCCGAATATAGGGATGATCTTCCGTGAGAAAATCTCTCACAATATTGAAAAAATCATCCACAAGATCCTTGGATACACGGACACTTATTCCATTGCGTTGAGCCAATTGTGTGGCAATATCTTTTTTAGTATAGGTTTTTGTTTCCATTATCTTCCCGCTCTTTCTACGTAATCAACATTTTTTAATTTGGTCATTTTTCGCATGAGGCGGTTTAATTGCCTGTTGTTTTTCACCTGCACAATGAAATGGGCCACCGCTACCGATTCCTTCACTTTAATATCCACACTGGCAATGTTCACATTTTGCTTCGAAATGCACTCAGACATATCCTTTAATGCACCTTTATAATCTTGGGATACGACCCTTAAGCGAACATTGAAATGATCTGATGATTTCACATTCCATTCCACAGGAATCAAACGATCCGACTCATGGCTCAAAAGGGGCAGACTTTTACATGTGCTTTGGTGGACCGTAATGCCTCGTCCCCGTGTGACAAATCCGATCAATTCGTCCCCGGGAATCGGGTTACAGCATTTTCCAAAATTCACCATGAGATTATCGATGCCATCCAAGATGATTCCCTTGGACTTAGATCGGGCAAAATCAAAAAATCGTGTGGATTCCTCTTCCTCAGTCCGTTCGTCCATCTCTTCTTCCTGCGGACGCAATTTTCGGAACATGTCCCGAACGGTGATTATCCCTGAACCAATTGCTTTAAGCAAAGCACCGGTATCGGAATAGCCAAAACGACTGAAACTTTCCCTGAATTCGTTTGTATCTTTCAGCATTTTCATCCGGCGAAGCGTTTTTTCAAGCATTTCTTCACCAAGTTTAATGCTTTCTTCGTCCTGAATTTTTTTAAGGTATCGATTGACTTGATTTCGCGCTTTGGTAGTCACAATGAACTTTTGCCAGCCATAACTGGGCATCTGGCTTTTACTGGTGATGATCTCCACCATATCACCATTTTTCAATTTTGTATTCAGGGGTACGACAGAATGATTAATTTTAGCACCCATACAATGCATCCCGACCTGGGTATGAACCTGGAAGGCAAAATCCACCGGCGTTGCACCCACTGGTAACTGGATCAAATCACCGGCTGGAGTAAATACAAAAATTTCTTCATTGTATAAATCGATCTTAAGGAGTTCCATGAATTCTTTTGGATCAGCAGATTCATTTTGAAGAATATCCAACAATTCACGGAGCCATTTTACTTTTTGATCAATACCCAATGATTTTCCATCTTTATACACCCAATGTGCTGCCACACCAATTTCGGCTGTTTCCTCCATATCCGTAGTTCGAATTTGAATCTCAACCAATTGCCCTTTTCGTCCCACAACCGTTGTATGCACAGACTGATATCCGTTGGATTTTGGATTGGCGATAAAATCTTTGAACCGTTCCTGAATCGGTTTGTAAAGACTGTGAACGATACCCAGAGCTAAATAACATTGTTCAATTTTTTCCACGATAATCCGAATAGCATAGAGATCATAGATTTCTTCAAAGGATTTATCCCGGGACATCATTTTCCCATAAATCGAAGAATAGGATTTTGACCTGCCATACACATGGGGAATAATATCATATATTTTTAACTCATCCGCCACAGGGTCAATAATCTCCTTAATAAATTTTTCCCGTTGTCTCTTGGATGATTTTATTTTGGAGTCCAATTCCTTATACCCCGTAGGATCCAACACACGGAACACCCGGTCTTCTAATTGGGATTTTACCGAGGACATTCCCAAGCGATGCGCCAGCGGAACATAGACATCGCGGGTTTCCACAGCAATTCGATGTTGTTTGATCTTGGACATGTGTTTGATTGTTTCCATATTGTGAAGTCGGTCTGCAAATTTGATAATAATCACCCGAAGATCCTGGGCCACAGAAAGAAGCATTTTCATAAAATTCCCAGCCTGTTTTTCCTTGCGGGATGAGAATTTGATTCCACCAATTTTGGTAACACCATCTACCAGATTTGCCAGGTCGTCGCCGAATTCTTGACGAAGAGCCCTTACGGAAACATCCGTATCTTCAATGGTATCGTGGAGCAACCCGGCAATAATGGTCGTGGTGTCCATTTTCCATGTTGCAAGTGTTTGAGCCACCGCAACGCAGTGGGTAAAGTAGGCTTCACCGGAGCGTCGCTTTTGTCCTTCATGATGGCGATTCCCAAACTCGTATGCTTTCCAGAGAAGAGATTTGATCTCATTCTTCTCCTGATCGGGACCGATTGAAACGGCGTTAACCAGATTTAAAAATTGTTTTGGATATTCCCCGAATAATTGGGGAGCTAATCTTGAAAGAGGATTATCCATTAAAACGGTGTTTCAGCATGAGATACATTTTCATAGCGTGCATATTTGCTGATGAAAGTAGCCTCCACGATACCTGTGGGGCCATTTCTCTGCTTGGCTATGATGATCTTTGCCTTGCCCTCGTCCTCATCTTCCTGAGTATACAACCACTGACGGTATAGGAAGATCACCACATCTGCATCCTGCTCGATGGCGCCACTTTCGCGTAGGTCGGATAATTGGGGTTGTTTATCTGCTCGTTGTTCCACGGCACGGGACAACTGTGACAGTGCCACAACGGGAATATTCAATTCTTTTGCCAATGCTTTCAAAGATCGTGAGATCACAGATATTTCCTGCTGGCGGCTTTCAACACCCTTGGGGCCTGTCATCAACTGGAGATAATCCACCACAATCATCCCAATATTGTGTTCAGCCTTCAATCGGCGTGCTTTTGCACGAAGTTCCAACACGGTGAGGGCTGGCGTATCATCCAAATAAATGGGTGCTTCGGCCAGCGAACCCACAGCAATACTTAAATTTTTCCAATGGGTTTTAGGGAGGTTTCCTGTTCTAACAAAATGGCTGTCCACCCGGGCTTCTGCGCATAAAAGACGCATGGCCAATTGATGATTTGCCATTTCAAGGCTGAACATGCCAACACCGACACCGCCTTCTAACGCTGCGTTCCGCAGTACAGACAGCGCCAAAGCTGTTTTTCCCATCCCTGGGCGACCCGCAACAATGATGAGGTCCCCGTCCTGGAATCCAGATGTAATATCGTCCAGATCCAAAAGTCCGGACGGTACACCAATAACAGCTCCCTTCTTTGAACTTATTTTTTCCAGTTTTTCGAATGCTTCAACCAGAATCGGATCAATATGTTTAAATCCGCCTTTCAAACGATTCTGAGTAATCCTGAAAATGGATTGTTCTACCGTGTCGAGAATATCGCCTATATCCTGACTGTCGTCATAGGCTTCCTTGGCAATTTCATGGGACAGGTTGATCAAATTTCGGAGTAACGCTTTTTCCAGAACGATCTTGGAATATCGTTCCGCATGTGCTGCCGTGGGAACTGATTCAACCAATCCTGTGACAAAATACGCACCTCCAACCGATTCCAACTCTTTATTCTTCTTGAGAAGATCGATGACGGACACGGTATCGATGGGCTCACCCGTGTCAAACAATTTGAGCATGGTGGAATAGATTTTCCCATTTCCATCTTTATAAAAATGCTCCGGGCTTAACCATTGGATGGTTTTACTGACCGCTTCTCTAGATGCCAGCATGGACCCGAGGACAGCCACTTCCGCATCGTCAGAATGGGGCTGAACATTGAGTATCTGGTTATTGTTTGCAGTCATAGTTTTATGCGTTTTGTAAATAATCCCGAATCCACTGGAAATCGACCCAGGTGGGCTTCTTGAAATTCGAATTTCTTAATAGTGCAGCCGGATGATATGTCACGCGAAGCGGTGTACCATTATAATCATGGGTTTTATCCCGCATTTCTTTTAGTGGCACATCCATTTTCAACAAAGTTTTACCGGCAACACGGCCTAATGCTACAATCAATTTTGGTTGAATTTGCCTTATTTGTTCAAGTAAATAAGGTTCACATTTTTCAACTTCTGATGGCAAGGGATCCCGGTTATTGGGGGGACGGCATTTGAGTACATTGGCAATATAAACACCATCACCCCGTTTTTTATGGATCGCTTTCAGAATGTCATCCAGCATTTTTCCTGCTCGCCCCACAAACGGTTCACCCCTCAGATCTTCCTGTTCTCCAGGTGCTTCACCAACGAGCAACAGCTCTGCATTGGGGTCCCCAACCCCGAAAACAAAATTGGTTCTGCATGCCCCCAATGGGCATTCCAGACATTGGCAGATGGATTGATGAAATTCATCCAGTGCGCCATGGGTTTCGGCTCCTTCTTTCACAGATTCGGGTCCTGGCAAAGGATCTGGTTCATTCGAAAGATACAATTCATTCCCGTACAACGCTTGTTGTTGCTTGAAATACTGGTGTATTGTATCCTTCGTGGTCACGATTTAACCGGGTTTGGTTTTTCTCCAAGTCACTTCGCCATCAAGAAATTTTTTAATCGCCACTGTGGTAACCTTATCTTTCTCTTCATAGGTTTCAGGTGTTGGTACTTCAACCTCATCAAAAACATCTAAATCATCATTTTGATGTTCAAGGATGGTTTTATTTACTATACGTTCCTGAAGTTCGTTCCGAGCTTGACCAAACATGACTGCAACGGCTTCATACATGTTTTTTGCAAGTTCTTCTACTTCACGAAAAGGAATGGTTTTAAGACCCATTTAGGACTCCTTCTTTTAAGTCATTGACTATGTTAATTAATTCTTGGGTTGCCACATTCAGATCTTCATTGATCATCACATGGTCGAACCGATCTTTGTATCCCATTTCTTGCTGGAATCTTTGGAGGCGGATCTCGATTCGTTTTTCCGAGTCGGTGCCGCGTTTTTTTAATCTTTCCCGTAAATGCCCAATGCTTGGGGGAATGATAAAAATTGAAAAGGAGTTTTCCGGATACAATTCTTTTATGCGAATGGCACCTTTTACATCCATTTCCAATAAAACTGTTTTATCCTGGTTGATGGCATTTTCCAGGGTTGATTTGGGCGTACCATAATAATAACCGTGAACATTTTCCCATTCTGCTAAATCTTGATTTAGGATCAAATCTTCGAATTCATTATGGGAAATAAAATGATAATCCACACCATCAAATTCAATACTTCTCTGCTCCCGTGTGGTATAAGATGTTGACCATTCAATTTCGGGTATGACTTTTTGCAATGCTTTACAAAGTGTGGTTTTGCCTGATCCGGATGGAGCTGATATGGTGATTAAATTAATCATTAGAGGATATTCTGGACTTGTTCCCGAATTTTTTCCAATTCGCCTTTTATTTCTATTACATGATTTGTCACATCGGTCTGGGGACTTTTAGACCCAATCGTATTCACTTCCCGTCCGATTTCCTGAATCAGAAAATTGATTCGCTTCCCTACAGGTTCTTCTTGGGCCAAATATAAAGATAACTGTGTAAAATGACTTTTACAGCGGACGATCTCTTCTGTCACATCCGCCCGTTCAGATAAAAAGGCAACTTCCTGGATCAGACGAGTTTCGTCTAACACTTCACCGTCCAACAATTCCGATATTTTTTCCCGCATTTGGGTTTGTTTCTCGGTGCTGAATCTTCCTGAAATCTCACCAACAGCATCAATTGTGGATTTAAGTGTTACCACCCTGTTCAAAATATCATCCTGGATCTGGTGACCTTCTTTTTCACGCATTTCATTTACCTGATTTAAAGCAAGTTCCACCGCCATTAAGACGATGCCAGGTTTTAATTCTTCCGGTTCATCTGTGGTGAGAAGATCATTGGTCGAAATAATGTCACTCAAACTCATACGTTGACCATAGTCCACATGGATCTTTTTTACCACATCACGGAGAATTTCAAATCGCTCCCGATTGAAACTCATTTTCTGTGAATCCTGGCCAGACATCAATTCGATCCGCACCTGGACATTGCCTCGCAAAAGGGTCGATTCAACTAAACTACGTACCTTTTGCTCCAGAGCAGGATCCATGTTGAAACCACGGAGTTTCATCTCAAGAAACCGAGAATTGACCGTGCGAATCTCAACGTCTATTTTATTTGCGCCGCGACCGGCAGAACCGCGGCCAAATCCTGTCATACTTTTAATCATAATTTTATAAAGGGGTAAAGCTAAAGAAATTACTAACTTATAAGAATATTATCCAAGGATGATGATAGCAAGATTAGGAAAAAGATTTGGATTAAGAATAGGTGTCTTGATTAGGAATTGGGATACAGGAAATCAATTCAGTTGCTTATCCATGAGTTTTGACCGCACCCAATCCAATGAAAAATTCAATGATATGAGATGATGATTCCCTAATCCATCAGTCGCGTTGGTAGTCAAAAACGCATAATCGACTCCAAATCCGTCCCATTGCACACCCAATCCACCCGTAGAATTATTCACCGAATTCCGGCCCAAGCGGACAAACAGTTTATCTTTAAAGATCCCTTCTATTCCGAACGAAGCATCGATGGAAAATGAACCAAATCCCATTTGGGAATCCAAATGACGATTGGATGTAGAAATATCTAAATTGAACATGGAATGGAGTTTGACCGGAATCTTGATTAATTCTAATGGATGATGAAGGCCCACAGACAAAGTTGGGGTTGTCCCTTCCACGGTGCCATTATCCCAAATGAGTCCTGAAGACGGAAAATTACGCGCCACAATTCCCACATGCACCCCCTTGACTTTTTTCATCATTCCCAGATCAATCCCCACACCGAGAGCGAAATGGTCATCCAGCGAATAGGATAAAACTTTTACACCCATGCCAAATGGCATTTCTCGAAATGAATGATTGAATGCAGCATGGATCCCAACCTGGTGTTGACTGAAGAAACGAATTTGATCTTTATCCAATCGTTCACCTTCATCTAGGATGCCATTTCCTTCTCCGGCATCATGGGTACCGAATTGCCCGTCATTGCCCCAATCAAGGAGCATGTTTCTGGTGTCGGGGATCTTACCAATACCTTCGTATAAAATATTGAATTGGATCGGCCTGCCCTTTTTTTGGATCTGGAAACCGGCTAAATCATTATTCAAGATTCCCGCAAACCGGGATTGATGGGTCAGTTTAATATTTTGGGAGGGTAATGATGAAAATATCGGATTAATTAAAGAAGATGTTGGAGAACCAAAATTATAAGCGGTAGATGCATTTCCCAGGGCTGCGGTCCGGGCATCTGTTACATGCTCAAAGAGTTCCCAACCGTAATTCACCCAAAAACCATTGGAGAAACCGAAGCTCAAAAAAAGAGAAAGAATTAAATATTTTAACTTTGAAAACTTCATCGAAATCAAATTATGTAAATATGTAAAACAGCCGGTCCTGAGCTTTTTTCGGGATAATTATCACCTATCTTACGTTTTATTAAATATTTACGTTTTAGATAATTATTAGGAAGTGCCAACAGTTGATTCATTATATCACTATAACCCATGTTCTTTTTTAATTTCATCCAAAGTCCGAAGTGCTTCCAGGGGTGTCATAGTATTCACATCCAATTCGTTGAGTTTTTTCCGCAATTTGAATTCCTGCTCCTGGAAAAGTGTCATTTGATTGGACGGTTCCGGCGGTGTATAAGTTCCACCTTTTTCCGCAGATTGCTGGATATGATGGTTCAGAATCTCCGTGGCGCGATGAATCACGGATTTTGGAAGGCCGGCCATTTGCGCCACATGAATTCCGTAACTTTTGTCGCCAGTCCCTTTTGCAATTGAGCGCAGGAATACAATCTTATCCCCAAATTCTTTTACCTCAACATGGTGATTCTCAACCCGTTCCAAAAGCGATTCCAGATCCGTCAATTCATGGAAATGGGTTGCAAATAATGTGCGAGCCGCGACACCTTCTGTATCATGGAGATATTCGGTGATGGCCCAAGCCAGTGAAAGTCCATCATACGTTGCCGTTCCACGACCGATCTCATCCAACAGGATCAGACTCTTGTTTGTGGCATTATTCAAAATATTGGCCGCCTCATTCATTTCCACCAGAAAGGTACTTTCGCCGCCCGCAAGGTTATCACTTGCGCCAACTCGAGTAAACAGCCGATCCACTACTCCAATTTTTGCTGACTTGGCGGGGATAAAACTGCCAATCTGTGCCATCAATACAATCAGCCCCACTTGTCGTAAATAAGTGGATTTCCCGGACATATTGGGCCCCGTAATTAAATGGATCTGGTTTTTTGTGGAATCAAGGCAAAGGTCATTGGGAATAAATTTTTCAGTCGCCAGTAGCAGTTGCTCCACAACAGGGTGCCTTCCCTGGATGATCTCCAATTCTGGTTTATCAGATAATTTGGGTCGAATAAAATTTTGGTTCAAAGCAGTAGCTGCAAACCCGGCCAATAGATCCGTGCGATTGATGGCTTTTGCATTTGTGTGGATATCAGCAATGGATGATAAAAGGAATTGGCATAATTCAGAAAAAATATTGGATTCGATGGTTAATATTTTTTCTTCTGCGTTTAGGACCTTTTCCTCATATTCTTTTAATTCTTCGGTGATAAACCGTTCAGAATTAACGAGGGTTTGTTTCCGAATAAATGTTTCAGGGACTTTATCCTGGTGGACCTTTGTCACTTCTATATAGTAGCCAAAAACCCTATTAAACCCAACCTTGAGTTTTGGAATGTCCAATTCTTCTCGCAAAGAACTCTGGAAATTGTCTATCCATTCTTTCCCGGAATGAAGCAAGGTTCGTAATTCATCCAAGTCACTATCCACACCTGCACAAACCACATTCCCCATTTTCACCTGTACCGGTGTGTCCTCATTAATCGTGGATAAGATCTTTTCTACAATCAAATTTGTATCTATAAATGATTTTGCCAAAGAGGATAGGTTTTGATTCCCAGCTGTATTTAATTCTTTTTGCCATTCGGGAATTTTCTGCAATGTAAGCGCAATCCCAATCACATCCCGTGGTGATGCTTTTCCCTGGTTCACCTTCCCAAGAATTCGTTCGACATCTGCCGTTTTCCCCAAGGACTCACGGATAGATTTCATGATACGCGTATTGTTGGAAAAAGCGTTAACCACATCCAATCTTGCGTTGATTCTTTTTAAATCAGTGAGTGGATAATGGAGCCATCTTCGGAGGAGACGTCCGCCGCCGGAGGTTTGGGTTTGGTCAATACAATCAACAAGGGTTCCATGTGTCCCTTGGGTGGACAAACTTTGAAACACTTCCAAATTCCGCATTGTAAATCCATCCAGTCCCATAAAGCCTTCATTCAGTACCGGAAATATTTTAGACACATGATCAAGGGATGAACTCAAGTTGGTTTTGATGTGATGCATAAGAGCACCACCGGTTTTTACACCCAATTTCAATTCATCACAGCCAAATCCTTTTAAGGATTTAAGATTAAAGTGTTGCGTCAGCGTCCTGTAAGATGAAACATAATCAAAAACCCAATCTTCGATCTGTGTAATAAAGGGTCGAAATTCACGGTACCATTCCGTGGTGGAATAAACAACACTTTCCCCCAAAATCATTTCACTGGGGGAGAATTTCAATAAATAATCTTTTAATTGATCCGCAGGACATTCACCCATATGAAATTCTCCTGTGGATGGATCCAGAAAAGCAAATCCTGCAAAATTCTTTTCAAAGGAAACCGAACCAATGTACCGGTTGGATTTATCGCTCAATGCTTGGTCGCTGGTAAGGGTACCGGGGGTCACCACTTCAATCACTTCCCGTTTCACGATCCCCTTGGCCAATTTCGGATCTTCCACCTGTTCGCAGATGGCCACACGATATCCGGCTTTCACCAGTTTCGGGAGATAATTATCAAGTGCATGATAGGGAAATCCGGCCAATGCCACGTTGGATGCTTTTCCGTTGGCACGTTTTGTCAGAACAATCCCAAGAACCTTGGCAGTGATTTCCGCGTCTTCCAGGAATGTTTCGTAGAAGTCCCCCATTCGAAAAAGAACCAGCGTATCCTCATACTGTGATTTCACTTCCAGGAATTGCTTCATCACAGGTGTTTGTGCCACCACGTTTTTACCCATTCAAAGCAGCTCCTTTCAGGCGCACATTTTCACGTCTTATGGTGAAATGATTCTTATCCAGATATTCCAACAGCGGAATCGCTGTTTTACGGGACAGTCCTGTTATTTCTTTAAAATCGGCCACAGCCAATTCGTCCTTTGAATTGAAAAAATTTCGAATATCCATGAGGACATTATCAAGATTGGGACGGTTCAGCCAAAAGTTGTTCCCGAGATTTTCAACTTTTCCCTGTGCAAACAGCAAATGAACCAGATCGCCTACCCGTTTGGGTTTGAATCCGGATGCTTCTGTAATTTCTTTTAGTAAGATCGGCTCAAACCCGGATTTAGTTAAGATGGACTCAATTTTCCCCAATTCGCCCAAATCCTTTTGAGAAAATTTAGGTTGATACCCGGAAAGGGAGAATCCACCTTTTTCTTCTGAAATAGCGTCATTTTCTAACATGGTATTCATGACGATCTCAAACCAGTCTTCCGTCCATTTGAGTTGATTTAAAATACCATCCGAGCTAATAACAGATCGAAATGGATTCTTTTTATAAGATTCATCAAAATATAATTTTAAATCTTTCTTCCCATTCTCCAATCCAATTGTAGAATAAAGAATGCCACCGTCGGATTCAATTATTTTTAATTCAACAATCCAATCATCTAGAATTTCTTCTGAAATAAAAAATAACGACTGCCATTCCTTTCTCGACTTGGGTGCTTTCCAATCTTCATTGACCAAATATTTAAATCTTTCTTTTGAATTCACCGGTAAGTTGGTTGCACGAGATTTTAGGACCGACCATTTCCCAATGGGTTTAGGGTCAATCACTAATCCACCGGCAATCGTATTCATGGGAGAATAAGATCTAACTACAAACCGGTCATCCATGGCCACGGCAACAGGAGATTCAAGATCAATAATAACATTCCCGGATTGGCCTTTTTCCAATTTCTTTCCGGACACACGACCCAAAATCTCAGACGTTCCAAAATGGAATCGTAACCGCTGTTTGTTCTTAATGATCCAGTCGGTTGCTTTTGTCAATGAAATATTTGCAAGGATTCGATTCGTTGCCTGGAGACAATCCGGGGTGGTAAGGACAGTTCCGCGCGTCAGATCAGATGATTTTACATGAGCCAGATTCAAGGCAGCCCGATCTCCTGTTTCTACAGAATTGGTGGCACCACCATGGGTTTGGATACCACGAATTTTTGTCTTAATTCCTGAGGGTAGAATTTCAATATCATCCCCCTTCTGGGCCGAACCATTCTGGACGGTTCCTGTCACCACAGTTCCAAATCCAATTTTTGAGAAGACCCGATCCACATTCAGTCGAAATTGTAATGAGGTAGACGTTGCTTGATAATCAGCAGCCATGGATAAAATATCGGATTTCAGTCCTTCCACCCCTTCACCAGTTAGATTATTAATACGGTGGATTGAGATAGAATCAAAACCTTGATTATCCAATAATTCAGAAATATCCAATTCAACCAGGTCCAGCCATTCATCATCATTCGCTAAATCAGTTTTGGTCAGGGCGACGATTCCTTTATTTACACCGAGAAGTGTCAGGATATCGAGATGCTCCCGGGTTTGCGGCATAACACCATCATCTGCGGCGATTACCAATAAACCAAAATGGATGTTTGCTGCGCCAGCTGCCATATTCCGGATAAATTTTTCGTGACCAGGAACATCAATAATCGTGATGGATTCATTGAGATAGGCAAAACCAAGATCGATGGTCATGCCCCGTTTTTTCTCTTCAGCGAGACGGTCCGTATTGGTCCCGGTTAAAGCTTTAACCAGCGAGGTCTTTCCATGGTCAATATGACCGGCTGTCCCCAGCACAACCTGCGCCACGGTTAAACCTCCTGTATGGCAGTTGCGAGCCGTTTAATTTGGTTTGGTAAAACAGCTTTCAGATCGATATAAAATGTATTTCCGTGAATGTATCCAACCACCGGAATGGACCCACAACGGAACCCTTTGGCAAGATCTTTGGCTTTCCCGTTTTTGGGTGAAAAGGATAGGGCTGCACTTTCAATCTTATCGTCCGGCAAGGAGCCACTCCCCGCTTCTACTTCAGAATCCACCAAGGTAATCCCCAATTCTATAAGTGTCTTTTTCTGCAAAGAATCCAAAATCTTTTGTCCGCGGTTTTTTAAAATCTTTCGTGAAGTCGTCAGCAAGGTGAGGGATAAATTATCTTTAGTAAATGATCCCGAGTGGTAGGACCGCAATGTTTCCTCCAATAGTCCCAGGGTGATCTTATCACATCGCAACACACGATAAAGGGGATTTTTCTTGCAGGCATTGATCCATTTCTTTTTTCCAACCATGAGACCGGATTGCGGTCCGCCCAGGAGTTTATCGCCCGAGAAAGTGGTGATGTCCGGTCCAGAATTCACGATGGATTTTACAGGCATCTCATCCGCCAGTCCCAACTGTTTCATATCGAGTAAAGCGCCGCTTCCAAGATCGGCCATGACCGGAATCTTGTGTTTCTTTCCAAGAATAACTAGTTCCGATAAAGAGACTTCTTTTGTAAACCCTTTCACCACATAATTACTGGTATGGACCCATAAAATCAATTTTGTCTTATTGGAAATGGTTTTTTCGTAATCTTTCAAATGGGTACGGTTCGTGGTTCCCACTTCTTTCAGGATTGCCCCACTTTTTTCAATAATATCAGGAATCCTGAAAGATCCGCCAATTTCCACCATTTGCCCCCGGGAACAGATCACTTCTCCCCCTTCTGCCATTTCGTTCAAAGACAGGAAAACAGCAGCAGCATTATTGTTGACCACCATGGCAGAATCGCTGCCGCACATGGCACTTAATTGTTCCTGAACCAGGGATTGCCGATCACCGCGATTTCCCGAATCCAAATCGAACTCTAGATTTACATAGCCATCCAAACGGTCGGCTAAATCTTTTAAATGTTTGCCACGAAAGGGTGCTCGACCAAAACCGGTATGAAGCACAATGCCAGTTCCGTTGATCACGTTTACAAGTCGTGGCGCAGATATTAACCAAACTTGGGATACAATATGCTCCAATAACTCCTGCTTCGTTTTAGACAATTTCCCTTTTTTAATATTTGCCCTGATCTTTCCTAATTCGGCATTGATAATATATTTTATATAATTTTCATGCAATTGGATATTCCCATTCATTTCAAGTAATACTTGATGTACGGGCGGGCAATCTTTCAGGGTTGTTTTCATAATAAGGGGCGAGAAGTTCTAACGAATCATCCTTCAGTTCAAGCAATTTGAGATTTTCTTCGAATTAAAAACCATCCAGCAATTACGCCGGGTATGAGGCTCAAAGCCATGGCCGGAAAAACCATTTCAACCGAATAGGTATCTGCGATCCGACCACCAATTGCGGGTGCAATTCCACCAATTCCAAAACTTAAAAAGAATGAAATACCATAGCCAATCCCGCGATGTGAACTGGGTGTCAAATCAGCCAGCAATGCATTAGAAACTGGTTGATTCAGGAAGTAAACAATCCCCATGGCAATGCTCGAAAAGAAAAGAAACCAACCGCTGGTGAATCCCATTATAGCCATGACGGGAATGTTGATGAGGATGATCCAAAAAAGCAGGGTCGAACGCTTGTATTTATCTCCAAAATATCCACCCAGGGTTTGTCCTGCAATCCCACTGGCAAAAACAAGTGATGTAAAGAGTCCGGCTTTTAATGTCTCTGGAAAAAGATTGAAAATGCCGTCAGTTTGCATCCCGAAGTGAGTCGGCATAAATGTAGTGAATCCGCCGAAGGAAAACCCAAGGGTGATTGCCATGATGTAATACAAGACGATTGAGGGTTTATCTGTTACTACAATGGATTGTAAATCTTCTGATTCAATGGATTGTTTTCTCCTCTGAATCAGAAAAAAAGTGCTTAGAGCCAATAGAATCTGCAAAATGATCCAAACCAGATAAGAGGTTCGCCATGACCCATATTCAGCGGCGATTCCGGCCAATAAGGGCCCCAGAGCCAATCCTGAAGACCCAGCGATGCCATGGATCGCCAGTCCTTTGCTTAAATGTTTCAATCGTCTCGATAAGATCGTGAGACCGGCAGGGTGATAAATGCTGGATGAAAGTCCAAGCAATCCTAAGCCGATGGTCATTTGGACAGGCTCCTGCGCTAGAACTAAAGCTATTCCGCCGAGGACTGATCCGATCTGATAAATCAGGAGCAAGGCTCGTCCCCCTAATTTCCCTTCGAGAAACCCTGCAGGGATTGCACCCAAACCAAACATGAATGCACCCGCCGAAGCCATTATGCCCAATGTATCCAACCCTAAATCAAATTCATGGTGAAATAAAAGCATCAATGTTGGAAAGACCATCATTTGCGCATGTACAGCCAAGTGAGAAAAAGCTGTAACACCCATGACTATTTTATTCTCTTTATTCATAGCAAAAAGCCCCTGCCGCAAACATTCGCTTCCGGAGGGGCTTCAATTGTTTTAAAAAAATAACTACCGTTTTTCTTCGATACGGGCTGCTTTTGAGCCTATGATATTTTTCAAATAGTTCAGTTTTGCTCGACGAACTTTTCCACGACGCTTCACATCAATGGAAGCAAGCATGGGTGAATGGAGCGGGAAGATCCTTTCAACCCCAAATCCATTCGCCACTTTCCGTACTGTGAATGTTGCATCTAGGCTTGTTCCGCCATGGCGTGCAATCACAACACCTTCATAGCGCTGAACCCGTTCTTTACTCCCTTCACGGACACGTACGTCAACTGCAATCGTATCTCCTGGCCTAAAGTCAGGAATATCCGATTTCAAAAATTCTTTTGTTGCTTCTTGTACCTTATGCATGGTTTGACTCCGATTCTTTCAATTTTTCAAATTTTTTCCAGAGATCCGGTCTTTTTTCTTTCGTCCGTTTCTCTTTATGTTCCTGTCTCCAGGTATCAATTTTTGCATGATGACCACCCAATAACACCTCCGGGACTTCCATCCCCTCGATCTTCCGAGGTTGGGTGTAATGCGGATGATCCAACAGGTCCTGCGAAAACGAGTCCGTTAATGCCGAATCCAGTGTGTTGAGCGTCCCCGGTATGAGCCGGACTGCACTATCCAGTATCACCATGGCGGGAATTTCTCCACCGGTCATAACAAAATCACCCAGGGAATATTCATGGGTTACATATTTCTCCATGACGCGTTCATCAATTCCCTTGTAATGTCCACAAATGACAATAAACTTTTTCTGTCGGCTGGTCTCTTCAGCGGTTCCCTGATCCCAAGGTTTTCCCTGGGGAGACGGATAAATTACCCGCACATTATCAGGTCCGCCGATCAATTCCATGGCGTGATCAATGGCCTTAAAAAGCGGTTCTGCCATGAGAACCATCCCACTGCCACCGCCAAAGGGCGTATCATCGATCTGCCGATAATTCCCTTTTCCAAATTCCCGGAGATTCACAAGGTGGAAATCCACCACATTTTTCTCCACAGCCTTCCGAAGAATACTATTCTGGATCAGGGTGTCAATAACGTCCGGAACCGGTGTAATGACAGCAATCTGAATCAATCCAGCAGACCTTCCATAGGTGAAATCACTATTACAGCTTGTTCATAATCAATACCTTTAACCACTTCCGGGATCACTGGAATCAAATATTCCTTTCCTCCGTTTTTGATCACATAAACATCGCTACTGGGAAGCCACATTACATCTTTCAGGATGCCAACAAAATCTCCTGATTCTGCAAAGACTTCATAGCCCAACAGATCTTTTCCAATCATGTTGATTTGGTCTTCTCCGGATGCTTCAATAAAAATGGTTTGACCCACAATTTTCTCTGCATCGGTCACCGAATCAACACCTTCGAATTTAAACCGTCTCCTTTTTCCCATTCCTGTCACAATCTCGAGACGAACATCTTCTGATGTATCGGGCGAAAATCCCAACATGAGTTTCTTCTCTTCAATGTAATCATCGAAATATCGGGATAGCGGTCGCAACCGCACATCCCCGGAACGTCCGGAAGTTGTGGTTATGGTTGCAATGGGGTGGACACGGTTTTTCATCTAGTCAATCACATCCAAACGAGCACGTTTTCCACCTTCCTTGGCATTGATTGCAAAAACCAATGTCCGAAGCGCAGAAATATTCCGCCCGCCTTTACCGATCACTTTTCCATAATCGCCTTCACCAACGGTCAATTCATAGATGAGTCGCTGCTCTGTTTCAACGATTTCAATATTTACTTCATCCGGTTTGTCAACCAAGAGCTTTATGGCCTGTTCAATGAACTCTAACATAACGTCCTCCATGTTTCTAACTAACTAATAAATTCGAATAATTCTTATTCTGAAACAGCCTTTTCCTCAACGGAAGTTTCTTCAACATCATCAGGTGCTTTCTCTTCTGCCTGTTCTTCGGTAGGTGTTTCTTCCTCAGTAGGAGCATCTTCTTTCACGAATGTTTCTTCTTCAACCGCTTCTTCGGTTGCGGGCTCTTCAGCCACAGGTTCTTCAACTGGAGTATCTTCTTCTGATTCAGATTCATCGTTTGATTCTTCAGTGGATTCTTTTTCAATTTCTTCAGTTGGTGCATCATCTCCTGCATCATCAGCAGAGTCATCTGTTGGTGTTTCTTCAACCGCTTCTTCAGTTGTGGGCTCTTCAGCCACAGGTTCTTCAACTGGAGCATCTTCTTCCGCGGATGTTTCTTCTTCAACTGCTTCTTCGGTTGCGGGCTCATCAGCCACAGGTTCTTCAACTGGAGTATCTTCTTCTGATTCAGATTCATCGTTTGATTCTTCAGTGGATTCTTTTTC
>ENA-ORDI01000321-ORDI01000321.1-marine-metagenome-genome-assembly--contig:-NODE-321-length-34322-cov-7.485268_pt1 | contig 34322 bp, 27 predicted proteins | sample MGYA00248628_ERZ508525 | MGnify/ENA primary metagenome ERZ508525 (study PRJEB26195, sample SAMN05422138) | marine metagenome | isolation source: East of Porto Seguro, South Atlantic Ocean | place... | reverse complement strand
TGGCTGTAGTCCCGTTACCGCACCCCAAGTCCAAAACACTTGCGTCTTCGTCGATGAGCCCTTTGTTAACCATTATGCGGTTGAGATTGGCGGAAGCTTTGAGAAAATCTTCACCGGTACTCTGGTCAAATACGCCCCAGTGAACGCTGCCGTCCTCGTCCCAAACGGCCCGGTAGATACTGTCCTCGGAATCGTAGTAGGACTCGGTATCTGTTTCAGTGAATTTGTTGGACATGTCTAACTCCTTCAAGGCGCTCAACGTAATTGTTCTTTGCCTCGACCAATATCATCTTGGGCTCAATGGGATCGGTGGTGAGATCAACGGCCATGATGATAATGCGATCGCCATCGTCAACTGATTGTGCGGCCAACTCTGCACGGCAACTCCTCCCGACATCATCTGGATTCGCGCCGGTAACAAAGGCACTATGAATTTTCGACTTCAGCTCTGTTCTCATATATTTACTTTGGATAATTCTGATTAGCGGGTTGAGCGAGGGCAAGTTCTGGCGGAGGAAGCTCATACGTGCCGGACTGAGGCTCAAACCCTGAAGATGACCACGGAGCCGTGGCCGTGGATGTTAAAACGAAGCCAGCTAAAGCTCACAATGGAAAGAATGCTTTCGGCTTCGTTGCGATCGGTGTAGTGAAAGATTCCCGCTTGCGCCATTACATATCGATGCGATCAGGAAAACGTCTTCCTTCCACCCGAAAAATCCCTATTTCGTGCACGAATATGACCCTCCCATCCCAACCAGATACAGCTTTAACGGTCACCCGGTACGAGCAAACCCGGGCATGTTAACGGCGGGTGGCCGGTTTGTCAAACGGATTGCAGGCTCAAAAATGCATCAAATAGTATCGGTCGCCTTCTATCAAGATATCTTTCGATTCCCCTACGATTCTTGCCGTGTAACCAGTCAATTTACCCACCAGAGGGATGATGTTATGTCAATTCACGATTTCGCCCGATAGTCAATCCCTGCTTTACACATAAAAGCCTCATGGTTATATTAAAAAATGGAAGGGAGAAAAATATGACCGAATCAATGACAGACCAAGTTCGGGGATTGGCTATGTTGGTGGGTATTTCAATTTCAGAAGAGGACCTGCCGGAGGTGGCCAACCGGTTCTTAAGCCTAATGACCGAGCTAAACGGTTTAACCGAGATGGACCTGGCCGATATCCAGCCCGTGTCAGTGTTTCCTGATGAAGACGGACCAGACGCTTGACTCCACTCATAACCGCTCCAAGGCGTGGGAAGAGGAATCATGACACCACCGGCGCTGGGAATTGCCCCTCATAACTTAGCTGCCAACTTTACGATGAACTGCGTAGATACGCAAAAGCCAGCCCGTCAGCCCAGATCCAGTAAATCCGTCACAATTCAGGGAGGATCAAAAAGTTGACCGCGAACAACGATTTGAACGTTCCATTCCTGTCGGCGGCCGCCACGGCGTCGGCGATTCGAGCCAAACAAGTCTCATCAGTGGAGGCCGTTCAAGCATATCTTGAGCGTATCGACAAGCTGGACCCAACCTTGAAAGCGTACATCACTGTCTGCCGGGAAGAGGCCCTGGCAGCCGCAGGGCGCTTGGACAGTGACTTAGCCAAGGGCGGAACGGCGGGGCCGTTAGCCGGTGTCCCGGTGGCGGTGAAGGACCAGTACCAAACCGCCGGCATATTGACCACCAACGGATCCAAGGTGTACCAAGATTTCGTCCCCACCGAGGATGCCACGGTGATATCCAGGATCAAACAAGCCGGGGGCATTCTCCTGGGTAAGCTCAATATGAGTGAATTGGCTATGGGAGGAACCGAGAAACCGCCTTGGGGGACCCCAGGCAATCCATGGGACCTGGAGAGGACGCCGGGAGAATCCAGCTCCGGGTCCGGTGTGGCTTTGGCCGCTCATCTATGCGCGGCCTCGATGGGTGAAGACACCGGCGGTTCGGGCCGCGGTCCGGCGTCTTATTGCGGCGTAGTAGGACTTCGCCCAACATTCACTCGAATAACCCGTCACGGCATGACTCCCATGTGCTGGTTCTTGGACGCCGCCGCGCCCATGACCAAGACGGTGGAGGACTGTGCGTTGCTATTGGGGACCATTGCCGGTTACGACCCCAACGACCCCTATACCAGCCGGAGACCTGTCCCAGATTACACCGCCCATCTAGGGCAGGGGATCAGCGGGTTGCGGGTGGGTCTGATCCGGGAATTACACGAAACCGAAGATGTCCATCCAGAAGTCAAAGGCGCGATAGAAGCCGCGCTAGAGATGTTTCGGAGCCTGGGCTGCCAGGTGCGAGAAGTGTCAATTCCTTTAATAACCAAAGCCGGAGCAATCTTCGTGGGAATCGCCGACACCGAGGGGGCTGGCGCTCGTGATGAGATATTGCGTACCCGGCCCGAAGACTTGGACCGGGCCTCCAGGACCCGTCTGCAATCTGCGGCGTTGGTGCCCGCCAAAGTCTACAACCGTGCAGCCAAGGCCAGGGTTTTGCTCCGCCGGCAGATGATGGAGGTTCTGGACCAAGTGGATATCCTGGTCTCGGCCACCGCTCCCTACCCCGCCCCCAAGCACACGGACCTGACCGCCACCTTCGAAAATGCCGATGACGTTCGGAGCCGGTTTTTCGTCCGGCGTTCCTACACCGGTTGTTATCCCCTGGCCGCCCTTCCCGCTATTTCGCTTCCGGGGGGATTCACCTCGGATAATCTGCCCATCGGGCTGCAATTGGGGGCCCGGCCGTTCGCTGAGGAGACGCTTTTGAGGGCGGCGCACGCTTATGAGCAAGCCACTTCTTGGCATCAACGATTGGCCCCCGGAGCGCAACTCTAGACGGCGGATCCAGTTCTTACAAGGTCTCCAAGGCCGTGGCGATGCGTTCTACGCCTTCCCGCACCCGCTCCGCCGGGGAGCGCATCAACGCGATGCGGACATGGCCTTCACCCGACTCTCCGAAGCCGATTCCCGGGGTGATTACCACGCCTTGGCTCTCCACCAACAGCCCGGCCAACTCCACGGACGTACGCTCCATGGAAAAGCGTGGAAACACGAAAGTGGCCCCTTGTGGTAGGGGGCAATGGACCCCATCCACGGCGTTGAGCATATCAACCACCGCCGTGGCAAGTCCGGCGCATTCGGCGCGCCAGTCCTCGATATGGTCCTGGGGGCCGGTGACAGCGGCTATGCCGGCCATCTGGATAAAGGGAGAGACGAAACTGGCCGTATGCTCGTGGATCTGCACCAAAGGCTCCAGCAGCGCTTCCGGACCCACGATGCACCCCAAACGCCATCCCGCCATCGAGTAAGACTTGGTGAAGGTGTAACTGGTCAATGTTCGCTCCCACATACCAGGCAGAGCGGCCAGAGTATGGTGCTTATTGGAGCCGTAAATGAAATATTCGTAGGTCTCGTCGCAGATCACCAGGAGATTGTTCTCCGTAGCCAATCTGGCCACGGCTTCCAGTTCCGTCAGAGTGTAGACCCGCCCCGTGGGGTTGTTAGGATTGTTGATAACCATCGCTTTGGTCCGGGGCGTGATGTATCGGCGCAAGCCCTCGTAGGTTATGGCGTATTCCTCTTCCTCGCTCAGCGGGACCGCCACCGGTATACCTTGGGAAAGTTGGACCTGCTGGCGAAAGCTGACCCAAGTAGGCTCGATCAACAGGACCTCATCCCCCTCGCCGATGAATGCATTGACGGAATAGTAGAGGCCCTGTTTGCTGCCGGGTGTCACCAGGACATCGCCGCCCGGGTTAATGTCCAAGCCGTTGTGCCTGGCCAGTTTTTCTGCCATCGCTTCGCGGAATTCCGGAAGTCCCCTTGGAGACTCGATATTCGTCATTCCATCGCGCAGGGCCTTTACCCCCGCCTCGATGATGTGCTCCGGTGTGACGTGATGTGGGCTGGATTGCCCCAGGTCTATGATGTCTCGCCCTTGCCTGGACAATTGCCTAGCCCGCTCTCCGGCGGCGATCGTGGCCGGAGGCTCTACCTTATCGAGTCTTGAGGCTCGCCGTCTTTCCATACCTTTGCCTCCATCAAGTGCAAATGGCCTACCGTATAGGCGGCGCAATGGTATCATATGGCCATTCCGGTCAATGCCCGGCTGCTTATGCTCCGCCAACAGCCTCTAGTCGATCGAGATCCCACGGATGAATCACGACCCGCTGGAGCGACTGAACGGCTTGACAGGATTGAGGCCTCTACCTAAAATTCTTATTTGAGACTAAGGAAACGACGGTTTGCCACCGCCAAAAGGCAATCCGAAAAGGCAGTCGCAACATAGACGATCGAGAGTTCGGTGAAGCGCGGCGATCCAATGTCTACGTTTCGGAAAATTGGCATCTGGGACAGGGAGGGGCCGGTGTGTGGCGAGGGATTTTCCGTGGGTCCTGCCCGGTCACCGCGTGGTGGCCGGTTTTTGTTCAAACACCATGGCTTCGGAATGAAACCTCTAGACCTCCAACCGCCAGATAAACCGTGATGCGTGCGATCCTCGGCAATATAACCAGATTCCCCCTTACCAACGCCATCCTGGTGTTACTCATTCCAGGGATCCATCTGAAACGGTGGTTGGCTCTGGGAGGGTTAGGAACGATCGCCGTGGTACTGGGAATACTGTTTGCCTTCGAAGTCTCCCTAGCTCCCGGCCTACATTCCATAGTAGGCACTCTTAGTTTGAAATGGGCTCCCACGCCCGTCCGCAGCACCATATTCATCGGATTGGGCGCAATATTCGCCGGCAGCGCGCTGGTCAAGCTTCTGATGTCTCTGGGCAGCGCCCGCGGCGGCAGACGGCACTGGTCGTTGCTGGATTCCCTCTACGTAGGCCGGGTGCTTTCGGGCGGACCGAGAGTTGTGGTGATCGGAGGGGGAAGCGGGCTTCCGAACTTGTTGCGGGGCCTGAAACACTACACCTCCAACCTGACCGCCGTGGTAACCGTGGCCGATGACGGCGGAAGTTCCGGCCGGTTGCGTTCGGAGCTGGACATCCTGCCACCTGGAGACATCAGGAATTGTCTGGTTGCCTTGGCAGATTCGGAAACAGTCATGCAGGACCTGATGGACTATCGATTTTCCACCCAAGGCCAGCTGGACGGCCACTCTTTCGGCAATATATTGATCGCGGCGCTGGCGGGGATCGGGGGTGATTTCTACAAAGGTGTGGAGATCGCGGGTCAGCTATTGGCGATCCGGGGTAAGGTGATACCGTCCACTACCACCAACGTTACCCTTGTTGGCAGCACCGTCTCCGGACAGCGCTTGGTTGGTGAATCGCGGGTCGGCGCCGCCGGTGAACACTTACGCATGGTCGCCCTGTACCCGCCCGATGCCCCGGCCCACCCCGATGCCATGAGAGCCATAGAGGAAGCGGACCTGATTATCTTGGGGCCGGGTAGCCTGTTCACCAGCATCGTACCCAACCTGCTCGTCAAGGATATCGCCGCAGCGGTGGCCAATGCCAATGGATTGAAGATGTACGTCTGCAACGTGGCCGGAGAAGCCGGGGAAACCGCCGGCCTATCGCTACTGGACCATCTGAACGTCATCCGTTACTACGCCGGGACCTATTCGGTGGATATCGTTATCGCCAACGACAATCTACTAGGCGGAAACGTTCCTGAAACGGTCTCATTGATCGACCCAAAACAGGCTTGGCAGGATCCGGCGGTTCGCGTTTTGGCCGACATCATCGACGAAGCCAAGCCTACCCGTCATGAGCCGGCGAAGCTGGCGGCGGCGATCACCCAAACCTATCGCCAACACCGGGGGAAACGCCGCCGCTTGCCGTTACTGTGGCACAACGTACAGCAGCCGGCCCATTTCAACGGCGGCGAGCCCGTCGGCGCCAATCAACAATCCTCGTAGGAGTCCTCGCTTGGCACCGGACCTAGCAGATCTACTGGTTCCGGCGTAGGGGGACCTCCCCGGTGAGTTATAATGCACCAAGGATCGTTCTCACGCCTGCATACCGGTTGGTTCACGCTGAAGGAGTATCTAGAATTTGAGCGGCATCAGTCTCCGGGAACCCTCGTCTTAATATGGGACCGATAGGTCACACGGTTATTTCCAGCGCCGTTGCCGGCGGCACATGGGCCATAACCGGCTCTCCCGCCGCCGCCGGAGTAGCTCTGGGGGTGGGCGTATTGATGGACTTGGACCACCTCTTCGACTACTACCAGCGGTACATCAGAGGCAAGAATAACCGGATCTACGTGCTCTTTCACGCCTGGGAATATCCCATGGTATTGTCTTTGATCGGCCTGTTCTTTTATCACCCGTTTCTGCTGGCCGCTATCCTGGGACACGTGGCCCACGTAGCCACCGACCACATATGGAACCGCCTATCCCCTTTTGCTTATTGGATCACCTTTCGGGTGTTCAAAGGGTTCGACTCCCGTTATATCTCTCCCCATCACCACGTCATGGATTCGTACCGGAGCCTGCCCCATCTGTTACCCTTTGGCCATCGTATTGAACCCTGGTTCCAACGCCGGATCGAACCCTGGTTTCTAGCTAGGATCGACCGGACCTCCCAGGAAGAGGCCGTCTCAACTTCATCGGATGATTAAGGCCGGGCTGGGTTGGCTTGGATTCCGTGAAGCAACGCCTGTGTACAGGGATTTCGCTACCGGCGCTCTCCTAGAACTTCATGCATAAGCTGGACGATCAAAATATATACGCCGCGTTGGATCCCTCGCGGCTAGGCGAGAGAATAGCGGCCTTGCCCGGCCAATGCGGCGAAGCGTGGCAACAGATCAGCCAAGCCGAGTTGCCCGGCTTCCCTCAGCCCCAGAACCAGGTGGTCATTTGCGGCATGGGCGGATCGGCGATCGCCGGGGATCTGGCCGCCGACCTAGCGCAGGCCCAGGGAGGACTGCCCATCACCGTGGTCCGGGACTTCCGGCTACCGTTTAAACCGGATAACCGGACCCTGGTAATAGCTTGCAGCTATTCCGGTGAAACGCTGGAAACCCTGTCTCTTTTCCAAGAAGCGGTCAAGGCCAGATCGGCCGTGGTAGCCATTACCAGTGGCGGTACCCTTGCCGGTCTCGCCACCGAGAGCGGGGCCCCTGTCCTGCCTGTCGCCACCAAGGGAGAGCCGCGCAACGCCGTCGGCTATAATCTGATGCTGCTCTTGGGTCTGCTAAATCGCCTGGGATTGGTCGAAACAAGGGAATCGGACGTCCAGTCAGCTATCGAAGCCGCGCGGCAGCACGTAGCCCGCATCGAGCCGGACCGGCCCGCCGAGTCGAACACCGCCAAACAGATCGCCCTGGAGCTTCACGGTAAGGTCCCGTTGATTTACGGAGGCGGTATTTTCCGGGGCATGGCGCGGCGCTGGAAAACTCAATTCAATGAGAACGCTAAGGTTTGGGCATTCTTCGAGGCGATTCCAGAATTGCTGCACAACTCGGTGGAAGCCTACCCGGACTGGGCGGAATCCGGAATACCGTTAACGGCTCTGGTTCTTCAGCCCAACACGGCGCCGGAGGAATCGTCCGGCCACTATGAGGTTTTGGCGGAGCTGCTGAGAAGGCACACCGTACCGCACCGCGTGTTGATGGGTGGGGACGGCAGCCAACTGGTCCAGTTATTGAACATGTTGGTTCTGGGAGACTATGTCAGCTACTATCTTGCCATGTTGAAGGGGGTTGACCCGTCGGAAACCCCCTCCTTACAAGAAGCCAAGCGGCTCCTGTCCGAACTCTAGCTTCATAGCCTCGTCAACGCTTTAGACGCAGTGGGGTTGGCCGGCAACCTTCGTTTAATAACTGTGTCAATGGTGCCCATGTTCTTCCTCATCGCCATGGCCGTGATCGTGGTGACCTTGTTCTTCGTCATGGGCGTGGCCGTGCCCATGGTCGTCTTGCCCTTCTTCATGGGCGTCATGCCCATGGCCATGTCCGCCGCCGTGACCATGGTGGCCGTCGCCGGCGGAATGACGTGGCGCCCCCATGGGCACTGCCAGCAAGATGACCGAGGCCACAACGTACAGAATAGCGATGTAAATAAAGGTAGATTCGATACCGTTCGAGTCAAACAGATAGCCGGCGATGAGTGGGGAAGCAGCGGCAAGAGCAAATCTAGAGAAAGAGAAAACCCCCAGCGTGCTGGCTACTACCCCCTCTCCAATGGTGTCCAAGGCTCCCGCGGTTAAGATCGGCTGGTCGCTGAACAGGAAAATCCCCAACAGCGCGATCACCACAATCAGGCCTATGCCCTCGCCAAATGGGACAAGTAACGCCGTCAAGACAGCAAGCCCAAGCATGCCGGGAATCAGCACGACCTTTCGTCCCACCCGGTCTGATAAGTAGCCCATAACCGGAGTGGATACGATGCCTACTCCCACCAAAAGGGCGAAGTGTAGACCAAGGGAAGGCTTGCTCATTCCCAGCTGGGTCTCAAGCCCCAAGTACAATGCCAGGAATGGCAAGAAGGCCACGTGGGCCATACCCCGAATTCCCGCGACCGTCATGATGCCCCACAACCTGGGGTGGGCTTTGAACGATTGCCAGGTCTGGCCCATCTGCTCATTGAAACCCTGCGCCGCGGTGGCCTGGGGCCCGGTCTTACCAATGTCACGAAAAGCCCAAAAGACTACGAAGGTCAACAGCAAAGGAACGACGGCGTAGATACTAAGGATGCCTCTCCAACTAAGCACCAACAGCAATCCTCCGGTCAACGCCGGACCTAACACATCTCCGATGTTGCCTCCGACCCCGTGAAAGGACAGCGCCGAACCCCTTCGATGGGCGAATTGGTGCGATAGGGCCGCGGTAGCTGGAAGATGCCACATAGACGCAGCCATGGCTACAACGCCCATCCCCAACAACAGTACCGGGTAGACCGGCGCGATTCCCATTATCAGCCAGCCGACACCAAATAACGCCATGCAGCCTGCCAGCACCAACCCCCAATGCCGCCGAAGCATGTCGGTTACCACGCCCCCCGGCAGAGCAACAACACCTGAAACCACTTCGCGAGTGGTGGAGATCGCCCCCACTTGAAGACCGCTCAAGCCAAAGGTGGCGACGACAGCCGGCAACATGACAAAGAAGCTCTGACTGAACCAGTGAAATATCCCGTGCCCTCCACTCAGAGCACTCAGAATGAAGGGGGCGGTCTGCCGTATGCCTCGGCGTTCTTCAACCGCGTGATCGCTTACCTGGGTATCCGCCATGTTCTCAACCCCTTTCCCCAAGTTCCACCGCACCCGGTCGTCCGGTACATTGAACAATCCATCGAACAATCCGGCTCCAGCCTGCCTTACCAACGGAGTGATATTATACTTTACGGAGAATCTAATCAATGGGGGAGTAGTCTGTCATGGTGGACAACAATCCTTCCGCGGAAGGATTTCAGCGGGCGGCCGGGCTACGTGAAAAGATCAACCATCACAACTATCGCTACTACGTGTTGGACGACACCGAGATTAGCGACGGCGAGTACGACCGCTTGATGGTGGAACTCCGCCGGCTGGAGGAAAATCACCCCAGCCTGGTAACTCCCGAGTCCCCAACGCAGCGGGTTGGCGCCAGTCCGGCGGACGGCTTTGACCAGGTTCAGCACCGGTTGCCCATGCTCAGCTTGGGGAACGCCTTCAACGAGGATGATTTACAAGCCTGGTACCGGCGGATAAAGGGGTTGTTGGATGACGCCGACTTCGACCTGGTCTGCGAACTGAAGATCGACGGCCTAGCGGTCAGTTTGGCCTATCAGGACGGAGTCTTGGTTCAAGGCGCCACCCGGGGAGATGGCACTGCCGGAGAGGACGTAACCCAGAATCTACGCACTATCCGCACCATTCCTATGTCCTTATTGGGCGAACCGCCTCCGTACCTGGAAGTGCGGGGCGAGGTCTACCTGCCCCTGGAAGAATTCCGGCTTCTGAACGAAGGGAGAGCCGAACGCGGCGAGCCCCTCTACGCCAATCCCCGGAATACGGGCGCCGGGAGCGTTCGCCAACTAGACTCCAAAGTGACCGCCTCGCGGAACATGCATATTTGGGTCTACAGCCTAGGCGATATCAGCGAGACGGATCGGCCCATTGGCCATTGGGACGGCCTGCAATGGCTTAACGGTCTCGGGTTCAGGATCAATCCCGAGAACCGGGTCTGCCATACCCTGGAGGAAGCTGTCGACTACTACCATTCCTGGATGGAAAAGCGCCACGATCTACCCTATGAAATAGACGGCGTCGTGATAAAAGTTGACCCATTCGCCTACCAGGATTCCCTGGGAGTTGCCGGCCGGGAGCCCCGATGGGCCATCGCGTATAAGTTCCCTGCGGAACAGGCGGTAACCCGGTTGTTGGACATTGGCATCAACGTGGGCCGCACCGGCAGCCTCAATCCTTACGCCATTCTGGAGCCGGTGGTGGTTAGCGGGGTCACCGTCAGGCAGGCGTCTCTCCACAACGAAGAAGACATCAACCGCAAGGATATCCGGATCGGGGACTGGGTCACAGTGGAACGGGCCGGAGACGTCATCCCACAAGTCGTTGGCCCCGTCTTGGACCGCCGAACCGGCCAGGAACAAGTGTTTAAGATGCCGGCCAACTGCCCGGTGTGCGGAACGCCGGTGGTCAAACCCGAATCCGAAGCGATGCATCGTTGCCCCAATACAAGCTGCCCGGTGCAGTTTTTCGAATTGCTGAAACACTTCGTCAGCAAAGGCGCGATGGATATCGACGGCCTGGGGGAGCAATGGTGCAACATCCTGATCGAAAACGGTCTGGTAAAGGATGTCGCCGGTCTTTACCGGCTGGACAAAGACGAACTCCTAAAGCTGGACCGCATGGGCGATAAGCTGGCAACCAAGAAAATGACCAACATCGAGGTCAGCAAGCAACGGCCCCTGCACCGGGTCCTGTTCGCTTTGGGAATAATCCACGTTGGGTCGGAGATCGCCGAACTTCTGACCCAACGGTACGCCAGTCTGAACGAGATGGCCGAGGCCACCGCCGAAGAATTAACGGAGATACCGGGTATCGGTCCCAAGATTGCGGAAAGCGTGGTCGATTATTTTGCCGTCCCTCTCAATCAGCAAGTTCTGAAAGCTCTAGGGGATGCCGGTGTCGTTCTTCACCACGACATCCAAGACGTTCAAGAGGCTGCCGATGACCTGCCCTTCTCGGGTAAAAGCTTCGTCGTCACCGGTACCCTATCGGGGTTCACTCGCCGGGAAGCCGAGGATAGAATCAAGATCCTGGGCGGCAACGTCGCTTCAGCAGTGACCCGCAAAACCGACTACCTGGTCGCCGGCGCGTCGCCGGGGTCCAAGGTGGCAGCCGCGGGCCGGCTGGGCACGGAAATACTCGACGAAGCCGCCTTTCTCGAATTGATCGACCAACCGTTGACGGAGCCGGTGGCGTGACGTCTTACGGCGAGCCTAGGGTATGGCTGGAGGAGTTTCCGCTGGGACAGGCAGTGCCCTTCTATCGCGACCACCTGGGCCTGCGATACCAGGGAGAGGTGATTCGGGCCGCCCGGTGGCTTCCCGCTTGGGGAGAACCCCTCGGCCAAGACGCCTTCTTCCGAATCGTCCTGCTGCAACAGCGGGGCCGTCAGCAGGCTCCCAAGATACAAGACTCACGGATCGCCCTGTGTTTCCCAGCGACCGGGTTGTCGCGCCGCCGAAGCCGATACTCCAACGAAATGGCCACCATCAGAGAAACGCTGGGCGCTTACCGCATTCAACGGGATACCGAAGGGGAGTTGATCCGCACCACGCTGCAGCGGCGCTTGGAAGAAACGGAAGAACAACTGTGGGGCGAAGAGTCGGTCAGGTTCTCCCAAGGAGACATCATCACCAACTCGTCCCAAAAACCGGACCCCGCCTCCGTATTCGCCGGTCTCACTCCTGAACCCTGGTTTTCCCGGCTAGCAGGGAGTCTTTTGACCGGCGCATATCCAGATCTGCCCATCGATGGGACCGCGTTACCCAGGCCGGTGACCTCCGAGGACCCGCCCGAATTATTCCGGGAAATCTTCAGCCAACCGGGATCCGGAGCCAGTCTGATGTCCCAATTAGGACCAGGATTAGGTCTTACCGCCGCTCAACTCACCGACCCTCCGGTGTTTCCCTCCTCGAATGTGGCGATCCTTATCCGGAACAGGCTGGCCCGGCTATCATCGCCGGTTCAGTGGTCCCTGATCCACAACTATCTATCTCACGAGGCCGGGCTAACCGGACAGTTGGCGATACTCTATCTCCTCCTCTACATCCATCATGAGCAGCCCGGGATGGAAGTGCGCTTAGATGCCGGTCATCAGATGATGCTGGCCGATGGAAGTCCTTTGCTTGGGACCCGCCTCACCGCGGACTTGATCCCGTATCTCAAATGGGACGATGAGATCGGCCGCTGGGCCAACACCATCGGTCCGGTGACTGAGCCGGAGTGGAACGACGCCCTCCTATACTTAGCCATACTTTGTCCGGGGCTAACACCCATCGCCAAGGGCGCGGCTGTTGAGGATCAAGAAGCAAGTCTTCTGGGGAATATGGTGGAGTTCGAATCGCGCCTAAGCCAGGCCACCAACTTCCTGCGATCCTTGGGGATGTCAGCGGCTGACCACGAGGCCGAGGGGCCTGGAAACGCCGTGGGGCGCCTGGCGAAAATCTCCGGGAATGACTCGGCATCCATATTCCGGTCGATAAAAAGCGCATACCAAAACCACCAAGATTTGACGGCTGACATCACCGCTCTGGACCGGTTGACCCGGTTGAGCGATCGTAAGGACGATATTCTCTCGGCCCAAGTGTACTTGGAGCATGCCGTCGTCCCCCTGGCCATGGCCGAACTCTCCATTCAACATCAAGCTCTTCAAGAAGCCATATCTCCTGGGCCGCTGCTGCGATCTCCAAGAGGGTGGGAGGGTCTGGCGCCAGAATTAACTCGATTCAAGTCGCGATACGTTTTAGCATATCGAGACCACCATGGGGACATCCACCGATCCCTGGCGGCCTACCTTCGGGAGTTGGCCGCGGCCCGGCGAAAAATGAACGCCCATTCGCTCTTAAATGCCTTGCCCGAACTTGGCGAACCCACCGGGGGCGGACTTTTCGAAAAGCTCGGACATATCGACCCCGGACCATCACCATCCCAAGCTGACTCGGCCGTCATTGATCTGGAAGCCACACCCATATGCCCATCCTGCCACTTGAGCTTGGATTGGACGATACCTACTGGGGACCTGGTGCGTCTGGCGTCGGCGATCGATGAGGTTTTGGAGGAGAAGAACCGGCGGCTGAGCAATCTGGTAGAGCGGGTCTTGGAGGGCAACAACGACCAACGGCTAAATGACTTCATAGCCATCGTTCAGGCCAGCGATCTGTCGGCCTTATCCAACACGCTGAATGAAGACCTTCTGGCGTTCATCCGCCAGCTTTTGGTCTGATCACTAGGTTTCAATGAATCTGCCATGCGTTTAATAGTAGGACTAGGCAACCCCGGAACGCGGTACCGGGACACCCGCCACAACGTGGGATTCCGGTGTGTGGACCGTATGGCCAAAGATTGGGACATCGGTCCATGGGACCGCCGGGCCAAGGCGGTTCTTGGACTGGGCACCCGATCCGGGGAGGAGATTGTTCTGGCCAAACCCCGGACGTTTATGAACAACAGCGGGGAAGGCGTGCTCTATCTGTTGGCCCGATTCAAGGCCCAGCCGGAAGACTTGTTGATCGTCTACGATGAGATGGAGTTGCCCTTGGGGCGGCTCCGAATCCGAGCGTCCGGCAGTGGCGGAGGCCATAACGGTATCAAGTCCATCATCGCCGCGCTAAACTCCCAGGCGTTCCCCAGACTCCGCGTGGGGATCGGCCACCCGCCTCCAGGAGCAGACCCGATCGCACACGTGATCGGCCCCTTTTCCGCGGAAGAGTCTCCGGTCATGGTAGAAGCTGAAAAAAGGACCGTAGAGGCTGTGGACTGCATCCTCGAAACCAACATCGACATCGCCATGAATCGGTTCAATACGGCGGTAGAACCTGAATCGGAGCAATCTTGAGGCGATCAAACCGGGCCAAATCCATTCCAGTGGTGTATTGAGAGCTTGCAGCCGACTCTGTTAATCACGACTGTCCTGTTGATTGCCGCTCTACTTGCTTGCGCGACTAAGGACTCTCCAACGGCCGGCCCGATCACGACTCAGGCGCCGCCACCACCTTCGCCGGTCCTCGAGATTCCCTCTACACCGCCAGATTTCGCCACGGAAACCGCAGCCGCCCCCGCAGCCGTTCCCCTGTCGGCTCCGCCAACCACTACCGGCCGTTCTACGGAGGTCAACCCTGCCGGCAGAAGGAACCCGATCCCCTTGACCGCAGCCCCGGAACGGGACATTTACCAACTGGCGGCCGAGTTGGTGCCCGGATTATCGGCGGGGTTTCCCCGGATAGTAGCACCCAGTCCACCGGAATTCGAGACGGGGCGCGTCGACACATTCTGGCTGCTGGATCTACCTGCGTTGACGGTCTACCAGTCGGAGTTCGAACTGAGATTGATCACCGGCCATGCCTACTGGTACGTAGAAGAAGGCCAATCGATCCGGCAGGAAGATCTGGAGCGGTCGGCCGCCGCTTTCGAAGAGGAGATCTACCCGAGAATCATCCGCGTGTTCGGCGCCGAATGGTCTCCGGGCGTGGACGATGACCCTCACCTAAATATCCTCAACGCCCGACTCAAGGCCGCCGGCGGCTATTACACTTCCAGCGACGAGTATCCAAACACCGTGTTCCCGTTCAGTAATCAAAGGGAAATCGTTTACATCAATACTAGCGCGTATTCCGTGGGCAGCTCCGGCTATAACCGTACGCTGGCCCACGAGCTACAGCACGCGATTCATTGGAACGGTGATCCTTCCGAGGAAACATGGATGAACGAAGGGTTGTCGGAACTGGCCGTCACCGTGGCTGGCTACGGTCAGGATTCGGTGGGACGGTTCCTCCGGGCGGGGCCGACGTCTCTGATCAACTGGCCCCTGACCCCTGACCACGCCGGCGTCCACTATGGGGCATCGTCCCTGTTCATGCACTACCTTTACGAGCAATACGCCACGCCCTTGGGATTGCGGCCTTTGCTTGAAGAACCACAAGACGGGATAGATGGCATCGATAGCTATCTGGCGGCCTCTGGTTTCGGTGTCACCTTCCGGGACGTATTCGGCGACTGGGTGGTGGCTAATCTGCTGGACGAACCCGAGGGAAAATACGGGCACACCGGTTTCGAGACAGTGCCCAGGGTTCAAAACATCGTTGATTCTTACTCGGAATTCAGTTCTGAGATTCCTCAATACGCGGTGGAATATGTCGAATTCACGTCCTTTTCCGGTCCATTGCGCTTGCGTTTCCAAGGGAACGCTGAGACCGCACTGTTACCGGTGGACGCCGGGGCTCAAGGATGCTGGTGGAGCAACTCGGGAGACTCGATAAACTCCACCCTGACCCGGTCATTGGATCTGAGAGGACTGGACAAGGTGAGGCTGAACTTCGAGCTTTGGTATAGCCTGGAGGAACTGTGGGACTACGCCTATCTGGAGGTGTCCATCAATGGCGGTCAAAGATGGATCATTCTGGAAGCCCCACACACCTCGGCGGAAAATCCGGTGGGGAATAGTTTTGGAATGGGTTACACCGGAGAAAGCGGTGGCTGGATAGAAGAGTCCATGGACCTGACGTCCTATGCCGGGCAGGAGATACTGTTGCGGTTCCAATACATCACCGACGACGCAGTGAACGGCGCGGGTCTTTGCGTCCGCCGGATTTTCGTTCCTGAAGTCCAACCTGGTCCACTATCCGGCGAGTGGGAGGCCAAGGGGTTCATTCTGATCGACAACCGCGTGGCCCAAGACTACATCGTTCAGGTGATAGAGATCGACGAGCAGAACCGGGTAAGTGTCATGAAGCTGGACGGTTCCAACGATGGGGAGTTGTTGATCAACGCTCCCCAAGATCTAAACCGGCTGGTGGTGGCAGTGGCGGCCCTGGCGCCAAAGACCCTTCAACCGGCCACTTATACGATCAGCGCGGCGCCATCCGGATAATTCAAAATGCCAGGCAGCGCCACGAGATAAGAAGTCTATAGCATCGGCAGATACCGGGAGACCTCGTAGTCGGTGACAACGGCCCGGTATTCTTCCCACTCGATCTTCTTGTTCTTGATAAAACTATTGAAAGTGTAATCCCCTAATGCCTCACGCAGCAATGCGCTCTCTTCCGCCAACCCGATCGCCTCACCGAGACTTCCGGGCAGAGTCTTGATTCCGCGAGATTCCCGTTCTTCGATGGACATGGCGAACACGTTGCCTTCCACCGGAGGGGGCACCGGATATTCTTCTTCGATGCCCTTAAGGCCCGCGGCCAACATAGCGCTGAAGGCCAAGTAGGAATTGCATGCCGGGTCCGGCGCGCGGTATTCGATGCGAACCGAACTATCGTGTCCTGGCTTATAGGCGGGAACCCTGATCAGATCGGACCGGTTCACGTGGGCCCAGGAGATGTACGTCGGAGCCTCGTAGCCGGGCACCAAACGCTTGTAGGAGTTGACCCACTGGTTGGTTACCAGAGTGATTTCGGGCGCGTGGCGGAGCAACCCGGCGATGAATCTCTTTCCGACGATCGAAAGATGGTGTTCGTCATCTGAGTCGTGAAAGGCGTTAGTATCGCCCTGGAACAGGGACTGGTGGGTATGCATTCCCGATCCGTTCAAGTGGGACATGGGCTTGGGCATAAAGGTCGCGTAGACACCCTTTATCTGGGCCAGCTCTTTAATCACCAACTTGGCGGTCATCACCGTGTCAGCCATGGTCAGCGCATCGGTGTATTGCAGGTCGATCTCGTGCTGGCTATGGGCGGCCTCGTGGTGAGAGTATTTGACGGGGATACCCATGTCCGCAAGATTCAGAACTATATCCCGGCGAAGGTCGGCGGCCGGTTGGCTGGATAGCTGGTCGAAGTAGCCCCCGCGATCCAGGGGCTCCGGGGTATCGGCGTCTTTCAAGAAAAAGAACTCCAATTCCGGACCGACGTAGTAGGTATAACCCATACCGGCCAAGCGTTCCAAGTTGCGTTTCAGGACAAATCGAGGGTCACCGGCGAAAGGGTCGCCGTTGGGGGTACGGATGTCGCAAAACATCCTGGCCACGGCGTTCTGCCGGGGACGCCAGGGAAGGAGAGTGAAAGTTGTAGGATCCGGGAAGGCCCTCATATCGCTTTCGTTTATCCGCGCGAATCCTTCCACAGAGGCCCCGTCAAATCCAACACCCTGCTCCATCGCGTCCTGTAGGTCCTCCACCGTAATGGCGAAGCCCTTCAGGTAGCCTAGAATGTCAGTAAACCAGAGCCGAATGAACTTCACATCGTTCTCTTGGGCGCTACGTAACACAAAATCACGCTCGGCAGCCCAATCCTTGATCATAGTGTCCCTCCCCGATGTACCGTTGAATATCTCCATTGTATTATTTTCCCCGCCCCGAGAAAACCACCTGACAACAACGCGGCGCTGTCCTCGGCTTGATCCTCACCCTCGAAAATAATAGGCCCACGCCAGCGAATGGTCGCTGGCGTGGGCTTTAACTAGTCTCTGTTAGAGATCGTTAGAGAAGAATCGTTACCTAGCGAAGAAACTTCTTGGGAAGCACCACGAATAGACTGAACAATCCCACGAACGCTGCTCCCGCGATGATTATCTCCATAGGTTGGACCCTCCTCTTAATCATTTCCTATCTTCTATTTTACTCAAAGGTGTTACATAGACTTTGCGGAATTGTTAATTCTTTGTTACAGATTTCACTTGCTCATGCCGGCCACGAAGACCGGATGGCGCTAACCACTACCACCCGTTCCAGATACCTGGGCGTCTATTGGATAGGCTTGCAGGCCGTGTTCAGGCATATCCAGCCCTCCAAGTTCTTCCTCCTCGGTTACGCGAACGCCCATTCCGTATTTCAAGGCAAGGAAGAGCGCGAAGCCGGTGCCCAAGGCCCAAACCAACACCACGCCCATGCTTATCAACTGTGAGACGATCTGCAGGGCATTTCCCGCAACCAGGCCGGACACACCATTGTTGCCGTTGGCGAATATCCCTACAGCCAGCAAGCCCCATAGGCCGGTGGTGCCGTGCACCGAGATAGCGCTAACCGGGTCGTCAATCTTGAAGACCTTTTCTATCACGCTGACCGATGTCAGCATTATCGGCGCGGCGATAGCACCGATGACTACAGCGGACCATGGTTCCACAAAGGCCACCGGCGCCGTGATGCCCACCAGTCCCGCCAGAGCGCCATTGCAGGCCACCAGAACATCGGTTTTTCCGGTGCGCACCAGAACGATGTACATTGCCACAACTGACCCGGTGGCGCCCGCCAGAAGAGTGTTGATAGCGTTCAACCCTATTGAGTCGCCGGTGTTGATATTGAACCCGAACCATCCGAAAAACAGGATGAAGGTCCCAATGACCACAAAGGGCACGCTATGGCCCAATAACGTATTGGCGGAGCCGTCGGCGTTGTACTTTCCGATGCGGGGACCCACAACGGCCGCCCCGGCCAGGGCTACGAAGCCGCCAACGGCATGCACCACGCCGGAACCGGCGTAATCCTTGGCTGCCGGGAGACCGATGCTAACCAACAAACCCGCATCTGCGCCCAGCCAGCCGCCTCCCCAAACCCAGTGGCCATAGACGGGATATATGATTGCCCCAATCATGAAGCTGTACGCGAGATAAGCTTGAGTTTTCGTTCGTTCGGCCACCGCGCCGGCAACGATGGTCGCGGCCGTCGCGGCGAACACCATCTGGAAGACCCAGTCAACGTAATTCTGGCCTTTGGCAGCGTCGGTTAGGAAGAAATTAGTGGTCCCGGCGATTCCCAAAGCCGACGTTCCCCACATCAAAGCAAACCCGAACGCCCAGAAGGAAAGAGACGCCATGGCAAAGTCCAAGAAGCTCTTCGTCATGTAGTTGACCGTATTCTTGCCACGTATCAGGCCGGCCCCAAGAAAAGCGAACCCGGCCTGCATGAAAAACACCAAAAAAGCGCCGAACATCCATATGGTGTTCGCGCTTTGGTCAAGATTCTTCGCGTCTGAGGTGATTTCCTGGGCAAAAACGACGTTGTATCCGGCAAGGACACTCGCCGCCAACAACCCGGCCACCGTTACTGGTAACAATCTGCGTAACATGATGATCTCCTCAAAGAATTTTCCCCATCCTAGATCATGCTTGTTACGCAAAGATTGCCGAATTGTTACGGCAATGTTGCCAGTTTGTAAAACTGTTGTTACATGGAATACCAAAGAAGAGGGCGGGAGATTATCCCGCCCTCTTCGTGATCTTGATCCATGCGAGGATGCCCCGATATGGACACCTCGCGACGACTAGCCTACGGCTTTTCAATCGGGGCATTGACGATGCTGCCCCACTCTGTCCAAGAGCCGTCGTAGTTGCGCACGTTCTGGTGCCCAAGTAGCTGGGTCAGAACGAACCAGGTGTGAGACGAACGCTCACCGATGCGGCAATAGGCAATGGTTTCCTTGCTGCCGTCTATCCCCTTGCCACCGTAAAGAGCGGTCAACTCATCGGCCGACTTGAAGGTGCCGTCTTCGTTTACGGCCTGTCCCCAGGGAACGTTGGCCGCGCCCGGGATGTGGCCGCCGCGCTGGGAACCCTCTTGGGGAAGGTTGGCCGGCGCCAGCAACTCACCGCTATATTCGGCGGGCGCTCTAACATCCACCAATGCAACGCTGCTGGCGAAAACCGCGCCCAAAACGGCGTCACGGTAAGCACGGATGTCCTGGTTCGGCTCACTTGCCCGGTAGGACTTGGCCGCATGGGATGCGGCGTCGGTGGTCAGAGGCCGGCCATCGGCGACCCATTTGGCCCGGCCGCCGTTCATCAGGCGTACGTCGCCATGCCCATAGTACTTAAGCTGCCAGAACGCCCACGCGGCGAACCAATTGTTGTTGTCGCCGTAAAGTATCACGGTCGTATTGTTGTCTATTCCAGCGACACCCAGCAGCGCCTCCAATTCCGGCCCACTGATAAGGTCCCGGCGCAATGACGCCTGCAACTGAGACTGCCAATTCCAACCAACGGCCCCGGCGATGTGTCCTTCGTCATAGGCCGATGTGTCAACGTCCACCTCCACTAACCGAACATTGGCGTCATTTCCATGTTCGGCAACCCAATCCGTGGTCACCAGGGATTCTGGGTGAGAATACTCTGCCATAGCGCACCTCAATCAATGAATTTTCTGGTCTAACCTGCGGCTTTGCACCACCGGGGTAAAACGTTAAACTTAGATGCGCCCAACCATCAAAGAGGTTCATCGCATCACCGCCAACTAGACCTTGATTCGTCCAGATTGCATTCTACACCATCCTGTTATTCCTGACGGCGCTTTAATCACATCAGGTGAACCTGAATAGTGCTTCAATGTATCTAATCGATATACTTTGCAATTCCATATTGTCTCCACTATTATAGTAAGGGTAAATACCAAGTGTAGCCGGGGACAATTAAGAGGTAAGAATGGGCAAGAACCGTTGGTTACGAAATGGCGTCGTTTACCTCCTGGTAATTGTGGGAGTGATTGTAATCTTCTATACGCTCCTGCCCAGCTTTGGGGCCAGCAACGACGTGCCCCTAACCACGGTCGTCGCCATGGCCAAGAACGACGAGATTCGTGAGATTGCCGTCGACGGCAGAAAACTCACCATAACCCCAAACGTTAGCAGCCGGGTCGGGAGCGACCGGCTTTACAGCCGCATGGGCAGTGATACGGACGTCATCAACCTGTTAGTTGAGAGTGGCGTTGAGATCGGCCCTCCCAGCGGAGTCTCGGTCACATTCGAAGGTTCCAGCGGTCTAAGCAGTTTGTTGGGGCTCCTCCTGAACTTCCTGCCTTTAATCATTTTTGGCGGATTGATCCTGTTCATGATGCGCCAAGCCCAGGGAAGCAATAATCAGACGATGAGCTTTGGGCGTAGCCGGGCCCGCATGGCGGCCCCGAACCGCCCTGGCGTTACCTTCGCCGATGTTGCCGGGGTGGAAGAAGCTAAGGCCGAACTGCAAGAGGTTGTTGAGTTCCTAAGGTACCCTGAGCGATTCCTTTCCCTTGGAGCCCGGATTCCCAAGGGAGTGCTATTGGTAGGTCAGCCAGGCACCGGTAAGACCCTGCTAGCCCGAGCCGTTGCCGGGGAAGCGGGTGTCCCCTTCTTCCACATCAGCGGCAGCGAATTTGTAGAGATGTTCGTCGGCGTAGGCGCGGCCCGTGTAAGGGACCTGTTCGACCAAGCCAAACGGAACGCTCCTTGTATCGTGTTTGTCGATGAGATCGACGCCGTTGGGCGGCATCGGGGAGCAGGCTTGGGCGGCGGACATGACGAGCGTGAGCAAACCCTAAACCAGATCCTGGTGGAGATGGACGGGTTCGAGCCCAACAACAATGTCATCGTGCTGGCCGCCACCAACCGCCCGGACATTCTGGACCCGGCGCTTTTGCGCCCTGGCCGGTTCGACCGGCGAGTCACGCTGGACCTTCCCGACATTAAGGGCCGGGAAGCTATCCTGAAGGTTCACTCCGCCGGCAAGCCCATCGCACCAGAGGTCACCTTGGATAACCTGGCTAAAGAAACGCCGGGATTCAGCGGGGCCGATCTTGCCAACCTAGTTAACGAAGCCGCTATTCTAGCGGCACGCGCCGACAAGAAGTCCATCTTCATGGAGGAGTTTGAAGAGGCCGTGGACCGGATCGTTGGCGGGCCGGAGCGCAAAAGCCGGATCATCAGCCCCAGAGAAAAGGAGATGACCGCCTACCACGAGGCTGGGCACGCCTTGGTGGCCCACAACCTTCCTCACGCTGACCGGGTGCACAAGATATCGATCGTGTCCCGGGGCAATATGGGTGGGCATACCTCCCTCCTGCCCGACGAAGACCGGTACCTATGGACCAAAAATCAGTTTGGGGACATGCTTTCCGTGATGATGGGTGGCCGTGTCGCCGAGGAAATGATCTTCAGCGAAGTCACCACCGGCGCCAGCAATGACATCGAGCGGGCGACCAAGGTAGCTCTGAGCATGGTCAAACGATATGGCATGAGCGAATCCTTGGGACCTCGAACCTTCGGCAAGGTGCAGGAAATGGTTTTCCTGGGCCGGGAGATCAGCGAGGAGCGGGACTACGGGGATAAAATAGCCGAGGAAATCGATGATGAGGTTCGGATTCTGATCAAGTTAGCCTACGAAAGGGCCCAGGAAATCCTCGTCGAAAATAAGCCTAGTTTGGTCCTGCTGTCCGAATATCTGATCGAGCACGAGACCATCTCTGGTGACAACATGGTCCGTTTGCTGGACGATGGCGCGATCGGCGACGACCCCGGCACTCCGGCGATCCCACCGGACGCCCCGCCGGAAACGCCTCCCATGACGCCCTCGCCCGCCCAACCGCCCATCGGCCAGCCGTCGCCGTCGCCGGCTATGTCCAGCACCAGCGATCCAATGCCGGCGGCCGGAGACTCTGACAGCTGAGTGAAGCGCGGGTCATCACCAGGTTCCCCAGTCCGCTCTACATCTTTACGAGCGCATCAGCTTTTTGATGCCTCCGCGGGATCGATCGATTCGCCGGAGTTCTCTTCAAGGGCCAAGGGCAGTTGGCGGTAATATATCCCCCAATCTTGCATCAGTTCCGCCACTGGGCCAAGTTTTAACGCCACCAACTCCCGAAAGAATCCGGCCAAAGCGTGGGCCGGGATCAATTCTTCAGAGCAAACCCAACTGCGGGATGCGGGAACCACGTATATCAGGCCGCTTTGGTGGCCGCACGTCACTTCCACTCGGGTCATTCCGTCGCCGGATTTCACAGTTATACCATTGTCCGCCATGGGTCCAAACCTCCCACCGATTTAATTCGATCACTAAAGCGCGAAAGACTGCCTCGTCCTATGGCGAACTCAGGATGAACGGAAAAAAACCTTCGCAGATCATGAGCTTCCCTTCGTTCGCGGTCCGCTTGTAGAACCATTTATTGATACGGCACGTAGAAATTATACCGCCGGCATCAAACGCACCCAACCGTGTGCGGCAGCATGACCGTTCGAGGGTAAATCAGGTATGGCCGCGGTCCTGGTAGGCTGGAGGGTCCCTAACTAAGATATTTATCATCGAATATCAGTAGCCTGGAGGTGGCTCCCGGCTCCAAGAAGATGATAGAATCCCTATTGACTTGTTGCAGAATTCAACCCTTTCATGGTTTATCCTCATTCAAGCCCAGTATAAGGACGATTCAATATGTTTCAACCTGGCGGACCACGTCAACCGGAAGTTGACTTTGACCAACTGTTGGCCGGTGTCAAAGGCACCATAGGAAGCATCGCCGCCCGATTAGGTGGCGGCGGCGTGGGCGGCGTAATCGTACTCGCGATCGCACTTATCGCAGTCCTATGGTTAGCCTCCGGAATATACCGCATCGGACCCGGCGAGGAAGTGGCCCAGCGCCGCTTCGGCGCGATCTGTGGCGCGGCTCTCGCGCCTTGCTCAGGAACTGCGGGGGTCGTCACTCAAACCGGTCTCCATTGGTGGTGGCCTGGCCCTATCGGGAAAACGGACAAGATTAAGGTGACCGAAACCCGCCGTATGGAGTTAGGCTTCCGCAGCGGGGCCGACCAGGGTGTGGCCGACGTCCAAGTCCCGGTGGAAGGCTTGATGATTAGCGGCGACCTGAACATCGTCGACGTTCAGATGGTGGTCCAGTATGACATCAAGGACCTGGTGGGCTTCTTGTTCCGGGTAAACGACCCGGGGGAGGACGCCAGGGGGATTCCTCCGGGCAACCCGGAGGGCCGCACCCTCAAGGACGCCGCTGAAGCCGCCCTGCGGTTAGTGGTGGGACAGCGGAGCATTGAAGACGTGTTGACCGAGCAGCGGACCGCCGTGGAATCGGACACCAAGACCAGGCTTCAAGATATATTGGACAATTACCAAACTGGGATCAACATAGTAAGCCTTCAACTGCTGAAGACCCAGGCTCCGGAAGAGGTTTTCGAGTCTTTCGAAGACGTGCTGCGCGCCCGCCAGGAGCAAGAAACCCGGGTCAACGAAGCCCTGGCCTACAAAAACAATATCATCCCAAGGGCTCAGGGTGATGCCGAGCGCATCAAGAGGGAAGCCGAAGCGTTTGCTCAGGCCCGAGTTGCCAGGGCCCGTGGTGAATCATCTCGGTTCATCTCGGTTCTGGAGCAGTTCCGCGACCATTCCATCGAACTCGGAAACGTGCTGCAGGACACGAACGACGCCGACGGTGACGGCGACCCTGCCACCGGAATCGGCCTGGGTGACGTGACAATGATCGACGGCCCGGATGTTGACGGGGATGGGATCGACATCCTGGTAAGCTCCTTGACACTTATTGGCGCCGAATTGGGAGAAGGCTCCGAATGCCTGTTCACCAACGCCGATGCCGCCGATGGCGATAGCGCCGTGCTTTGTACCTTCAGCGTTGGATATGACGGCCAGAATAGCGCCCTGGTCAGCGGCACCGGCTTTTCCATAGCGTACCTAGGGAACGAAATCCTAACGCTGCCCTCCTTGGTTGGCACCGGACCCTTCGAGATGCGTTTGAACAACCCAGTCCTTGATACCGACAACGCCGACGGGGACGATAATGTCACAACCGGAATCTCCGCCGCCGACATAAAGTTGGTTAATGGGCCTGACGGTGGAAAAGCCGATGGCGTTGACATCTCGGTAAACGGTTTCGATGCCCGCACCAATGTGGTTACGTTCCGGGTGCAAGCAGGGGAAACTCTCAGAGCCGGTGACGGATTCACGGTCCAATATTTGAATAGAGAGAACCTGAAGGTCCCCGCGACCAGCGAGGTCACTCAGCAGCGGCTTTACTTGGAAGCCATCGAAACTATCCTGCCTGGAATCAACAAGATCATCGTCTCACCAGGCACGGAGTCGGTGATTATTCTTGGGGGGCGTGACGGCATCACCCCGATCCCGGTAGGTCCCAGCCAGTCCCCGGTAGGTCCCAGCCAGTCCCCGTAACGCCCAGTCCTCTTAAAGCTTATGAAAATGGCGCAGGAGTCCTAAAATGAAAATATTGGTAGTTCTTGGTGGACTAGCCTTGGTGGCCCTTATCGTTGTCTCCCAATCCTTATACGTGGTGGACGTCACCGAGCAGGTTATCATAACCCGGTTCGGTAACCCCCAGAGCGTCACAAGTACCCCCGGTCTGTTCCTCAAGGCACCCTTCGTGGATACCGTGCTGAGATTCGACAAGCGAGTTTTACGGATAGACGCTCCGGCTGTGTCCATGCCTGACATCGAGAAGCAGAACATGACGATCGACTCCTACGCCCGCTATCGTATTGTCGACCCCTTGCAGTTTTTCAAGACTCTGCAAACCGAGAACACGGCCCGGACCCGCTTGGGCGACATAGTGACCTCCAGCTTGCGCGACGAGATTGCCCGTAGCACTAGAACCGAAATCATCGGCGCCGAGCGCGTCCTGGACGAGAACGACGTACCCGTTATCGACGATGATGGCTTGCCCATACTCGAACCCAGCGAATCCCGGACGGAGCTACTGGATAACGTTTTCAAAGCGGCCGAGAAGCGCGTCCAAGAAGGGAAATTCGGCGTAGAGATTATCGATGTAAGGATGAAACGGGCGGACTTCTCCGACCGCGTACAGGACTCCATCTACAACAGGATGCGGGCTGAGCGTAACCGCATCGCCACCCGCTTCCGCTCCGAAGGAGAGGAGGAGGATCTGAAAATTCGAGCTCAGGCAAACAAACAGAGGGAGATTATCCTAGCCGAGGCGGACCGGATCGGCAGCGAAGTGCGAGGCCGCGGCGAGGCCGAGGCCATCCGAATCTTAGCCGACGCTCTGAACCGGGACCCTGAGTTCTTCGCCTTCCGGCGCAGCCTTGAGTCGTACCAGAAGTTCATGAATCAGCGAACCACCGTCATTCTTTCCTCTGATGCCGACGTGTTCAAGTTCTTGCAAGAACCTCCGGGTCAGACAAGTTCCGCCAAGCAGTAAGCTGAATCTCAGTTTACCTGGCTAAAGTAAATGGTTGCCAATAACTTCCTGGCCTCTTCCGGCTAACGGTCGCGGGGTTGTCTGGGATCGAGCAGTCCAGGAGAGCCAATGAAGATCCACGAGTACCAGGCCAAACAGGTCTTTGCTCGTTACGGTATACCTGTTCCGCCAAGCCGATTGGCTAGCAGCGCCGAGGAAGCCGGCCAGGCCACTCAGGATCTGGGTGGGAAAGCCGTATTGAAAGCCCAGGTCCATGCCGGTGGTCGAGGCCAAGGCGGCGGAATCAAAGTTGTGAATTCCCCGGATGAAGCGCGCGCGGCTACGGAAGCCATGTTGTGCGCCAATCTGGTTACCCATCAAACCGGGCCGGAAGGCGCTCCGGTCAGTCACGTTTTGGTTGAGGAATTGGCCGGCATCAGCCGGGAGTTGTACCTGGCCATCACCATCGACCGAGACTTCCGTGGACCGGTAATGCTGGCCAGCAGTGCCGGTGGCATCGACATCGAAGAGGTAGCTGCCTCCAGACCCCAGGACATCCACGTGGAAACCATAGACCCAGTGTTGGGCCTGATGCCCTTCCAAACACGGCGGTTGGCCGCCAAGCTAGGATTGTCTGGGTCCTTAGCCCAGCCCGCAAGCAAGATCATGAACGCCCTTTACCGGGTATTTACGGAATTGGACTGCTCCCTGGTGGAGATCAATCCGATGATTGTAAATACCCAGAATGAACTGGTAGCCCTGGACGCCAAGATAAACCTGGACGACGACTCGTTGTTCCGCCACACCGACCTTCAAGAACTCCGCGACCCCGCTCAGGAAGACGAATTAGAGTACCGTGCCGCCAGCCTGGATATCGCTTATGTCAAGTTGGATGGCGACGTGGGTTGCTTGATCAACGGGGCCGGGCTGGCGATGGCTACTCTTGACGTGACCACTGCCGCGGGCGCGATGCCGGCCAATTTTCTGGACGTAGGCGGCGGCGCTACCCCCGACAAGGTGGCCAGCGCCGTTTCCATCATCCTCTCCGACCCGAAAGTTACCCGAATATTGGTGAACATATTTGGCGGCATCCTCCGCTGCGACGTGGCCGCCACCGGCATCGTACAAGGCTACCTGGAACACGGATCCGATCTTCCCGTGGTGGTTCGGCTCCTTGGCACCAATGCCGAGGAAGGCCGCGCGATCTTTAAAGATTCAGGGCTGCCGGTAACTTTCGCCGACAATCTGGATGAGATGGCTAAGGCCCTTGGACAAGCGCAATGATCCACAGTCAGGAAATCAGCTCGGCGCAAGTCATCTCCCCAATACTCGTTACAGGTAAAGGCTGAGATGGGCATCCTGGTCGACGAAAATTCCCGTATCTTAGTGCAAGGCATCACGGGCCGTGAGGGCAGCTTTCACGCCAGCGCTTGCCGGGCTTACGGCACGAATGTCGTAGCCGGAGTCACCCCAGGCCGGGGAGGACAGCTCTTCGAAGACGAAGTCCCGGTCTTTAATTCCGTAGAAGAAGCTGTTCATCAATCTCAGGCCAACGTGGCCTTGATTTTTGTGCCCCCCGCTTTTGCCGCCGATGCCATCGCCGAATCGGTAGACGCTGAGATTCCCCTGATCGTTTGCATCACTGAGGGAATCCCGGTGCTGGATACGGTGCGCATCTCCCGTTACCTGGAAAACAAACCGGTCCGCCTCATTGGCCCCAACTGTCCCGGCTTGATAACCCCCGGCGCCAACTGCAAGATTGGCATCATGCCCGGGTCGATTCATCAGGCCGGCAGGGTGGGCGTGGTCTCGCGCAGCGGCACCCTCACCTATGAGGCGGTCGGTCAACTAACCAACCTGGGCATAGGGCAGTCAAGCTGCGTCGGAATAGGGGGAGACCAGATAATCGGAACTAGCTTTGTCGACGTGCTACGGATGTTCAACGACGACCCGGAAACCGACATGGTGGTGTTCATCGGAGAGATCGGCGGCACGATGGAACAGCAAGCAGCCGATTACATCAAAGAGTCATTTGGCAAACCCATCTGCGCCCTGATAGTTGGATCTGCCGCCCCGGCCGGGAAGCGCATGGGCCATGCCGGCGCTATTATTACCGGCGACAGCGCCCGTGCCGAGTCTAAGATAGCGGCGCTACAGGACGCGGGGGCAATAATAATCCCCACTCCCGCCGACATCGGGGTTACCGCCCAAACCGTCTTTCAAGGACTTCGCTGATATACTAGACAGAACAAGCGTTGCGAATCTGGAGACCGCCGGATCGGGGAACACCAGATCGACCGCTATTCATCACGGCCATAAGCTATGGAATACGAAACAGTCATCGGCCTGGAAGTCCACGTACAGCTCCTTACCCGGAGCAAGATGTTTTGCTCTTGCCGGGCCGATTACCAGTCCGCGGCTCCCAACACCCGCGTTTGCCCCGTCTGTTTAGGATTGCCGGGCGCGATGCCTGTGATTAACCGCAAAGCGGTGGAATTTACCATCATGACCGGTCTGGCCTTGAACTGCCAGATTCCCGATTACTCCAAATTTGACCGTAAGAACTACCCCTATCCAGACTTGATGAAGGGGTATCAGATCACCCAGTACGACTTGCCTCTGGCGGTAGGCGGATACCTGGATATACGGGTTGACGGCCGCGACTGCCGTGTTGGTTTGGAACGGATTCACCTTGAAGAGGACGTGGCTAAACTCCAGCATCGTCCCTCGGCTGATGGTGAGTCCTATAGCTTGGTGGACGTGAACCGCTCCGGCGTGCCCCTGATGGAGATCGTCAGCAAACCCGACATGTCGTCGGCGGAAGAGGCCCGGACCTATCTTATGACCTTGCATTCCATCTTGCAGTATCTCGGCGTGTCCACGGTCAACATGCAGGACGGCAGTTTCCGGTGCGACGCCAATATCAGCCTACGGCCCAAAGGGAACACCGAATACGGCACCCGGACCGAAGTCAAGAATATGAACAGCTTCCATTCCGTGTACATGGCGTTGAACTACGAGCAAGAGCGTCAGCGGAAAGTATTGGAAGACGGCGGGCGGGTGGTACAGGAGACCCGCGGTTGGTTGGATGACCGCGATGTAACCGTTTCCCAGCGCAGCAAGGAGTACGCCCACGATTATCGCTACCTTCCTGAGCCGGACCTGCCGCCGCTTATCGCCGACCCGGCCTGGGTACAGGAGATCAGAGATCGGATACCGGAGCTGCCACCCCAACGCCGGGACCGCTTTGCGCGACAGTACGGTCTGCCCGAATATGATGCCGGACTGTTGACCGGCTCCAAGGGGTTTGCCGACTACTACGAATCGGCTATAGGTGAGAAGAAAAACGGCGCCACTCTGGAAAGTTTCGCCAAGAGCGTCAGCAACTGGATGCTGGGAGATCTAAGCCGGCTATTGAACGCCGAAAACGCGGCCATCTCGGACTCTACAGTCACGCCCGCCCACCTGGCGGAGTTGATCGACCTGGTAGACTCCCAGACCATAAGCAACACCATGGCCAAAACGGTCCTGGAAGAGGTTTTCTCCAGCGGTGAAGCGCCGGCCAAGATCGTCCGCGACCAAGGCTACACCCAGATCAGCGATTCCTCGGCGGTGGAAGCGGTGGTGAGCCAAGCCATCGAATCCAACCCCAAAGCCTTGGCCGATTACATGGAAGGGAAAGAGAACGCGGCCAAATTCCTGGTGGGTCAGGTCATGAAGGCCACTAAGGGTCAGGCCAAGCCCGAGTTGGTCAACACGTTAGTTAATCAAGAGCTAGAGGCGCGGAAAAACAACACGCCTTCGGCCCCAGCCCAATAGGGTTGGGAAGAAGAGGAGATGCTATGGGACTGTATCTGAACGTCGGTCAAATCTTGATATCCATAACGATAATCCTGTTGATCCTTCTACAGGTCAAAGAAAGCGCTGGGCTTTTCGGATCCGGCGGCTCCACCGTCCGCACTAGGCGGGGATTGGAGAAGACCCTGTTCCAATTCACGATAATCTTGGCCGCCGTATTCCTGGGCATCTCCATCCTCAGCGTCCGCCTGAGTTAGGATTAGGCGCTCTTACCTTGGAGATTGGGTTTAGCGCCGTCCCAGGCCGTACTTAACCTATGGCACATCCGCCGATCATGCTAACCACCGACTTCGGCTTGTCCGACCCTTACGCCGGAATCATGAAGGGCGTGGTTCTCTCGATCAACCCAGACGCGATTCTGATCGACATTACCCATCAGATCCAACCCCAAAACATCCGGCAAGGGTCTTTCGTACTGGCCGCCAGCCATCGCTTCTTCCCTGAAAGCTCCATCCATGTAGCCGTGGTGGACCCCGGTGTCGGAACAGACCGCCGGGCCGTACTGCTAGTTACGCCCACCGCCAGTTTCCTGGCCCCCGACAATGGACTACTCAGCGGGGTGCTGGGTGATTACCTGGACACACCTCCACTTAACGCTGAACGCGTCAACCTCCCTTCAAGCCTAACCGCTTACCACCTGACCAATGGGGAATACTGGCTGCACCCGGTTAGCAATACCTTCCACGGGCGCGACATATTCGCTCCAGTGGCCGCCCACCTCTCCCTGGGAGTGCCGCCCACCAGCCTGGGTAAGCCTATCCAAGACCTAGTCTGGCTGCCGACTCCAAAGCAAATTCAAGAACGTGACTATATTCTCGGAGAAGTGATCTACGCTGACCACTACGGTAACTTGGTCACCAACATCCCGGTGAGCGAACTGGCGGACGCCGCAAAGATCATGGTAGAGATTAACGGGCGGCATATCCAAGGCCTGAGCCAGACTTTCCAGTCACCGGAAAATAACAACGAGGAAGGCTTGCTGGCTCTTGGCGGCAGCCTGGGCTTCCTGGAAATCGCCGTACAGAACGGTAGCGCGGCCCTTGTTCTTAACGCCGGCCCCGGTGAAAAAGTGCGTGTCTCGTTCAACCTTCCCTAGCCGAACTGGTCAGTCCTAATTCCCTTGGCGGCTCTGCCTGATCTACTGGAGAGTTTTGCCCATCGCGTCACGATCCGCTCCCATTTCGACCGCCCGAGGGACCTGCAGATACAAACTACGCCAATACCCGTAGCCCTGGCAGATTACTACCGAGCGCTGACCATAGATCCCGACTACGCCTCTGCCAACCCAGAATTTTTCTACACCGCATTAGGTGAAGACATACCAGGGCAGGCGGACATGTTCCGAGCCATAGAACTAGGAATAGACACCATGCAGGTTGCCTACGCAGTCAGGAACGCAGATCAACTCACGTAGAGGGACCGCCTCCACTGTAGTATGTCCACGTCCTCTCGGCCCGCAGAGCGTCCGCTTAATAATCTATAACCGCCCTCTTAGGCCTCCCCTTCCTCCGGCTCCTCCTCAGTCTCCGGAGCCTTAGCCGCGCCAGGCCGCCAGGCCACAACGATTTCGGTTTCAACGGGCGAGGATAAATAGGCTGACGCGCCGGCTTGAAGCATCCGGGCGATGGCGTCGGGGCATACCGCGTCCAGCACGTCGAGCATGTCGGCGAAGGAATATCCCTCGTATCCGCCCGGCCTATCCTTGCCGGGCCCACGGCGTTCGTGCATCTGAACGCCGATCCAATTCTGAATCGCGGCGGCTACCTCGGGGTCAATCATGCGTCTATATTCCCCCTCTTCATGTCCATTCCAAGCTTCCAATCAAGAACAGACGGGGAATTGGGGAATGGTGATTCGTTTCAGAATGCAGACCCAATCTCGACCCGTCTTTATTTCAGTAGTTTACTAATAACCATGTTAGCACGAAGCAAAACCGGTTAAGGGACTGCGTAGCTGGTAATCTCAAGCCCACCCATGCTAGTATGGGGGCAATTCTCCGCCAGCCAGCTTTAGGCACAACCAGGGAGGTGCAATGGACCTTAGCCGCGAGACATTACTGAAGCTATACACCACCATGGCCACCATCCGAAATTTCGAGGAGCGTGGCATTCCCGAAACGGGCCAGCGGGCCATGTCCGCCTCGGTACACTCTTCAGCCGGTCAGGAGGCGGTACCCACCGGGATTTGCGCCCACCTCTCCGACGAAGACTATATCGGAAGCACCCACCGGGGGCACGGCCACTGCATCGCCAAGGGCGTGGACCCCAAAACTATGATGGCCGAGCTGTTCGGCCGAGCCACTGGGAACAACAAAGGCAAGGGCGGGTCGATGCACATCGCCGACATGAGCAAGGGTATGCTGGGCACCAATGGCGTAGTTGCCGCCAGCGTTCCCCTGGCGGTGGGAGCGGCACTCACGTCAAAGCTCAAAAACCTCGGCCGCGTCGCCGTGGCCTTCTTCGGCGACGGCGGGGCCAACCAGGGCGTACTGCACGAGTCGATGAACCTGGCGTCGGTTTGGAAACTCCCGGTGATCTTCTGCTGCGAGAATAACGGGTACGCCGAGTCCACGCCGGTCGAATACGCCCTGTCCACCGCCAACGTTTCCGACCGGGCCGCCGGATACAACATGCCCGGCATCAACGTCGATGGGATGGATGTGTTTGCCGTCTACGACGCGGCCGGCCAGGCGGTGGCTCGAGCCCGGGCCGGGGAAGGCCCCAGTCTGCTGGAATGCCGCACTTACCGGTTCTACGGCCACACGGTCTTCGACAACCCCCTCTCCTACCGCACCAAGGAGGAAGAGGACCATTGGCGCGCCCGGGACCCGCTGAAGCTCTTCCGCGAGGCAGTGCTTCCCCTGGGGGATATCACCCTGGAGGAGTTGGACCAGATAGACGCAGAAGCCGCCCAGCTTATGGAAGACGCCATAAAATTCGCCGACGAAAGCCCTCTTCCCGATCCGTTGGAGATCTATGACGACGTTTACGTTTCATACCCAGCCGAACTGCTGAAACGCGGCACGAATATGGCGATCTGAGCTTTCAGCTAACTTCCCAAGGAGATGTTATGTCCAGTATGTCCACCACCGCCACCAGGGAGATCCAGTACAGACAGGCGATCAACGAGGCCATCCGCCAGGAAATGACCCGGGACGAGACCGTCATTATCATGGGCGAAGAGATCGCCGGTGGGGCGGGCCGTGAGGACCAGGGCATCGTTGATGCCTGGGGCGGGCCTTTTCGCACCACGGTAGGCCTAATCCAAGAATTTGGGAACCAGCGGGTGCTGGACACCCCTCTGTCCGAGGCCGCCTTTGTCGGAGCCGCCATCGGTGCCGCTTCCACCGGCATGCGGACCATCGCCGAGTTGATGTTCATCGACTTTGTCGGCGTCTGCATGGACCAACTGCTGAACAACGCCGCCAAGATGCGCTACATGTTCGGCGGGCAAGTCAAGCTTCCCTTCACCTTGCTCACCCGCATCGGCGCCGGGTTCGGCAGCGCTGCCCAGCACTCTGAGTCTTACTACTCCATCTTCAGCCACATACCGGGCCTAAAGGGCGTGGTTCCTTCCGACCCTTACACCGCCAAGGGGCTATTGACCGCCGCTATCCGGGACGACGACCCAGTGGTCTACTTTGAGCACAAAGGACTCTACGGCAACACCGGTCCGGTGCCTGAAGAACCCTACGAACTCCCCATAGGCAAGGCCCGCACCGTTAGAGAAGGGACCGACATCACCTTGGTGGGCATATCCCGCATGACCTGGGTTTGCACCGCCGCCGCCGAAGAACTGGCCAAGGAAGGCATTAACGCCGAAGTGGTGGACCTGCTCAGTATTTCGCCCATCGACTACGACCACGTCATCGACTCGGTCAAGCGCACCCACCGACTTGTCGTAGTGGACGAAGACACCCCCATCTGCAGCATAGCTTCCGAGATATGCGCGATGGTAGCTGAGGAGGCCTTCGACTACCTGGACGCCCCGCCATCGAAGGTCACCGCGCCCCATACGCCGGTGCCCTACAGCCGTGCATTAGAGAACAATTACATGCCCAACGAGGCGCGGGTGATAAAGACGGTCCAGAACCTGTTCGCCAGGGGCTAATGAAACAGGAGCCCCCCGTTGACGTTGTAGGCCTGGCCGGTGATGAATGAGGCGTCTTCCGACGCTAGGAACGCCACCATGTTTGCTACGTCACTGGGCTCGGCGATCCTGCCCATCGGGGTGTTCTGGCCTGCAGTTTCTACGATCTGGCCACGAAACTCTTCCAGCGAAACGCCTTGTTGTTGCGCCCGGTCCTGCTCCCAATAGCTGAGCCGGTCTGTGTTTATCGGCCCAGGGCATACGGCATTCACCGTTATCTGATGCTTCGCCAGGTCCATGGCTGAAGCCTGGGTAAGACCCAAAACCGCGAACTT
>ENA-ORDI01000313-ORDI01000313.1-marine-metagenome-genome-assembly--contig:-NODE-313-length-34713-cov-4.743706_pt1 | contig 34713 bp, 33 predicted proteins | sample MGYA00248628_ERZ508525 | MGnify/ENA primary metagenome ERZ508525 (study PRJEB26195, sample SAMN05422138) | marine metagenome | isolation source: East of Porto Seguro, South Atlantic Ocean | place... | reverse complement strand
GGTTGTGTCCGCCCTATAAGTCCTTCCAAGCCTCGTCTTCCTCCGGGCTAAGCCAATCCTTTGCTAGAACTGCCTCGCTTGCTAAAGCGCACTCGAAACTTGCCACGGGTGCCTTGGTACTGACAGGAACAGATAGAGGCGGCTCAGTCAGTTGGGTCTGCTCCAGTGCCTGCCCCGGCACCTTCTGCAGTAACACATATAACATAGATTCCCCTGGGATAGATATTACTGCCTATCTACCCAGCAGCTGCAAGTAGGACACTTTATTCAGAATTAACTAAAAAGGTCGGAAAAGGCCGGGGTCAGACCCCGGCCTTTTTGTTGGTTAATACCTAAGCCGGCGTCCGGGCACAAGCCCACACGTTCACCTCGCTTGCTCCGGCAGCCTTGATCACCCCAGCCAGCTCAGCAACCGTACTGCAGCTGGTGACCACATCGTCAACGATTGCAACCCGGTTTCCCGCCACGGGTCTGGTAAGGGCAAAGGCGCCGGCAATGTTCTGTTGGCGCTGGCTTCGTGAGAGCGTGGACTGGCGGAGGGTTTCGCGGGTTTTACGGACCACATCGAAGCCCACTTTGATTTTCAGCTGCCGACCCACCAGGCGGGCAATGTACGCTGACTGATTGAAGCCGCGCCGGCGAATGGCCTTGCGCGTCATCGGAACCGGCAGCAACAGCTGAGGCATATCCAGATCCTGCTGCAGCACGCAGTCTACAATCAGGCCGGCGGCGGTGCGTGCCCACTGCAGTCGGCCGGCATACTTCAGGCTGCACAGCATCTGGTCAATGGGATGTCGATACACTGTCGGCGCAATGATTCGATCATATGCCATCGCAGTGACCTGACAGGCCCCGCATAGGCCACAGCTGGCCAGTGGTAGCGCACAGATCCAACAGCAGGAAAGATTGTGGGGCAGGCGTTGCCAGCAGTGTTTGCACAGACCATGGCGCCACTCACCGTTCTCTTCGCATAGAAAACACAGCGGCTCCAGCAGCCAGTTTAATGTGGTGCCTAATTTGCTCCGGGCCGCGGTTATGGCTTTATGATTAGCGTGCATGGAATCATCTGCATCGGTTAGGCTTTGCGCCGGCCTGCAGCATTTGACGACATAAGTTATCAGCTGTGCTGTGGCATACGTCACAGGCTGGGTTGGAGTGAACTGGTCAGAACAGGGAAGGGTCTATGTCAGCGATCGAGTTGTCTACCGTGCGCCGTCACTTCGATCGTGCAGCTGCCGGTTTTCATACCGCCTCCGTACTGCACAAGCGGGTCGGAACGGAACTAGTCGAACGCCTGTCTCTGGTAGACCTGTCTCCCCGCCATATTCTCGACCTGGGCTGTGGCACCGGTTGGTGCACGGCGTTCCTGAGTCACCGGTTCGGTCAGTCAGCTGTCGTCGGTCTTGATCTGTCTGAAGCGATGCTCAGGGCCGGCGAGAAAACAACCGGCAGCGGATTCATCAATGGCGATGCCCACCGTTTACCACTGGCAGATCAGTGTGTTGATCTGATCTTCTCGAACCTACTGCTGCCCTGGTGCGATACGCAGATCGTTTTTTCTGAAGCGTGTCGTGTGCTGCGCCCGGGCGGGCTGTTTACTTTTTCAAGTTGCGGGCCAGATTCACTGAGAGAACTTGCGGCCGCATGGGCGATGGTCGATGAGGGTCCGCATGTGCATGCGTTTTCAGACATGCACGATCTCGGTGATTCTCTGGTGCAGTCGGGGTTCAGTGAACCGGTTATGGATGTAGAAATGCTGACCTTCACCTACCGGACGCTGGAGGCGCTGGTCACGGATCTGCGCGCCACGGGTGCTCGAAATGCATTGTCATCCCGCCAGCGCGGTTTACGTGGCAGCGGTCAGGGGCAGAGATTCAAGAAGGCCTACGAGTCGTTACGCGGTGAAGACGGGACCTTGCCGTTGTCTTGGGAGGTGATCTACGGTGTTGCCTGGCGCCCGGCTCAGCGGGTGCCTGATCACCTTTCCCCCGACGGTATTCCGGTACGAGTCAGTCGCTGACTTCAGCAGGTGACGCGGTATCGCGTCTACAACAAGGGCAGGAAAAACAGCCGGTCAGCGAGCAGGGCAACGAACAGGGCAAACAGATACTGGATGGAAAAAAAGAACAGTCCACGGGCTGGATTGGATTTGGAAACATTTGCGATAACGTCATCTGCGGCAAGCCACAGGCGGCGGCTGTGGAAGGCGAATCCAAGCGCGCAGATCAGCGCGACTACGGCGTAAACCATGCCGGATATCCCGATCGCAACGGGGATGAGTGTCGCCGGCAGAAGCAGCACAGTGTAAAACGCCATCTGCCTTTTTGTGGCCTGTACCCCGGCTGCCACCGGCAGCATTGGTACGCCGGCTGCTTCGTAATCTCTGCGCCGATAGAGCGCCAGCGCCCAAGAATGGGGTGGTGTCCACAGAAAGATGATCAGAAACAGTGAAAGCGCCCCGGAGTCGATACTGCCCGTAACGGATGCCCAGCCGACCACCGGCGGCAGTGCACCGGAAACCCCGCCAATGACGACGTTCTGGGGTGTCAGGCGTTTCAGCCAGACGGTGTAAACAAAAACATAGTAAAGAATCGTGACCAGCAAAAGCGCAGCAGATACCAGGTTCACGTAGTAGGCCATGGATGAAACGGCTGCCAGGGCCATGATGATACCGAAGGCCAGAGCTGGACCCGGACGCATGCGTCCAGCAGGTAACGGACGGTTCATTGTCCGGCTCATCTGTAGATCGATATCACGGTCGTACCACATATTGATCGCGCCAGCAGCACCGGCGCCGAGGGCGATAAATACGATTGCGGCTGTTGCCGTCCACGGGTCGATGCTGCCGGGTGCCAGCAACAATCCAACCAGTGCCGTAAACACCACCAGTGACATCACACGCGGTTTCATCAGGACCGCATAATCGGCCAGGTTAAAGCGGGGTTCCATGTGTTCGGCGGCCTTCAGCTCTGCCGAAAATCGGGTGCTTGGGGGGTTCTTAGTCTGCATCGGTGCAGCGACCTGACGGTCTGAGGCCGGCGGTTACCATAGGATGAAGGGTGTCAGATGGTAGTAGTAGCGTGTTCAGCACAGGATTCTAACGTTTTCGGCCGACTATCTGAACCTGGATAGCCAAAACAATACTGATCGGTCCCGTCATGCTTGGCATGAGGGCAGGCCAGAGGTTTTAGGGGAGAGGCTCTGGTGTTACCGGCCGAGCAGTTCGGTCAGCGAACCTGCCTGGGCGCCAGACATTCGTTGATCGATGTCGGTCAGGATGTCACCCAGCAGCCTGGGTCCGCGATAGATAAGTCCAGTATACAGTTGTATCAGGCTCGCACCGGCGGTGAACTTTTCCCAGGCGTCGGTGGCGTTCATGATTCCCCCGACACCAATGATCGGCAGTGCGCTGCCCAGTGCGCTGGCCAGTCTTGCAATCACACGGTTGGACATTTCGTTCAGCGGCTCACCACTTAACCCCCCTTGTTCTATTGATTGGGCTGCCTGGGCAGATACCCCGGGCCGGCTGGTCGTTGTATTGGTGGCGATGACCGCGTCTAACTCGTAGCGAGCGAGTGATTCGGCGATCCGGTCGATATCCATCTGATCGATGTCTGGTGAGATTTTGACGGCCAAAGGCGTGTAGTACCCGTGGTTGTCTGACAGCCTGGATTGCTCGTCCTTGAGTTTTGCCAGAAGATTCTCGAGCGCGTCTCCGCCCTGTAAGTCACGCAGACCTGGTGTATTGGGTGATGAGATGTTTACTGCGATGTAGTCGGCGACGCTATACACCGCTCGCAGCACGGTCAAATAGTCGTGTTCAGCATGTTCCAGCGGTGTGGCGGCATTTTTACCGATATTAATCCCGACCCGAACGGTGTGACGACTGCGGGCCAGGTTTGATAGAAATTGGTTAAGCCCGACACTGTTGAAACCGTTGCGGTTGATCACTCCGTTGATCGTACTCAGACGAAACAACCGGGGTCTGGGATTACCCGGTTGAGCGAGCGGCGTCACAGTGCCCAGCTCGACAAAACCGAAACCCAGGGCGCTGAGTCCATCAACAGCGCTGGCATGTTTGTCCAGCCCAGCGGCGACGCCCACCGGGTTGGGAAACGGGATACCCATCACTGTGGTCGGGTGCTGGGGTAATCGCCCACGGACCGCATCAGCCAGGAACTGGTCAAGCGGATGAATTCGCCCAGCCAAACTCAGGGCTTTCAGTGTGAGCTGGTGACTGGCCTCCGGCGGCAGCTGGAACAGCAGGGGGCGCAGTAAGCGATAGCTGTCCACAGCTCAGAACACCTCGCCGGTATCGAGGTAGCGCCATCTCCCGCGGGATAAATCTCCAAGACCTACCCGACCAATGCGCACACGAACCAAAGAATGAACCCGAAGTCCGACGAGATCGCACATTCGCCGAATCTGTCTTTTGCGCCCTTCCTGAAGCACCAGACGCAGGGTCCGATCGTCTGTCTGTGTGATGTGGGCCGGTTTCAGAAGATGCCCGTCCAGTGTCAGTTCTCCCTGCATCTGGACGAGCGCGGCAGTGGGTACCCGTTCGGTTAAGCGGACGACATATTCTTTTTCGATGACTGAATTTGGGCTGATGAGTTGTCGTGCAACTTGCCCATCCTGAGTCAGGACGAGCAGACCGCTGGAGTCAATGTCAAGTCGCCCAGCAACGTGCAGGGTTTTCACGGGAGGAGGCTCTCGGGGTGTCTGATCCGCAAGACACTGAAGATTTCTCCGGGTAATCAGCGAAGCGGCTTCCTGGTAGCCTTTTTCCGGCTGGTTCGAAACCACGCCTGGCGGTTTGTTGAGCAGTACGGTCACAAGACGCAGACGCTCGCTCTGAATTTCTGGCGCTAAAGCAATGCAGACGGTTGGATCGAACCGAGAACCCAGGCGGTCGACGACTTGGCCATCAACAAGAACCATGCCCTTTTCGATCAGGCGGTCGGCCTCCCGGCGTGAACACAGTCCGCGTTCGGCCATCAGTTTCGACAATCGGATACCGCTCATGTTCAGTGCGGTGTATCAGCTGCAGCCATCAATTGCCGGTGACGTTACTCAAGAACTGTTCGGCAGTCTGTTGTGCATTACCGATATAACGGGCAGGTGTCAGTTGATTTAGCTCATCTCGGACGCCCTGAGGTAGAGACAGGCCATCAATGAACGCTCTGAGTGACTCAGCGGTGATCTCTTTACGGCCGTGGGTCAGCGCTTTGAGTTGCTCATAGGGTTGGGCGATGCCGTGTCGGCGCATGACTGTCTGTACAGCTTCGGCGAGCACCTCCCAGGCATTGTCCAGATCATCCAGCAGTTGATCGGGATTCACCTGGAGCTTCTTGAGGCCGCGGTCTGAGGAATCAAGCGCGAGCACAGAGTAAGCCAATGCACTGCCAAGATTACGGAGCACGGTTGAATCACTTAAGTCTCTCTGCCAGCGGCTGATAGGCAGCTTTTCTGCGAGATGTCCCAGTATTGCATTTGCAAGACCGACGTTGCCTTCGGAGTTCTCGAAATCTATCGGGTTAACTTTATGTGGCATGGTGCTGGAGCCGACTTCACCATCCTTCAGGCGCTGACTGAAATAGCCGAGCGAGATGTAGCCCCACAGGTCACGATCGAGATCCAGCACGATCAGGTTGAGGCGCATCAGTGCATGGCACAGTTCTGCGATACAGTCATGTGGCTCGATCTGAGTGGTCAAAGGCTGATTCCGGATACCGAACGATTCCACCACGTCGCGTGATAGTGCTGGCCAGTCGACATCAGGGTAGGCTGCAAGGTGCGCATTGTAGTTACCGACAGCACCATTCATCTTTCCATACAGCGGCACGTCCGCTATCTTCTGTTGTGCTGTCAGCAAACGGGCCGTTACGTTAGCCAGTTCCTTGCCGAGCGTGGTTGGACTCGCCGTCTGGCCGTGGGTTCTGGAAAGCATAGGCTGACCCGCAGTTGATCTAGCCAGCTCAGACAGGCTCTGGATCAGTTGGTCGATCAGCGGCAGCAAGATGTTGTTTCTGCCCTTATCCAGCATAACAGCATAAGCCAGGTTATTGATGTCCTCGGATGTACATGCAAAATGGATGAACTCAGAGACTTCTTGAAGCTCTGGCTTGCCGCTAACCGCTGCCTTGAGAAAATATTCTACGGCCTTTACATCATGATTGGTTTTGGACTCGATCGCCTTGACCTGTTCTGCGTCGGTTACGGAGAAGTCAGCAACAATATGATCGAGGAATGCGTAGGCATCATCAGTAAGTGGGGGTACTTCCGGGATTTGCGGTGTACGGGCAAGTTGTTCAAGCCAGCGCACTTCAATTTCAACGCGTTGTTTGATCAATCCGAATTCGCTGAACAGATCTTTGAGGGGAGCCAGACGGCTGGCGTAGCGGCCATCAAGAGGCGACAGGGCCTGGAGGGCCGTGATCGTCTGCGGTGAAGAATCTGAGACAGTCATTGAGCCGATCGGGTCAGCATCAGGCGCGGGAATACTAACACAACAGTGGGCTTTATCAGTTCGACAAAGATCAGAAGTCGACAGATTGGTGAGTCGATCACTGCTTTCGCAGGGTTCCGCTACTCAGCAGTACCGCGATCCAGCGGTTCTTGGGATCGCTCTCCAGTGCGATTTTGACCAGCATGGTCAAAGGCGCTGATAAAAACATACCGACCGGGCCGAAGACCCACCCCCAGAAGATCAGTGAGACGAACACAACCAGCGTCGAAAGGCCCAGGCCTCGACCCATAAAGCGGGGCTCTATCAGATTACCAACCACAAGGTTTATCGCAACGTAACCGGCGGCCACCAGCAGTGCGTCTTGCACGCCTGCATCCAGAAAGGCCAGAAACACCACCGGGACCGCAGCGATGATTGAGCCAACATAAGGTACGAAATTCATGAAAAAGGCGATCGAGCCCCAGAGCACAGCAAAATCGACACCTAAAAAAAACAGCCAGGCCGTGACGACCACTCCTGTAATCAGGCTGGTGATCGATTTGATTACCAGGTATTCCTTTACAGCGCTCAGGAACTCAGACAGCCTTTTCAGGGTGGTATCGGGGTCGGAGAGGATTGCACGGATCTTGGCGGGTATCGTGGATGCTTCGACCAAAAGAAAGACGACGGTGAAAAAAATCAACAGGCTGTCACTCACGATCCGGCCGACGCTGCCGACCAATACACCGATAATCCGGGCAGCTGCCTTGGGATCAACGACCGTGAACTCAGTACCGGTGAACCCCGTTAGCTGATGACGGGCGGCCCAGTCACTCAGTAACGTAATAGTCGTACGCAGTTTGTTTTCATAGGCCGGGAGCAGAGTGCTGAACTGGTCTACGGACGAACTGATCAGTGAACCAACAGTCAGAATGAAACTCGCAAGCACGAGTAGAATGAGACCCAGCGCAGCCCATGTGGGGGCGCCTTTGCCAGTCAGCCATAGCATGAACGGTGTTGTAATTATGGCGATGAACAGGGCCATCAACAGTGGGACAATAATGGTACTGGCGGCTTTAAGGCCCGCAATGACGATCACAAGTGAAGCCAGAACGAGTAGTACACGAGTGCCTGTGCTGGACATGATTTGTATTTTGGCTGTGGTTGTTTTAGCGGCCCTGGCCTGTCTGCTGCAACGAATCAGGAACTCTGACCAATTTGGAGTCTACAGGCTGCAATACAGGCAGGCTCGCTGTTACGGTCAGTCCAGGTGAGCCATGCTCTGTCGGCATTGTTTTTCGATATTGTCCAGTTCCTTAAGGGTAACGTCGATATCGTCCCGCTGTTGCTTAAGCGTTTTCCGTCGTAAGCTGATTTTTTCGATGAAATACCCGAGCTGACCCACTTCACCGGGTTCTGAATCGTACATATCGATGATGTCGCCGATTTCACTCAGCGAGAAGCCCAATCGCTTACCGCGCAGAATCAGTTTGAGGCGTATACGGTCCCTGCTGGAGTAGACACGTTGCCGCCCTTGACGGTGCGGCTCGAGCAAACCTTCGTCTTCATAAAATCGGATAGCACGCGTGGTGACATCGAATTCCCGGGAAAGTTCGGATATTGAGAATTGTTCTTGGGTGGGTTCGCCTTGCCGTGCATTTTCACTCAATTGAAGCATATTTACAGTATAGCTTTGATTGACGTTTACGTAAACGGAAATTAAAATGATCGACCTTCCCACACCCGTCCGCCCCAATACTCATGAGTCAGGCTGCTGTTACTTCGGAACGACCATTGGCGCCGTTGCGTGAACCGGATTACCGCGTCCGATTCATCACCGCAGCAAGCCTGTTTGACGGCCATGACGCGTCAATCAACGTCATGCGGCGCATTCTCCAGTCCTCCGGCGTGGAAGTCATCCACCTTGGGCACAACCGGTCGGTGCAGGAAATCGTTGATGCGGCCGTAGAAGAAGATGCGCAGGGTATCGCCGTCAGTTCCTACCAGGGTGGCCACACCGAATTTTTTAAGTACATGATTGACATGCTGACGCAGCGGGGGCGTGCGGATATTCGGGTATTCGGCGGTGGCGGTGGGGTGATTGTTCCTGCTGAGATTCAGGAACTTCAGGATTACGGGGTGTGTCGAATTTATTCGCCTCAGGACGGATATGCACTGGGTCTGCAGGGCATGATCGATGACATGATCGAACGAGCCGATTTCTATCCCGCTGCACAGACAATTCAAGAGGCTGATCAGCTCGATGGCGCATCAGTTGAAGATCTCGCAAGAGTCATTACGGCACTTGAAAACAGGACTGCACCGACATCGTTTGTTAACGGTTTACGTATTGCAGCTAGCGAGAAAAAAATTGATGTCCCGGTGCTTGGAATTACCGGAACTGGTGGGTCTGGTAAGTCGTCACTGACAGACGAGCTTATCCTGAGGTTACGGTTTGAGTTCGGTGATTCGATCAGAATTGCAATATTGGCGATAGATCCTTCTCGCCGAAAATCTGGAGGGGCCCTTCTGGGAGATCGGATCCGGATGAATGCGATCGAGGGTACTTCGGTATTCATGCGTTCTCTGGCAACGCGCACTTCGGGGCTGGAACTCCCGTCGCAACTGCCTGAGATCATTGAAGCAACCAAGCGCGCAGGCTACGGGCTGGTGATAGTTGAAACGCCCGGGATCGGCCAAGGTGATTCCGGAATCGTGCCACTGGTTGACTGTTCGCTCTACGTGATGACACCAGAATTTGGTGCTGCAACTCAGCTTGAGAAGATCGATATGTTGGACTATGCCGATCTTGTTGCAATCAACAAGTTCGATCGTAAGGGTGCCGAAGACGCTTTACGGGATGTACGTAAACAGATGCAGCGTAACCGGCAAGCGTTTGACCAATCTCTCGATGAGATGCCCGTCTATGGCACGATGGCGTCCAATTTTAACGATCAGGGTGTGACTACGCTTTATGACCGGTTGTGTTTGGTCCTCGAACCCTTAGGATTGCCTGCGCGGCAACAGGACCGGGGATCCGTGGTATCCACTGGTTCTGATCAACGAGGTATTGTGCCCGTATCCCGTCAGCGTTACCTGTCTGAAATTGCAGACGGTGTCCGGTCTTACCGGGATACGGCAGCGCGCCAGGCCCAGGTTGCCCGCGAACATCAGCAGTTACAGGCCAGTATCCGGATGTTGGGAGAACAGGACAAGAATACCGATGAACTGCAGCAACTCGCAGCCGAGCGGGAAAAGGCGTTGAGTGAAGATTCTCAACTGCAGTTACGGGCATTCCCTAAGCTGATCGAGGATTATTCTGGGCCATCTCTGGTTTATTCAGTTCAAGGTCAGGATATCAGTCAGTTGCTGACTTACACCTCTTTGTCTGGTACGAAAGTCCCCCGTGTCAGTCTGCCGCGTTATCAGGATCACGGTGATATTCTACGCTGGTTAATGTTGGAAAACGTACCCGGCAGGTTTCCGTTTACCGCGGGTGTTTTCCCGTTCAAGCGGGAAAACGAAGATCCTACTCGTATGTTTGCCGGTGAAGGGGATGCGTTCAGAACCAATCATCGATTTCACTACCTGTCCAAGGATACGGTAGCGAAACGACTTTCTACAGCTTTTGATTCTGTGACCTTATATGGTGCTGACCCTGCGCAAAGGCCGGATATCTACGGAAAGGTCGGTACTTCCGGTGTGTCGATTGCGACGCTTGATGACATGCGGGCTTTGTACGATGGTTTCGACCTGTGCAGTCCGGAGACATCCGTCTCTATGACTATCAACGGACCTGCACCAACGGTACTCGCTTTTTTCCTGAATACGGCAATCGATCAGCAGGTCGAACGGTTTCGTTCGGACAATGGCCGTGAGCCGGACGAATCGGAATACCGGCACCTTTTTTCCTGGACCCTGGAGAATGTTCGCGGCACTGTACAGGCAGACATCCTCAAGGAAGATCAAGGGCAGAATACTTGTCTTTTTTCAACCGATTTCAGCTTGCGGATGATGGGAGACATACAGCAGTATTTTATCGATAACGGTATTGGCAATTTTTACTCGGTATCGATATCGGGTTATCACATCGCGGAAGCTGGTGCGAACCCGATTACCCAGCTCGCATTGACACTGTCCAATGGGTTTACCTATGTTGAGGCTTATCTTGCCCGGGGAATGGGTGTTGATCAGTTTGCACCAAATTTCTCGTTTTTCTTCTCCAATGGCATGGATCCGGAATACACGGTTATGGGGCGTGTCGCGAGGCGGATCTGGGCGATTGGGATGCGCGATCGCTATGGGGCGAACGAGCGCAGTCAAAGACTCAAATACCATATCCAGACGTCAGGCCGCTCGCTTCATGCACAGGAGATGAGTTTCAACGACATTCGTACAACGTTACAGGCGCTGATTGCCGTTTACGATAACTGCAACAGTCTGCACACCAATGCCAATGATGAGGCAGTGACCACGCCCAGCGAAGACTCGGTTCGTCGGGCACTGGCGATACAGATGGTCATTAACCGGGAATGGGGCCTGGCAAAAAATGAAAACCCCAGTCAGGGCAGTTTTGTGATCGAGGAACTGACTGACCTGGTAGAGGAGGCTGTACTTACGGAGTTCGACCGCATTACAGATCGAGGCGGTGTACTCGGAGCCATGGAGACCGGTTATCAGCGAGGTAAGATACAGGAAGAATCGCTGTACTATGAGCACCGTAAGCACGATGGGAGTTATCCAATTGTTGGTGTGAATATGTTCTTGGGTCCGGAAACCGACAACAGCGAAACAACGGAACTGACGCGGGGTACCGAGTCAGAAAAGCAAAGTCAGCTTACGCGCCTGGCTGAATTTCAAAAACAACATGCAGGATCTTCGGTTAAGGCGCTTGATGCTGTGCAACGTGCTGTACTGGAAGGTCAAAACGTATTTGCTGAATTAATGCGGGCTGTCCGGGTCTGTTCGCTTGGTCAAATCACTGATGCCTTGTTTGAAGTTGGTGGCAAGTACCGTCGTAACATGTAGAATTCCGCGTCGCAGCAGTCTTAGCCCAGTCTTCTTTTGCTCTGCTCTGGTCGTTGTGCCAGCTTTAAGAAGAAATTAACTTCTGTTCATTAAATTAAAGGGGTTGTTGAGTGAATCAATCGATAAATCGGATGCGTTCCAATGTGCTGGTTCTTGCCTGCTGTCAGGCACTGACCATGTCTGGGAGTTCGTTGATTATTCTGACGTCAGCACTCGTGGGCGCTATTCTGGCACCCCACCCTCAGTGGGCAACACTGCCGGTGGCCTGTATGTTTACGGGCACTCTGATCGCAACTTTCCCTGCGTCGATGCTGATGAAACGAATTGGCCGACGGGCTGGTTTTTATGTCGGCCTGATAATTGGGTTGATCGGTGCGATCATTGTCACCACCGGGGTCATTGATGGAGGGTTCTTCTATTTCTGTATGGGTTCGTTCCTGATTGGAGTCGTCAATGCGTTCGGCCAATACTACCGGTTTGCGGCTTCGGATGTTGCGACATCTGAATATCGTAGTCGGGCAATTTCCTGGGTCTTGGCCGGGGGTATCGTGGCCGCATTTATCGGTCCTGGAATCGCGATCTGGACGTGGGACATGGTTGCCACTGTGCCTTACGCCGGGAGCTATTCTATGCTTGTCGGGCTCTATGCTATCTCAATGTTATTTCTATTCTTCGCCCGGCTTCCTATGCCCACCATTGAGGAACGTTCGGGAGCTACCCGCCCACTGTCACAAATTATCAGGCAACCGGAGTTTTTTGTTGCAGTCATCGGAGCAACCGTTGCTTACGGTTCGATGAATCTGATCATGGTTGCAACGCCGGTAGAAATGAAAGGCAGTGGTTATCTTTTGCCTGACTCGGCTTCGGTGATTATGTGGCATATACTGGCAATGTTTGCGCCGTCCTTTGTTACGGGGCACCTGATCCGGCACTTTGGAGTCACTCGCATTATGGTGACAGGAACTTTGCTATTAGCGGTATGCGTCACGATCAATCTCAATGGATCGAGCTTGATTCACTTCACGTCAGCCCTGATTGCTTTGGGGCTTGGATGGAACTTTCTGTTTGTCGGTGGTACGACACTGCTTGCCGATGCTTATCGGCCAGCCGAAAAAGCAAAGACACAAGGCTTTAATGACTTGATCATATTTAGTACCGTCGCAATGACCGCGGTAACGTCCGGATTGTTGCACCACCACTTTGGCTGGGAGACTATTAACCTTGCAGTGATACCGGCGATTGTGTTGGCTTTTGCAGCGACGCTATGGCTCGACCGCAGGCGTCGTCGACTCATGCAACATCGTACCGTGTGAAGTCGAACTGACTATTCTATTTGTGAGGATCGGTTCGGGGCGCTATCGCGCTTGCACTCTGGCTGCCGGGTTGAGATCGGGCTTTCTACGGCCAAGGCCGAATTATTTACTCTGAAAATAGACTGACAGTCTCCAGTAGGGTGTCGCAATTGATCACTGCATGGTAAGTCGGCGGCACGTCGGCTTTTCTTGTGGCTTTTTTAATGATGGCTGCCAGATTAGGTTTCTTGTCAGCAGGCGTATCACCTTTGCCAATACCCCCACCGAACTCGACAAAAGTATTAAGGCCACTGCCCAGTGCGTTGATAAGGTTTTCGTGCCAGCGTACAGGATTAGTTAACTGCCAGAACAGGCGTGATTTGATGATCTGTGGATCGTCATCATGAAATCTACCTGTGTAGTTTGAGAGCACACGAATCTGGGGTGATGTCAGTGGAGCTTTGTCGAGGATGGGTCTGAATCTGCGTGCAGCCTCAACCATATAGTACGTGTGAAATGCCCCTTCCGTCTTGAGTCGGGAACTGCGTTTCTTGGGGAATTGTTCAGTCAGTTCGTCGACCAGTTTATCCAGATCTTCGGAAAGGCCACCGACAACGGTTTGGTCAGGTAGATTACAGGCAGCAATGCTGCACAAGTGTTTTTCTGCCAGCAACCTAGCCTCCTCGAGTCCAAGCGGAAGAGCTTCCATTTCTCCAGCGCCATGGGTTCCCATCAGCGTGCCGCGGTGGTGGACAAGGTCCAGCGCGGTTTTGAATTCCAGCGCCCCGGCAGCAACCAGTGCGGTGTATTCCCCCAAACTGTGTCCGGCGGACGCTTCGGCGGAAATCGGTGTGGCCAGGAGTTCCTGGAGTACCCGCAGGCAGGCAACAGAGTGAGTCAGAAGAACCGGCTGCGTATAGCGGGTGAGATGGATGTGTTCTTGGGGGTCTTCGAAGGACAGTGCCGCCATGTCATAGCCGAGAATCTCTGATGCTTCATCATAGGTCTGACGTACACAGTCGTATGCCTGGTAAAGGTCCTGGCCCATTCCAAGATACTGGGAACCCTGGCCGGGAAATAGAAACAGAACTCGTTGATCTGGACGATTCATGATAGAAGCCTGAGTTAATTTCGGGACATGCAGGCACGGATGTCTGGTTGAATTTCGGGAGTATCATTTTAGTGGCTAACGTGGCCGACTGCCTGGCGCCTGATGAGAAGGCACGACATGACAGTGCTGGGTGGTGGATACACAAAAAAAACCCATCACGGAGGGCGCGACGGGCGAATAAAGCAGATCAACCTTAACAGGATCCGAAAAGGATTATTCCCTTAAAATGATACTCTTAGCAAAAACCCTTGTCAATCAACACGAGCTGTTGGCTCTGCCACGATCTCAGTTACTTCGATCGCGCACCGGTGGATGACTACCACAGGTGACGATAACGGGCACAGCGAAGCTGCGCCGCTGCCGGGTCAGCGCAATTTCTTTGCTGTATCGGCGGTTCTGTTTACGCGTACTTGTGTAATACCTTATGCTGGGCTGATGTCGATCTACATCGCAAGGCACGGTCAGACCGATTGGAATCTCCTGGGTAAGTGGCAATCGAGAACGGACGTGCCGCTGAACAAAACTGGATATCGACAGGCTGAAAAACTCAGGGACAAGCTTGCAGAGCAGGGGGTTCGCTTCAATGTCGCAATGACATCGCCACTGGTTCGTGCCGTCGAGACAGCGAAAGTACTGCTCGAAGGGAGTCATGTGATTGCACAGGATAATTTAGCTCTGATCGAACTCGATATGGGTGATTACGAAGGGCGCAAGGAAAAAGATGTTCGGGCTGTGTTGGGGGATGATCAATATGATCAATGGCGATCGACCATGATGTGTGTACCCGCGCCCGGTGGAGAGAGTATCACTGATGTTGCCCGCCGCTTGCAGCCCGTTGTCACTTGGCTGAGCCAGCAGATCGGCAGCGTACTGATCGTGGGTCATCAGTACGTCAATATGGCGCTTAAAGCACAGCTCTGTGACCGATTTGGCAGAAGCGATCTTCTGGAATTCAAACAGGCCAACGATGAAATAGACATCTGGGATCATCAATCTCGTCAGTCGATCGGCCTGATCAAATTAGATGAATTTTGACGGTGAACACCTACCAGTTTGATCCCCAGGCTGCCGTCGCGCATCTGCGCCGTGTTGACCGGGGCATGGACCGCCTGGTTCAGCAGGTTGGGGCGCTAGAGTTGCCGGTTAAGCGAAATCGTTCCGTTTTTGAGTATCTGGTCCGGAGCATTGTCTATCAGCAGTTGAGCGGTAAGGCGGCAGCGACTATTCACGCGCGTTTATTAGCGTTGTTTCAGACTCGTCGAATTGATGCGGAGCAGTTGCTGAAAATGCCGACTAGCAGACTTCGAAGTGCCGGGTTGTCGCGTTCCAAGTGCCTGGCGTTAAGAGATCTGGCCGCTAGAGCGCACAGGCGGGAGCTACCTACAGTTCGTCAACTGCAACAAATGGCCGACGCGGAGATCATTGATCGTCTGACGCAGGTCCGGGGAATCGGCCCGTGGACTGTACAGATGCTGCTGATTTTTTATCTGGGTCGGCCCGATGTATTGCCCATCGGAGATCTGGGCGTGCGCAAGGGTTACCAACAGCTCAGAGGGTTTAAGACACTTCCGGATCCGGACAAGCTGGAAAGAGCAGGTCGACGATGGCGCCCCTACCGGTCGGTTGCAACCTGGTATCTCTGGCGCGCACTGGACATTGTGCTACCGACAGATTGACGAGGACTCAGCCGTTTGCCGTAACATTATGTGCCATCAGCATGTGATACCGGCCCAGCAGGAGTTCCCTGCTTTCAGTACGTTCGGGATCGACAATAATACACTCAACGGGGCATACCTCGACGCACTGTGAAACCTCGAAGTGTCCAATACACTCGGTACAGCGAAGCGGTTCGATTTCGTAAATCTCGTCGCCCTGGTAGATGGCGTCATTTGGGCACTCAGGTTCGCAAACATCACAATTGATACATTCATCTGTGATTATCAGTGCCATAAGAAATGTCTCAATGCAAAACGTACACGATACACCGATTGAACATGGGTCAGGCGGGGCCTTGCTCTGCTAATTTTTGGGTCAGTGCCTCGTTGACTGTAGGATCGAGGAACTGACTCACGTCACCACCCATTGAGGCGATCTCCTTCACCAGGGATGCCGATAAAAAGGTGAATTGCTCCGAAGGTGTCAGGAATACAGTTTCCACGTTGCTGGCGAGTCTTCGGTTCATGGCTGCGAGTTGAAATTCGTATTCAAAATCCGAGACTGCGCGCAGTCCGCGCAGCACCACCGGCGTGTTGTGTTCAGTCGCACAATTAACCAGCAATCCTGAAAAGCTGGACACGCTCACGTTATCAATGTGTGACAGGACTTTTTGGGTCAGTTGGAGGCGTTCCTCGAGGGAGAACAAGGGGGCTTTTGCTGTGCTGGCTGCGATCGCCACAACCACATGTTCGAACATTCGGCTGGCGCGTTCAGCAAGATCGATATGTCCGTTGGTTATGGGATCGAAGGTACCTGGATACAGTGCTCTAGCGGCCATAGATTCTGGTTTTCTGATGCAGATTAGGGTAAGTTAGCGATTATAAATCGAATCTTCTCGTTACTGGACATTCGGAGTAAATCATGGAAACAGTTAATTTTACCAGCATGGCGCAGGGCACACGCGCGGAATACGAGTTGCTGGACCGGTATGAGGCAGAATTTACCGACTCGCTGGCGCGCAGGATTCTCGAATACCTTGAAAAGCTGAACGACTCGATTTCTGGTTACAAGGTCAGCCGGCTCGAGCATTGTCTGCAGTCGGCGACTCGTGCACATCGTGCAGGAGAGCCTGAAGAAGTTGTGGTTGCTGCTCTGGTTCATGACATTGGTGACATGATTGCGCCGTTTTCTCACAGCGAGTTAGCGGCGGCAGTACTACGTCCTTTCGTGTCGGAGAAGACTTACTGGATCGTCAAGCATCACGGCCTATTCCAGATGTACTACTTTGCACACCATCTGGGAGGTGATCGAAATGCCCGCGATCGTTACCGCGATCATCAGTGGTACGATGACGCTATTCGATTCTGTGAGTTCTATGATCAGAACTGTTTTGATCCTGACTACGACTCTGAATCACTTGCGTTTTTTGCACCCATGGTTGAACGGCTGTTTAGGCGGGGGAATATCCGCGATTTCGAGACTGATGTACGCTATGGTGATCGTGTCGTTGCTTGATTGTCCAGTACTCACTGTCATGAGTACACGCAAAGAGTGCCCAGTTCATCGGTGTCGTCAGATCAGACGGTCGGATTGATCGCTAGACGTGATCTGAAACAGGCGACAGCTGACCTGGCCGGCATGGCCACTGCGCAGTTCCTCCCAGTTTTTGGGATAGGCCAGTTTCAGGCGGCGCTCGGTCTCGACATACACCATCGTACCCGGTGCCAGTTGGTGAGCCTGCAGACGCGCGATTGAACGACGGGCCAGGTCGCTGTTGTAGGGCGGGTCCAGAAAGACAATATCGAATGCCTGGTTACTGCTTGCCAGCCATTCCAGTGCGTCTTCGCAATACACTCTGATCTTCTGTGCACCCAGTCGCACACGGTTTTTATTGATTTCCTCGCAGGATTGTCGATTATTGTCGACTAATATGACCAGTGCTGCGCCCCTGGAGGCCGCTTCGAACCCCAGTGCACCACTGCCACAGAACAGATCCAAACAACAAGCACCTTCTATGACGGGGGCAAGCCAGTTGAAAAGTTTTTCACGAATAGCGTCTGGGGTTGGACGAAGGTCTGCGCCGCCGTTGAAATACAACGTATGCCGCTTCCATTGGCCACCGATGATCCGCAGCCGTCCACGGTTACGTTGGGAAGGGGCATTCTTGGTCCGGGGCATGGCGAGCTCGAGTCAGCGACAGTGCTCAATGATACGATATAGAACCGTGGCCGATGATCAATGTTGTGTATTGTGGAGTACTGATGCCTAAGCCAGATGAAACCAGGGGGCTCTTTACCCGTCTCAGAAAGACACGGGAATCGCTTGCTGCGAATCTCTCGGGACTGTTCCGATCTGGATCAGCAGCGCTCGATGATGCAGCTTTTGATGACTTGGTGGATCAGCTCATCCTGGCGGACCTGGGTGTTGAGGCCAGTACCCAGATTGTAGCCGCTCTGCGACGCCAGGCTGTTTCCACACGAGTCGAGACGAAAGAACAACTAAATGCGGCACTTAAAACGCAGTTACTCGAGATCTTGCGACCCTCGGTTCAGCCATTTGATCTGCCTGCAGTCTCGGCCGAACCGCGGGTAGTGGTTATGGTCGGTGTAAACGGAGTCGGTAAGACAACAACCGCGGCCAAACTCGCGCACTGGTTCACCCAGCAGGATCTCAAAGTCATGCTGGGTGCCTGTGATACTTATCGAGCTGCAGCTATAGAGCAGTTGCAGGTCTGGGGAGAGAGGCTTTCTTTACCAGTTATCGCTCAGCAGCGTGGAGCCGATGCAGCGGCGGTTGCCCACGATGCCTTGAGTTCCGCGAAGGCCCGTTCTGTCGATGTTCTGATCATCGATTCTGCGGGGCGGCAGCACGTTAATACTGAGCTGATGGATCAGTTACAGAAGATGAATCGCGTGATCCAACGTCTGGATGACAATGCCCCACACGAAACTCTGCTGGTCGTGGATGCAGCAACCGGTCAGAACGCATTGGCACAGGTAGGCGCTTTTGCAGCGTCGGTCCGGGTCACTGGATTGTGTGTGACGAAGCTCGATGGCACTGCCCGGGGTGGGGTACTGGTGGCCTTGGCGCAAAAATTCCAGTTGCCGATTTATTTTGTCGGTGTCGGCGAGTCGGTTAACGATTTACGCCCGTTTGACGCTGAAGCCTTTGTGACCGCACTGATCGGCGGAGACGGATAACTACTGGGTATCTCATCTGAATGATGAATCACCTGAATAGATGTCTTTATCTTGTTGAAAAATAATGAAATTAGTAAAGTAGACTGATAATATTTATGTTAGCACTCTGCGTAGAAGAGTGCTAAAATAGCGGTATCTTATGAACTCGGAATCGCTATGACCCAGACACTACCCATCGCATTGGATGTTGGACCGGCCCAGGGATTGTCACGCTACCTGCAGGCCATCAATGAAGCCCCGATGCTGTCAGAACAAGAGGAGAAAGATCTTGCTCGACGCTACAGCGAGGGAGAGGATCTAGAAGCGGCCCGCCTGCTGGTGTTTTCGCATCTTCGCTATGTCGCCTCGATTGCCCGAGGATTTACCGGTTATGGTCTGCCGCTGGCCGATCTGATTCAAGAAGGCAACGTTGGACTGATGAAGGCTGTGAAACGTTTTGATCACAATAGAGACGTGCGACTGGTTTCTTTTGCTGTGCACTGGATCAAGGCTGAAATCTATGAATATGTGGTTCGTAACTGGCGGATGGTCAAAGTTGCGACAACCAAGGCGCAGCGAAAACTGTTCTTTAACCTGCGGAAACATCGAAACAGACTGGGCTGGATGAAGCAGGATGAAATCGATGCCATGGCCGAGGATCTCAATGTCGATACCTCAACAGTGCGAGAAATGGAAAGCCGCATGACAGGTGCCGATGTCGCCTTTGAAGCAAATTCTACCGACGACGACGAAAACACATTCTGGTCACCGTCGGAAACTCTGGGCGACTACAGTGCAGATCCTGGGACATTGACGCTCAAAGCGGACGAGGCCCGGGTAAGGCAACAGCAACTTGATACAGCGCTTGCTGTTCTCGACGAGCGTAGCCGCGACATCATTCAATCGCGCTGGCTTGCTGAGAGTGGGAAGAAGACCACACTAGGGGTTCTTGCTGAACAGTACGGTGTATCGGCCGAACGTATCCGCCAGATTGAGAAAAGAGCATTAAAGCAGATGTACTCAGCAGTGAGTACCTGATCACCCCGTACCGTCAGTTTTCAAAAAGCTCCCGTCAGCGGGGGCTTTTTACTGCCGTAGGACAGCGTGGGAGCGACGCACTGCTATAATTGGCACGTCAAGTAGGTTAGCCAGTGTTATCCCCTCCGGTTTTTACCAAGGACCACCAACCGTGATGAGCGACAAGATCAAAAAGATCGTGCTTGCCTATTCTGGCGGGCTTGACACCTCAATTATCCTCAAGTGGCTGCAGGATCAGTACGACTGCGAAGTGGTGACATTTACTGCAGACCTTGGACAGCGGGGAGAAATCGAACCCGCACGCCAGAAAGCAGCAGGGCTCGGGGTGACGGAGATATTTATTGAGGATGTTCGTGAAGAGTTTGCCCGCGACTATATTTTTCCGATGTTCCGTGCCAATGCGGTTTATGAGGGTGAATATCTGCTCGGCACCTCAATAGCCAGGCCGTTGATTGCCAAGCGGTTGGTTGAAATTGCCGAATCCACAGGCGCAGATGCGATCTCGCATGGCGCGACAGGCAAAGGTAACGATCAGGTCCGATTGGAGTTGAATGCCTATGCCTTGAATCCTGAGATAAGAATTATTGCACCGTGGAGAGAATGGGAACTTGGTTCGCGTGAAAGCCTGGTCGACTACGCTCATCAGCACGGACTGCCAGTGGATGATCGTTTCTCATACTCCATGGACGCAAATCTTCTGCACATCTCCTACGAGGGTGGTGAGCTCGAAGATCCGTGGGTTGCGCCTGCTGAGACCATCTGGCGGTGGTCTGTTTCGCCCCAGGATGCGCCGGATGAGCCTGAGAATATTGAAGTCGAATTCCAACATGGTGATCCGGTGGCGATCGCTGGTGAGAAGTTGACACCGGCCGCTGTGATGGAAAGACTCAATGCGTTCGGTGTCCGGCATGGGATAGGCCGTGTGGATTTGGTTGAGAACCGTTATGTCGGGATGAAATCCCGGGGTTGTTACGAAACCCCTGGCGGCACCATTTTGCTTAAGGCCCATCGCGCGATCGAGTCGATAACGCTGGACCGTGAGGTTGCACATCTTAAAGATGAATTAATGCCGCGCTATGCCAAGCTGGTCTACAACGGTTATTGGTTTTCGCCGGAACGTGAGGTGATGCAAAAGATGATCGACCAGTCACAACAGATGGTCAACGGCCAGGTCAGACTGCAACTTTACAAAGGTAACGTTACCGTGCTGGGTCGCCGCTCCGAAGATTCTCTGTACGACGAAACGATCGCAACATTTGAGGACGATGGCGGTGCCTACCAGCAGCGCGATGCAGAAGGATTCATTAAACTGAATGCGTTGCGAATGCGCGTTGCGGCCAGTAAGGGGCGCCGGCGGAGCAGCGACTAAACCCATCCAGGCGAGAAGCCATTCGGTGATCCAGCCGCGTTTTGAATTAGCTTTTCTGGCACCTAGATACTGGGGTCACTGGATCGTGATGCTCATGATCGCGGCCTGTATCATTCTTCCTCGACGCTTGGTGTTGAAGGTGGGCAGTGCATTGGGTGACTTGTTTTATCGCAGTAATGAAAAGCGACGAAAGATCGCAGAGATTAATGTCCAGTTGTGCTTTCCTGAGCTTTCTGTCGATCAGCGCCAGCGGCTTATCCGCCAACACTACCGATTCTATGGGCGGGCGCTCATCGATTATGGTGTGTTGTGGTGGGGGTCGACCGCCAGAATAGACAGTCTGTGCACGGTGACTGGAAAGGACATACTCAAAAACCTCGAAAAAGCCGGCCGGCCGGTGTTGCTGATTACACCTCATACGGTCGGTATAGATATGGGTGGTGCCCTTATTGCCCGGTTGATCTGCGGCGTTTCCATGATGAAAAGAGCGCGAGATCCGTTGCTGACATGGCGTTTATGGCGAGGTCGTTGCCGATTCGATGCGATCATTCTGATGCGGGATCAGGGGCTGCGCCGACTGGTCAAAGCCATAAGAGGCGGTAGGATTGCTTATTTGATTCCCGACGAAGACTTGGGCGATGCCAATTCTCTATTTGCCCCTTTTTTTGACATCCCAACAGCAACAGTACCAGTCGTCGGGTGGCTGGCAAAATTGACCGATGCTGCGGTGGTGCCCGTGTTCACCCGTATGCTCGATAACGGTCGCTACGTGTTCGACATCAAGCCGCCACTGTCTGGATTTCCGCTTGGGAATGAGCAGTCAGACGCAGCAACGGTAAATTCGGTATTCGAAGCGGGGATCCGATCAGCGCCTGAACAGGCGCTATGGACGTTCAAATGGTTCAAAACACGTCCTGGTACCGACATATCACCCTACGACTGACTCCAGTCTCGAAGTATGAAATGAGCTATTTTCAATTGGAACCACGTTGAAAATTCTGGTCATCAAACAGACTTCCCTGGGCGATGTGCTGCATGCGACAGCTGCCCTGAGTGCAATTCGTGAAGCCCATCCGTCCGCCCATCTGACGGTATTGACGTCCACAGCCGCTCAAGAGCTCTTGACGCATAACCCGAAGATTGACGAGCTCATAATTTTTGACCGCTACGGCGTCAAACGTGACTGGTGGAGGCGACCGGGTTGGACCATTGAACAGTTTATGCAGACCCTCAGAGCCGTACGCCTGAACGAGTACGATCTGGCACTGGATCTTCAAGGCAGCTGGAAGACGGTGATTTTCCTGTGGGGTGCACGAGCCAGAAGACGATTGGTGAAAGGTCACTGGTGGTTCGCGGAGCGTTTTAGTCAGCCCGCGGTGCATGCCATAACAGAGATGGCCGGGGTACTTGAGCTGGCTAATATTCCGCTGGGGGCAGGTAAGATGGAAGTCGAGGTCGCACCACAGGTGCAGACTGCAGTCGACCGCATATTGAAGGGACTCTTAAGGCCTGGTTCAAAACTTGCGGTGTTCAGCCCAGTGACGCGCTGGCCCACTAAGAACTGGCCTATCGAAAATTTTCTGTCACTGGCCGAACGTCTGTCAGACGACTGGTTTATCCTGTTCACGGGCAGTGCTGAGGATCGTACGTTTCTGGAAATGTCTACAGGCACGCTATCATCCGAAAAGGGCAGCTGCCTGGCAGGTCGGCTGAGCCTGCCGGAATTCATTGAAGTCATTGGTCGGGCTGATCTTGTGTTAACCGGCGACAGCCTCACGATGCATCTGGCAGTGGCTAAGGCGCGCCCGCTCATCGCATTGTTCGGGCCGACAGATGAGACTCGGGTAGGCCCACTCGCCTCGGGTGAGGTGATTCGTGCAAATGTGGCTTGCGAGCGTTGTTATCTCAGGACCCGATGTCATCGGCGATGTATAGAAAAGATCACGGTACAGCAGGTCCTTGACGTGATTGAACACGGCATAAAGGAATTGTCTGCCGGGGAGGTGGTTGCATGAACACGTTACTCGGCAGGTGGTGAATTCCCTCAGTAGGTTTAATCAGGCTCGCCAGAAGGTGGGCGTCAGCAGTACCAGCAAGGTAAAAATTTCCAGCCTGCCCAGCAGCATGCTGACACATAGAATCCATTTGCCTGAGGCGCTGATTCCGGCGTAGTTGTCGGCGACGGCACCAAGACCTGGACCAAGGTTGTTCAAACAGGCTGTAACCGCAGAAAAAGCCGTAACGAGGTCGACTCCGGTCGCAGTCATCGCCAGTGCGAGTATCACATAGCTCAGTGTGTACAGTGCAAAGAAGCCCCAAACAGCATCGATAACCGATTCGGGAACCGGTTTTCCTCCAAGTTTTATGGGAATCAAGGCGTTGGGATGGATCAGTTGGTCGATCTCGCGGCGACCTTGTTTGTAGATAAGGATTGCTCGTATGATTTTCATGCCGCCAGCGGTTGAGCCAGCACAACCCCCAATGGCGCTCATCAAAATAAGCATGATCGGCAGAAAAGAAGGCCACCAGTGAAATCCGGTGGTGGTAAAACCCGTCGTAGTGGCGATGGAGACAACCTGAAAAATTCCGTGCCAGAAGGTTGCTGCAGGGTCGTTGTAGGTATGGGTCAGTGTCAGGACAATCAGCGCCACGACCGTGATCGAAAATAGCACACCTAGAAAAACCCGGGCTTCTGGGTCTTTGAGGTAGGTTAGAAGCTGCCGCGCGCGCAGCACACTAAAGTGAAGTGCAAAGTTGATACCGGCCACAATCATAAAGACTACGGCAATCCCGGCAATGACGGGACTGTCAAAGAATCCAATACTCTGATCATGAGTAGAGAACCCACCGATCGCTACGGTAGAGAAGCTGTGTCCGATGGCATCGAAAACACTCATGCCAGCTAACCAGTAAGCGAGCGCACAGGCAACTGTTAATCCCAGATAGATGTACCAGAGCGCCTTTGCAGTTTCCTTGATTCTGGGGGTAAGTTTTTTATCCTTGACAGGGCCTGGCACCTCGGCTCGGTAGAGTTGCATCCCCCCAATACCCAGCATGGGCATGACTGCTACGGCCAGCACGATGATGCCCATACCACCGAGCCATTGAAGCTGTTGCCGGTAATACAAAAGAGAGGTCGGTAGATGATCCAGTCCGGTTAGCACAGTTGCCCCGGTCGTGGTCAGACCCGACATAGACTCGAAAACTGCATCGGGCAGAGACATGGCAGGGTCAATGGAAAGTAGAAAGGGAATGGCACCAAAGCCTGCTAATACTGACCAGAACAGGACCACGATCAAGAATCCATCACGCAGTCTGGGTTCGTTTCTGTGTCGATGAACGGGCAACCAGAACAACAGGCCGACTGCCAGTGTGATCAGATAAGCGATGACAAAAGACTGCGTGCTACCGTCCTGGCTTACTATACTGATTGCAAGTGGTGGCAGAAGAGTCGTACTGAAAAGTGTCAGCAGAATCCCTACGATCTTCAAGACAGCCTGATGTTGCACTCGAGTATTCCGGAGATTCAGACGAAGGTTACCTTCACCTGGAATAGTCTCTCGACATCGCGAATATGCTTTTTGTCGATTACGAACAGGATAACGTGATCCTCAGCCTCGATAATGGTGTCATGATGGGGAATAATGACTTCCTGATTGCGCAACAGAGCACCGACCCTAGTACCTGAGGGAAGTGAGAGTTCTTCTATACGACGACCGACGACATTGGAGCTTGTCGCATCGCCGTGAGCAATCGTTTCTATTGCTTCGGCGGCACCGCGACGAAGCGAATGTACGGCAATTGTATCGCCACGCCGGATGTGAGTGAGCAGCGACCCAACCGTAATAAGACTGGGGGAGATAGCGACATCCAACACACTGCTTTCAATCAGGTCGACGTAAGCTGAACGGTTGATCAGTGCCATAGTACGGCGAGCACCCAGCCGTTTTGCTAGCATAGCCGAAAGGATATTGGCTTCGTCATCATTGGTGAGTGAACAGAAGACATCCATGGCGTCAATATTTTCCTGTAGCATGAGGTCCTCATCGGCAGCATCTCCACGAAGAACGATGGTTGCATCCAGCTGTTCCGCAACCTGGCGCGCCCTTTCCGCCCCGTGTTCTATCAGTTTGACCTGGTAGTTGTTCTGCTCGAGGGTTCTGGCTAGCTGCAGACCGATTTTGCCGGCACCCGCCAACATGATGTTCTGGCTCGGTGCTTCCACAGCGCAAAATTCACTCATGACAATAGGTATGTGGGGCGCAGCGGCAACTATGAACACTTCGTCATCGGGTTCGATAACTGTATCCCCTTCAGGGATGAACGGCCTGTTATGACGGTAGATGGCTGCAACGCGGGCTTCAACAGTGGGTAAGTCTTCACGAATCGTGCGCAGTTCGCGGCCCACCAGTGGCCCGTCATGGTATGCTTTAAGGCCTACAAGTTGTATCTTTCCCCCAGCAAAATCGACAACCTGAAGAGCACCGGGATACTCGATGAGGTGCAGTACATGTTGTGTGACCAACTGTTCCGGGCTGATGATGACGTCTATCGGTATCGATTCGTCTGAAAATATCTCTCTGTGTGTCAGAAACTCAACAGAACGAATACGGGCGATCTTTTTGGGGGTCCGGAACAGCGTGTAGGCGACCTGACAGGCTGCCATGTTGACTTCGTCCTGGTCAGTGACGGCGAGAATAAGATCCGCGTCCGGACCTCCAGCTTGTTCCAGAACGCTTGGATGAGATGCTGATCCAACGATCGTCCGGATATCGAGCCGATCCTGCAGGCCTTCCACTTGTGATGCAACGTTATCGATCAGGGTGATGTCGTTGTCCTCTCTGGCGAGGATCTCGGCAGTTGAGATGCCGACCTGACCTGCACCGAGGATAATGATCTTCATTCGATGTCCAGATGCATGACTAAGCGGCTTGTTTCAAGCTCGATTCTTGACTGACTTGGGACTGATGCCCAAGCCTTTGAGTTTTCTGTAAAGGTGTGTGCGTTCCATCCTGCATCGTTGTGCAAGTTCCGTCATATTGCCGTTTGTTCTGAGGAGGTGATAATTGAAGTAGTCCCGTTCAAACTGTTCCCGTGCCTCCCGCAAAGGTTGATCGAAGTCCGGATCAACTCGTCCGGTTGTTTCGGTGAATACCGGGGTTGCTGCACTGCCCATGGTCTCTCGGGTTTCGTCCGCGTCAATTTCCTCACTGCTCGAGGTGATTAGCATTCGATGGATGAAGTTACGCAGTTCTCTGATATTGCCCGGCCACGGTCTATTACGAAGGTAATTTACGGCAGCTGTTGAGAAGCGGTGGAATGAGAGATTTTCTGATTCCAAGATCTGGTTGGTGTAATAGCTTATCAGGTCCGGTATATCTTCCCGATGTCTTCTCAGTACCGGAACGTCGATTGGAACGGCATTAAGGCGATAGAACAGATCTTCTCTGAATGTGCCCTCTCGTATCTTTGATTCAATATCCTGATTCGACGTGGCGAAGATTCTGATGTCGAACTCAACAGGTGTTTTCCCACCGACCCGATAGAAGCGACTCTTTTCCAGCGTGCTCAGTAGTTTCTCCTGAATCTCGAGGTCAAGGTCACCGATTTCGTCCAGTACCAGGGTGCCACCCTGAGCCTGTTCAAATCGCCCGGCCTGTATGGAATCGGCATCTTCATAGCCGAAAAGTTCTATGGCAATGCGCTCCCGGGGTACCGAAGCCAGGTTGACTTCGACAAAGGCCTGCTCCTTACGCCGACTGGCTCGGTGCAGCGCGCGAACCACAACGCCCTTGCCGCTGCCGCGCTCACCTCGGACCAGTACCCAGCTTTCGCCCGGCGCAAGTCGATCAATCTGTTGTTTTAGTTCTTGGATAGCCGGACTGTGACCGACAAGTTCTGTTACCGGTTCTAACTGGCGTCTGAGCTGGGTGTTTTCCGCAGACAGTTGCCGGCTTTCAAGCGCACGTTCGACCGTAACCAGCAGTTTGGCAGTAGACAGTGGTTTTTCGAGAAAATCGTACGCCCCGAGTCGCAAGGCATCGACGGCTGTTTCTACGGTACCATGGCCTGAGATCATGATGACAGGAGGCCGATTGCTACTCTGCTCGCACCACTCGGTGAGAAGGGTGATGCCATCGGTATCGGGCATCCAGATATCGAGCAGCACCAGATCAGGACTGAGACGGTTGAATTTTTCTCGTGCCTCAGACCCGTCACCGGCCGAGTCCACTCTATAACCTTCGTCTTCGAGAATTTCGCTGACGACGCCCCGAATAGCGGGCTCATCATCGACGACTAGGACAGTTTGATTATTCACGTTTGCCTTGTCGTTCGTCTATCGAGGTGCCCTGAGACTGGGTCACAGGCAGGTGAATTATAACGACAGCACCACCTTTGGGCAGATTTGTTGCCCGCATGGTGCCACCGTTTTCCTCGATTATCCGGCGGCTTATCGGTAGTCCCAGTCCACTGCCGGAGATTTTCGTGGTGACGTAGGGTTCAAAAATTCGGTCCAACAACTCCGCCGGGAAACCCGGCCCGTTATCCTGAAGTTCCAGCACCAAAAAATTATCATTAGCGTGATCTATTCGCGTACTCAGTTTCAGTTCACCTCCTTTGTCACCCAGTGCATCGGATGCATTGATAATCAGATTATTCAGTACCTGCCGAACCCCGGTCGGGTCAGTCATGACCAGCGGCAGGTCATCAGTAAGGTCAAACAGGAACCTGATCTTGGTTAAGTGAGCGATATGGAGTTCTGTGATGTCCCGAATCAACGTATTGATGTCCAAGCACTTGGGTCGCGAGTTCACCGGTTGTGCATAGTCAGAGAACGCATCGACCATTGACTTCATCGATTCAACCTGTTGGACAATCGTCCGGGTTGCACGATCCAGTATTTCTCGATCGTCTTTCTCGATTTTGTCGAGATATCGTCGCCTGATTCGTTCGGCAGAAAGTTGTATCGGGGTCAATGGGTTTTTGATTTCATGAGCAAGACGGCGGGCGACCTCGCCCCAGGCCGCATCGCGCTGCGCTTTGATCAACGCTGTCGCATCATCAAACACAACAACGCAGCCGGATTCTGTTTCCGTACCAGAAAGTTTGGTACTGCTGCATACCAGAGTTTGTGGGCCCAATGGCGAGTTTATACTGATCTCTTTTTGCCACTCAGAAACATCATCACTTATACCTTGGTCTATCATGTCCAGCAATGGTTTGGCAGTTGGCAGAGCATTGATCATCTCGGCAATGGAAGATTCGACAAAAGTGCCCAGCGGTGTGTGCAGTATGCGTTCGGCAGCGGCGTTGTGCGTACGGAGTTGCCGATGGCTGTCAAACGACATGACACCGGATGACAGGTGAGCGAGTACGGTTTCAAGATAGGCTCTTTGTTTTTCTGCTTCAATTTGACTGTTTCGTACCGCAGTCTGGGCGCTGCTGATTTCCTGAGTCATACGGTTGAATGAGCTGACCAGAACACCGAGTTCATCTCCACTTGTCACTGGCAGCTGTTTGCCATAGTCTCCTTGAGCGACAGCTTGCGTGCCTTCAGCAAGGTCCCGCAGTGGGGCGACCAGCCTTCTGGCGAGATAGATCGCAATCAACAACGAGATGAGCAGTGTCATCAGCGTTACGAGTGAAAGGGTCAGGACAAAACTGAATGTCAACGGGCGTCGCAGATACTGCAGTTTTTCATATTCCGCATAGGCTGCCTCTACGCTTTGTCCCAGTCGCGAATACCTTAAGGGCAGCGGGTCGATAACCAGCAAAACACGATCAGTATCTCCAACCTGGCGTCCGGTTATACGTATAGCTACGCGTAGCTGCAGTCCGCCACCGGCAATTGGTTCCATCTCGGAATAGACCTTACCCTGGCGGAGTTGGCGGATCACTCGCTCGTCGGGGACATTCGGAATGAGTGAAATTGCATCCTTGCTGCTGGAGGCAAGTATTTTTCCCGACATCGAATGAAGGCTCATTTCCTCGAAATCACTTGCTTGACGAAGCTCATCGAGAAGCTGAAAGACTTCGAAACTGGACTCAGCATTCTGGATCTTGTCCGCATCATCACGCAGCTGGTCAACGACATCCAACTTGATCGATTCGAGTGAACTGCGGCCCAGCAGTAATGCATCGTCGAGTGCTTGTTCGATCTGCACATCGAACCAGCTGTCAATTCCCCGGCTGAGAAACTGCACAGCAAAGTAATAAACCACAGCGAGTGGAATCAGCGCCAGCACGGCGAAGGTCCCAACAAATCGCAGGGTAAGTCTGGAACCGAGGACCCTTGCCCGAAACTGTCCTATCAGTCGCCAAATCTGAAATGCGCTCATCAGCGCTAGCAGGCCAATTCCGATGACATTCAGCAGAATAAGAGCGGAATAGAAATCCCCAAACAGTTCGTCGTTTCCCGCGGCGCGACTCAACAATACCGAGGCAATCAGCAGGAATGCTGACAGCAGGAGGGTGAAGCCTGGTCCAAGTAATTGCGAGATCATCGACCGACTTGCCATTGTTGCCAGCCGCTATCAAGGTGCCAGGACGGAAAGAAGAGTGTGGCGAGCTTTAACGCGCCGGGAAGCAGGCTTCTGTCAAGCTCGAGCTGTACCCGTATAGACATCGGATCAGTCTGATTTACGCCGGTGGGGATTTGTTCCTGTACCGTCACTTTCCTAATGCTGAACAGCGTATCATAGAGACTGGTAAACGCCTGGAACTCCCCTCCGACCGGTTCCAGCAGCGTATACCGATTCGACAGGGCGTGGTACTGAATTCGAAAAGGGTACTGCCACTTGGCCGCGCTGATGTGCCAAGGCCATGCTGACTCTTTTACAAGTGATACATTGAGATTGATCGTTAACGGTATACCGTTGAGCAAAGCTTTGGCGGGTTCAGGGCCCAGGTCCAGTAACAGCGTCATCTGGGTTTTTATCATACCGGCAGCGGTGAGCGAACGCCCTGAAAGAACACTGAGGTCTGCCGAGGCAGAAGCGGGAAGCAGCGCGATGATCAGTGCCGCACCTAGCCGGTTCGTAACCCATTGGTGCCACATCGACTTTGTCTGAATCACGAGCGAATGATCATTGCGTGAAACCGAGGTGGTGAGTGTACAGCTTTGCCAGAACAGTCCCGGATCTTCAGCACTTTTGCACAATAGCATAGTACAGTCCATCTCCCTCGGAGCAGGGCAAAAACTGACGGCCGAATCGAGTGCTTTCTCCTAGAGAGTAGTCGCTGGGGACCGAGCACGCATCTTTGGTGTTCTCCAACAGAAGCTCAATAACTGCGTCATTTTCGGCAGGAAAGATTGAGCAGGTGATGTATAACAGACAGCCGCCACGACGAAGGAGTGGCCAGAGTTGTTGGATCATGTTCAGCTGGTTGCATGAAAAACGGGGGATATCGGTGTGGCGGCGCAGTACCCGGATATCGGGGTGCCGACGTATAACACCACTGCCGCTACACGGCGCGTCAAGGATGATTCGGTCGTAGGGTTTACCGTCCCACCACCGGTCTGGTTCCGTGACATCGCCATCGATGATGTCTACGTGGCCCTTAAGTCTTTGAATGTTCTCGCGGATCAGATTGGTGCGATCAGGAAGATCAATGGCTGTGATCGAGGTCGTATCTGTTGCCAGTTCATACAGCTGGCCAGTCTTACCGCCCGGCGCTGCACAGGCATCCAGGACACGCAGGCCTTGAAGCGGGCCTAGAAAGCAGGGACTCAGTTGTGCTGCTGCATCCTGTACTGATACAAGCCCGTCAGAAAATCCCGGCACTCTCAAAACAGAACGAGGTTTTGCGAGCGTAATTGCCCACGGACTTAAGTTTGAAGCGGTCGAGTCTACCCCTGCTTCAGCCAGGCGCAGCATGTAGTTACTTCTGGAGGTGAACTGAGTGTTTACCCGGAGTGTCAACGGCGGTCTCGAGTTGTAGGAGTCAACGATGTCTTTCCAGTCGTCTGGCCAGGCTTCGCGCAGACAGGACAGTAGCCACATCGGAGTTGCATATTGTGCTTCTTCTTGTTCTGCTGTTATGAACGCAGGATCTCTCAGGTGAGCGCGTAGTACCCCGTTGACTAGATTTTTTGCATGCCCTCGACCGAGTAGGTTGGCAGCTTCAACAGCGCCCGAAGTGATGGCGTAGTCAGGTGCATTAAGGTGTTCGTACTGATAAAAGGCGCACAACAGAAGATTTTCGAGAATCGTGTCCTGAGAGCGGATCGGCTTGTGAAGTTTCTGCTGCAGCAGGCGGCGGTAACGATAGGCCCAGCGAACACTGCCCCAGGCAATTTCACGAATTTCTGAGTGATTTTGAGCGGGCTGGAGTTTGAGTCTTTTGACGGCGGTCGAATCTAGGCTGTGTCCGTGGTGCAGAACATCGTTCACAATGTTCGCTGCCGTCGCGCAAGTTTCAGGACTTGGCATCGATCTTAGGTTCGTGGTGGAAGTTTTGACCAGGACTGATCGGGTGACCGTTCAGATAAGCACCGACAGACATCGGTTTCCTGCCCGGGGACTGTACCTCTATTAGATCGAGTGTACCCTGGCCGGTCTGTACTCGAATAAAGTCAGGATCTGCTTCGATGATCGTACCTGGCGGCGCTTCCGAGCTTGGTGGACCTTCAATCGAGTGTCTTACGAGCAAAGTGCTATTGCCCAGTCGCGTTCTGCACAGTGGACGTGGATTGAATGCTCTGACCTTGCGTTCCAGTACCATTGCTGAATTGTGCCAGTCCAGATACGTCTCTCCGGTTCGTATTTTTTTGGCATAGCTGGCTTTTTCATGGTCCTGTGCAGTTGCTGTTGCTGTTTCACGGGTGATCGCCGGTAGCAGCCTGATCAGTTCCTGCGCACCCAGATCGGCCAGCCGTTGGTGCACGGTGCCACTGGTGTCGTTGCTGAGGATCTGGGTTGACACTTGTGTCAGGATGTCGCCACTGTCGAGTTGTTCATTGATCCTCATCAGGCTAATGCCGGTTTCGTGGTCGCCGGCTTCGATCGCGCGTTGGATGGGTGCGGCTCCCCGCCATCGGGGAAGAAGCGAGGCGTGTACATTGATGCAGCCATGGCGAGGTATGTCCAGAACTGCTTGCGGTAGGATCAGGCCATAAGCCACCACGATGAGAAGGTCGGGTTCAAGTGCGGCAAGATAAGGAATCTCTTCTGAAAGCAAGGTGGGCTGTCTTACCGTCAAGCCCGCGTCCACAGCAATTTCCCGAATAGGACTGGGACGAGGCTTGAGTCCTCGTCCTGCCGGCCGATCAGGCTGGGTATAGACCGCCAGTAAATCCAATGGTGCCTGTAGCAGCGCCTGAAGACTCGGTGCTGCGAAGTCAGGCGTGCCTGCAAATATCGTGCGCAGCGACACTGGTCTAGACGGAGGACATGGTTTAGTAAGCTGTTGCTCGACCTTTCGGACTAGGTTGCTCGTTCTCGCGAACTTCCTTCAACAGTTGCTTGCGAATCCGGCCCTGTTTCAGGCGAGACAGATAATCCACGAAAACCTTGCCATCGAGATGGTCTATTTCATGCTGGATACAAACCGAAAGCAGTTCCGAAGCGTCGAGTCGAAACGATTCTCCTTCCCGGTTTAAAGCGCTGACCGTTATTCTCTCGGCACGCAATACTGGTGCAACGATCCCAGGAACGGATAGACAACCTTCTTCGGTCTCTATTTCACCCTCTAAAGTTTCGATGATCGGATTGATGAATACCATCAACTTGTCGCGATTTTCTGACAGATCCATCACGATGACTCGTTTTGGAACATTGACCTGGATTGCTGCGAGCCCGATACCCGGTGCGGAGTACATGGTCTGGGCCAAGTCGTCCACTAGAGTGACTACGCTGCTGTCAACTGCTTCGACTGGTTTTGCGACTGTGCGCAGTCGCGAGTCCGGGTAGACAAGAATGTTGAGCAGTGCCATGACGTAGGTGCGAAATTTGTGACGTAGTACGGTTGGAAATCTGGGTTGTTAGACCCTAGACTAGGCAATCAGGTTTTGGGATTTGCATGGTTAAACGTGAATTTTAACGGAATTCTCTATAGGACTCTAACGCCTATGAAGCGTTCTTTAGGTCATTCAATGTCGAAGTTCGGCCTGAAGGCACTGGGTCGAGTGGAGGCGCGGCGGGTTATCTGTGCCGGGTTGGCATCTGCGATTTTTCTGCTTGGTGCTGTAATTCCAGTCCGCAGTGATACCAATCTGTTACCCGGAGCACCGCTAAAGGTACTGCGGCTGGTTCTTGGCCAGGGAGACGCCGGTGTCCAGCTAAAGGTACTGCGGGTGGAGAAGATGAGTCCACGGCTTCGAGTTGTTGATCAGAACAGGTCGGTACCCAGTATTGCGCCGGATGTGATACAGCCATTTCTGGTGTCAGCTGAGATACAGCAGACGGCAGAGCTGCCGGATTCTGGGTACGTGGTGGCTGGTACAGAGGGTGAGATAACACTCGGCCAGTTCACCCGGTTTTACGCGCGAGATCTGCCGTACTCATCTGCAGGGGATTATCATGTGATGCGTTTTGGTGAGCGTTTCATCGATCCAGACAGCGGTGAGTATCTGGGTCGTGCCGTTATCCGTATTGGTACAGCCAATCTAATCTCAGGCGACGAGCTCAGCATATTGGAACTGGTTTACAGCCATGAAGAGGTTGTGGCAGGTGACCGTCTTGTTCCGGTGAAGGAGGATGCTGGGTTGCCTTATTTGTTCCCACGCATACCGGAGGTGAATCTGCAAGGCCATATTGTAGGGATAGCAACCGGGGTTCGAGAGGCGGGTCTGTTTTCAGTGGTCACGGTTTCTGTGGGCACAGAGGACGGGGCACAGCCAGGCGATGTGTTGCAGGTTTCTCGTCCAGCCACTGCCAACGATTCAGTGGCGTCGAGACCGGTCGAACTGACCGGGCATAGCTCGGCATACGTGATGATTTTCAAGGTATTTCACAAGGCCAGCTTTGCGTTGATCATCCGAGCCCGTCGGCCAGTCAATTTACACGATCATATTTCTATCCCAGGGCAGTCGAGCGATATTTAAAAACACGCAAACAGACAGGACGTCTGTTTGTTCCGGGCTGGCAGGTTGTCACGTCTGCCGGCTTGCGCCCTGTAACGGTTTCTGGATACGAAGTCCAAGGACGGTCTTTTGTCTGAGCGCAGCGAATAGTGGATTGAATTTGCGCGGTTAGAACTTCCGCAATCGGTCAAGCGGAAACTTCTCTCACAGTTCTCAGAGCCAGCTAAGATACTGGCTGCAAGAACGTCCGCTCTAGAAACTATTACCGAGAGTCGGTGGCCACACTGCAAATCCTTACGACAACTGGTGGACTGGAAGGGCGTTCAGATTGACCGCTTATGGGTCAGTGAACCAACTCGACGTATCATCGGTCTGTCGGATGAGGCTTATCCGCCGCTCTTGCGTGAGATTTCCGATCCACCGGTTGTGCTTTATGCTCAAGGAGATTGCTCACTGATGCTCAGCCGAAGCAACCGGGAGGAAGCATTTGATGTCTACGCGACTGTCATGGCGGCTATTCTACGTTAGGTTGAAAGCTCCTCAGAAGGGATGGCTTACCAGCAGCTAT
>ENA-ORDI01000312-ORDI01000312.1-marine-metagenome-genome-assembly--contig:-NODE-312-length-34847-cov-4.015186_pt1 | contig 34847 bp, 31 predicted proteins | sample MGYA00248628_ERZ508525 | MGnify/ENA primary metagenome ERZ508525 (study PRJEB26195, sample SAMN05422138) | marine metagenome | isolation source: East of Porto Seguro, South Atlantic Ocean | place... | reverse complement strand
ATTCAAATGAAGGAGATACTAGTTATGTTGCAGTTGTTGATCAATGGGGTAATGCATTTTCCGCTACACCCAGTGATGCATATAACAATTACATACCAGAATTGGGATTAAGCATATCTGGCAGAGGTAGCCAATCATGGATGGATCCTATTCATCCTTCTTCAATTAAGCCAGGGAAAAGACCGAGATTAACACCAAATCCAGCAATGATTTTTAAAGATAACAAACCTTTCTTGATACTAGGTACCCCCGGTTTAGATGTTCAAATTCAGGCTATGACACAACTGTTCATGAACATAATTGAATTTGGTATGAACCCACAAGAAGCAATTGAAGCTCCAAGATTTGCAAGCTACAGTTTCCCTTTAACTAACATAATTAATAATTACGAGCCAGGTGTTTTAAGATGCGAAAATGATATAAAAGAAAATGTAATTGAAAATTTATCTAATCTTGGCCATAAAATTGAATTATGGGATCAAAAATCATATCTTGCTGGCGGACTTTGTGCAATTCAAATAAATAACAAACTTAAAACTTTAACTGCTGGAGCAGATCCACGAAGAGATGCCTATGCAATAGGAAGGTAAATTTAAATCATCAAATCCCCGCCATTAATATCTATTGATGCACCCGTGATATAAGATGCATTTTCAGAAGCAAGAAAAATAACTAAATCAGCAACTTCTTCTCTTGTCCCTAATCTATTGATTGGAAAACTATCAGCATAAGCCTGAGCCCTGGCATCATCTATTATCGATCTTATCATTTCAGTATCAATTAATCCTGGACACACTGAATTTACAGTAATTCCATATTCTGCAGTCTCTTTAGCTAAATGCCTGGTAAAACCAAGTATTCCTGCTTTTGCAGCAGTATAGTGAGCTCCTCCAACCGTACTAATACTTTTACCTGCTGAGGAAGAAAAATTAATTATTCTTCCCCAATTACGGGATTGCATGATTGGAATCACTGCTTTAGAAAATAAAAATGTTCCTTTCAAATTTACACCCACCACAAAATCCCATTCATTTTCATCTATTTCAACAACTTTTGTAGGCTTTAATACTCCTGCATTATTTACTAATATATCTACTCGTCCATAATGATCAATAGTTTGATTCACAATATTTTTAACATCACTTGATTTTGTAACATCACCGGCTAAAGCAATAACATTAAACCCAGATTTTACAAATTCATTTTTTGTTAATTTTAAATTATTTATATTAACATCGTTTATTACAATTTTTGCTCCATATTCACCAAACTTTTTTGAAACTGCCTTTCCCATCCCCTGTGCAGATCCTGTAACAATAACTACTTTATTATTAAAATTATTTTTACCAACCATAATAAATACCTCATTTATAAAACATTAACTTTTAAGCTTTTGAGTTAAATTAATTATCATATCATCTACCATACTATCCAAATCATATTTAGGTTTCCATCCCCACTCTTTACGAGCAACACTATCATCTAATTTATCAGGCCAAGAATCAGCAATAGATTGTAAGATAGGATTAATTTTGTAGTTTATCTCAAACTCTGGAATTCTTTTCTTTATAGTTATAGCTAAATCAGCCGGTGTAAAACTCATGGAATTAACATTGAAATCTGCAAAATGTTTTAATTGAGATTTTTCTGCTTGCGCTAACTTAATCAATGATAAAATGGCATCAGGCATATACATCATTGGTAATTTAGTATTTTCTGAAAGTGGGCAAGTATAGTACTTTTTTCTTATCGCTTCATAAAAAATAGCCACAGCATAATCAGTTGTACCCGCAGTCGGTTCAACTTTCCAGCTAATAATCCCAGGTAACCTGACACCTCTGACATCTAAATTTAATTTTGTGGAAAAATAATTACCTAACAATTCTGTAAATACTTTTGAAATACCATAATGGGTATTAGGTTTTTGAATCGTATCGTTTGGAGTATTGTCACTTGGAGTTTCTGGGCCAAAAGCTGCTATTGAAGAAACAACCATAACTTTTTTTACACTATTTAAAAGAGAAGATTCTAAAATATTATTCAAACCATTAAAATTAACTTCATAAGCTAATTTTCTGTTAATTTCAGCCGAAGCAGATAAAATTGACCCTAAATGATATATGGTATCAATATTATATTTTTTAATAGCATTATTTATTTGATCTATATTTATTATATCTATCTTAGTATTTGGTCCTGAATTTTGCACTTCATCAGTCATTGGTGTTTTATTTACTGAAGCAATTACATTTTCTTCTCCATACAATTTTCTTAATTCAGGAATAAGTTCTGAACCTATTTGTCCTGATGCTCCGGTAACTAAAATCCTGTTCATTTATCCTCCTAATTGTAGATAATATATTAAATTAATTTTTTATATCATAAAAATGTTTGATAACACTAAAACATAAATTTTCTATTGATTAAATAATAATTTTAAAATATTATGACTAAAAGCGTAAAGAGTAGCAATATTGCTCAGCAACCTTCATCCTTTTAAGGTGCTTATACACGTGGTCAAATTGACAAAAAGATTATAAATTATCCTTTTTATATGGAGGTTTTGATGAAAAAAATATATTTATTATTATTTACACCATTCATTTTATTATTCTTTGCTTGTGCAACAGGTGATGAATCTTCAAGTGTACCAAGTGACACTCTTGCAACAGTAGTTGAAAGAGGTATATTACATTGTGGTATTAAAGATAGTCAACCTGGATTTGGTTACCTTCAACCTGATGGTACTTACGCAGGCCAAGATGTTGAATACTGTAAAGCCGTTGCAGCGGCAGTACTTGGCGATGCTAATAAAGTAAAATATGTACCTGCTACAGCCAAAGCAAGATTTGAAATGTTAAAAGCTGGAGAAATTGATGTTCTAATCAGAACTACAACTTGGACTGCTAGTCGTGATGCATCTCTTAAATCTTCATTTGCAGTAACAACTTTCTATGATGGTCAGGGCATGATGGTTAAATCCGATTCTGGTATCACTTCCATGAAAGACTTGACTGGTGCTACTATTTGCGTAACAACTGGAACAACAACCGAGCAAAACTTGGATGATTGGTTTACTGAAAGAAATTTAGCCTATCAACAACTTGCAGTAGAAAATGATGCCGGAAGTCAAGCAGCATTTATTGCAGGAAGATGTGATGGTTGGACTGGAGATAAATCCAACCTTGCCGGACAAAGATCTAAATATCCATCCGATGCTGGTGGATCAGATGCATTAACTATATTACCTATTACATTATCCAAAGAACCTCTAGGTCCAGTTACCAGAGATAATGATAGTAAATGGTTTGATGTGGTCAACTGGATTGTAATAGGAACTATTGCTGCTGAAGAAATGGGAATATCAAGCCAAAATCTGCAAGCTCATATAGCTAATCCCAAAAACAAAAATCAAGCCAGATTACTTGGTGTAGGATGGGATGGAGGCGAAGTAACTGATCTTGGTCTAGGTATATCAGCAGACTTTATGCAAAAAGTACTATATCAAGTTGGGAACTACGGTGAAATTTACGCACGAACTATAGAGCCTATTGGAATACCACGAAGTGGTTCCTTAAATGCACTATGGACTCAAGGTGGAATTATATACGCACCACCTATGCGTTAAAATTAATCATATACATACAACATAACTAGAATGTTTTGTGTAACATTCTAGTTATGCTGTATGTTAAATTAAATGTATAAAAAATTATCACTATATATATCCTGGATAACTAAAACAAACAGACGTAGAAAATATACTATTAATACTTCCTCAATTTCATTTCTACTTATTTTTACTATTTATCTTTCAATCAGATTATCTACTTTAGAACTAGATTTTAATTTCTTATCTCAACCTGCCGGATTTTCAATGCTTAATCAATGGCTTACAGATTATCAAAGCAGTGATTCTAGAATAATTGCTTACTTAACAGCTTCATTTAATACAATAAGACTGGTTATTATTGCAATAATCTTTTCTACTCTAATAGGATTAATTATAGGAATATCTAGATTATCTAGTAACTGGTTAATTTCCAAAATGGCTTTAATCTATATTAATATATTCCGTAATACCCCTTTACTAGTTCAAATTGTTTTTTGGTATATAGCTATATTTTTAAATTTTCCTAATATTTCTGAAGGTAAAAATATCAGTGAATTAATTTTTATTTCTAACAGAGGGCTTGTAATTCCTTGGTTTAATATAAAAAGTCAGCTCTTGTGGATTTTCATTTTTGGAGAAATAATTTTAATTACTGTGAGTTTTTTATTAAGATCTTTTATAAATAATATAAATAACAATAAAGAAACTAAATATCCCGAAAATATTTTATCTATTGTATTCTTTATCATTTGTTCTTTTATTCTGCTATTTTTAACAAACATTTCTTTTACATTAGATTTACCTACATTAACTTCTCAGGGGCCTAATATATTTAATTACAACGGCGGATTACTAATGACACCTGAATTCTGTGCTGTACTATTAGGATTATCTGTATATACAGGATCATTTATAGCTGAAATAGTAAGAGGTAGTATTCAAGCTTTACCTAAGGGTCAAACAGAGGCAGCAATGTCTGTAGGATTATCAAATTATCAAAGATTAACATTAATCATATTGCCACAAGCTCTACGAATTATGATACCCTCTATCACAAATCAATATCTAAACGTAACAAAAAACTCAAGTTTAGCTGTAGTAATCGGTTATTCTGAATTATTTTTAGTATCTGGAATAATAATTAATAAAGCAGGCCATGCAGTTCCTATGTATTTTATGATCATAGTTACTTATCAATGTATTTCATGGATTATATCTATAGGAATGAATTATTTAAATAAACGCGTTCAACTCATCGATAATTAATTTGATAAATATAAAAACCAATAATATTCTATTTTGGATAAAAAATAATTTATTTAATGATTTAAAAGGATCTATTTTAACTGTTATTGGACTTTACATTGCTATATTAATATTTTTTGGATTATTTAAATTTATATTTATTAATGCGGACTGGGAAGTAGTCATAGTAAATTTCAGATTACTTATATTAGGCAGATTTCCTATCGGTCAAGAATGGAGATTAATTCCATCTTTAATCTTAAGTTGCATACTCATTGGAATGTCTATTTCAATATGGTCTAAATTAAATTTAATTAAGATAATTCTCTTAATTTTAATACTATATATAATCTTTGCAGTATTCTTATCTGGATTTGCTTCTTTAATAATTGGAATAGCTATCATATCAGGTTGTTTAGCATACGTATTATCAAACTCATACGTATTATTTAAAATTAAATTAAATTTATTAAAAAAAATAACTATATATGGATGGATATTACTTTTACCACTCACACTTATTCTTCTAAATATAAACGGAGGAGTAGGCACAGAAAGGTGGGGTGGAGTATTTTTAAACATTATGCTTGCAGCAATTGGGATATCAGGTGGTATAATTTTTGGACCTTTACTTGCTTTAGGAAGAAACAGTAACTTTAAAAGCATAAAATATCCCTGCATTGCTTATATTGAATTTATTCGTGCTGCTCCATTAATAGGGTGGTTATTTTTAGCACGATTTGTTCTCCCAACACTCCTCCCTTCATTATTTGAATTAAATAAAATAGATATAGTCATAAGAGCAATGATAGTACTTGTTGGTTTTTCATCTGCTTATATTGCTGAAATAGTAAGAGGAGGCTTGCAATCTCTACCTAAAGGTCAAAGAGAAGCAGGTATGGCTTTAGGTTTAAATGAATTTAATATAACTTGGTTTATAATAATTCCTCAGGCTATAAGAGCAGTTATCCCAGCTTTAGTTAGTCAATTTATTGCTTTATGGAAAGACACAACACTTGTATATGCCTTAAGCTTAACTGAATTATTAGGAGCAGCCAATGCTGCAGTGGCTCAACCTGATTTTGTTGGAAAACAAATTGAAGTCTTTTTATTTATAGCTGTCATTTTCTGGGCATTCTCTTACATAATGTCCAGAATAAGCTCTAAAATGGAAACTAGGTTAGGTTTAGGAAAATGGTAAATAAGGATAATAATAATAAAAATATTACAACTAATAAAAAAATCATAATTTGTGAAAATGTAGAAAAATGGTACGGACAATTCCAAGCATTGAAAGGAATCACAACATCTATTAAAGAAGGTGAAGTTGTTGTTATATTTGGTCCATCTGGCTCTGGAAAATCTACATTTATTCGTACTCTAAACAGATTAGAACCTCATGATAAAGGTTCGATAAAAATTGATGGGATTGAAATAAATGACGATGTAGAAGATCTTGAAAAACTCAGGTCTAATGTTGGTATGGTTTTTCAACAATTCAATCTTTTTCCACATTTAACAGTTTTAAAAAATATATCTCTTGCTCCTCAAAAAGTAAAAAACCTTTCAAAAAAAGAGTCGGAAGGATTAGCATTTGAACTTTTAGAAAGAGTCGGAATTCCTGAACAAGCATATAAATTCCCTGGACAACTATCAGGTGGACAACAACAACGAGTAGCAATAGCTAGAGCTTTAGCTATGCAACCAAAAATAATGTTATTTGATGAACCAACATCAGCCCTAGATCCTGAAATGATAAAAGAAGTTTTAGAAGTTATGACAAAATTAGCTAAATCAGGTATGACAATGATTGTTGTAACACATGAAATGGGATTTGGAAAAGAAGTTGCAGATAGATTTATATTTTTTGACGAAGGTTTAATAGTTGAAGAAGGTACTGCAAAGCAAGTATTTAATAACCCTAAAGAAGAAAGAACAAAATTATTTCTATCGCAAATCTTATAATTCTTTTTATCTATAATATATCTATGAGAAAAATTGCAGATATCAAAGTAAATATAATCTCAAGCAAATCCAAAAATCAAGTGATAGTCAAAATCACATCTGATAATGGAGATTTTGGCATTGGAGAAGCATGGTGGGGTATTCCAGATCCAGACAATCCAGGTAAAACTGCACTACCAATTGCCAGTGTGATCGAAAATATACTTGCTCCAAGACTAATTGGGGAAAACCCCGATGAAATTGAAAAACATTGGTATGATTTATGGGATTACGGATATAGATATGGTGATCAAGGTATATATATGATGGGACTATCTGGAATTGATATAGCCTTATGGGATCTATTAGGCAAAACTAATAAAATATCAGTAATGCAAATGCTGGGTGGTGCTGTTCACAATTCTCTTCCTTGTTATGCCAGCCTGCCACCTTTAAGAAATACTAACTTAGTAATTAATGAAACAAAACGAGCTATTAAAAGTGGATTTAATGCAGTAAAACTTCATGAAGTTGAAATAAAATATGTATCAATATTAAGAAAAGAATTTGGTGAGTCATTAAAAATAATGGTGGATGTTAACGGGCACTATAATCTAATAGAAGCATTGGAGGTTGGCAAAGAAATGGCGAAATATAATATAACATGGTTTGAAGAACCTGTACGTCCAATGCGTGACCATGATGCAATAAAAGAAATTGGTATTAAAACAAAAATACCAATAGCTGCAGGGGAAAATGAATATTCAATTAATGATTTTAAAAAACTTCTTGATAATAATACAGTAACTTATTTACAGCCAGAAATAACTAAAATTGGCGGAATAACTGCTGCTAAACGCATCACTGGATTAACCGAATTATATAATGTTGCACTTTGTCCTCATAATTTTAGTATAGGACCATCATTGTATGCATCAATTCAATGGGCTTTTGCTTCCCCAATGTCAAGATGGATTGAAATTCCTTGGGTACCTAAAAATTTTAATTTCAATTTTTATAATTCATTACCAGAAATACATAATGGCAAAATAAATGTTCCCAATGGGCATGGGTTAGGATTAAAATAAATAATAAAAATATATAATATAAATGAAATATCTCATTACAGGTGTAGCCGGATTTATTGGATATCACACAGCTAAAAGAATACTTGAAAGTAATAATGAAATCATAGGAATAGATAACATCAATGATTTCTATGATGTAAATTTAAAAAATGCCAGATTAAAAGAGCTTTCAAAGCATACAAATTTTCATTTTCATAATATTGATTTAACAAACAAATCAAATGTTCTAAATTTAAAAAATGAAAATAATATAACTGCTGTTATTCATCTGGCTGCTTATGCAGGCGTAAGAACAAGCCTATCTGATCCATGGGCTTATCAAGAAAATAACGTGATTGCCACTTTAAATCTTTTAGAGCTATGCAAGATATCTAAAATTAATAATTTCACACTTGCGTCTACTTCAAGTGTATACGGAGATAATAAAACCCTCCCAACAACAGAAAAAGTTCCAACATCTAATCCATTATCCCCCTATGCAGCATCAAAAATTTCAGCAGAATTATTATCATATAATTACCACTATCATTATGGTATAAACACAGCGATTCTTAGATTCTTTACAGTATATGGACCGTTTGGAAGACCAGACATGGTCATATTTAAATTTATAAAATTAATATTAGAAAACAAACCTATTACTATGTATGGAGATGGAAAATCTAGTAGAGATTATACATATGTAACCGATGTTTCAGATGCACTTATTGCGTCAACTAAACTTAATGGCTATGAAATATTCAATGTTGGCGGAGGAAATGCAACCACTTTAAATAACCTGGTTAATATTATCGAATCTTTCTTGGATAAAAAAGCTATTATTAAAAAAATTCCAAGAGATCCTTCAGATGTGGAACACAGTCTTGCTGATATAACTAAAATTTCAGAAAAGTTAAATTGGCAACCTAAGTACAATATAGAAAAAGGAGTCAGAGAAACTGGCAAATGGTTTTTAGATAATTTGAATTTTATATCCTCTATAAATTTAAAAGACTAATTTCTATTTAAGTATTCTGAGGTATATTCTTTAATATTAATAATTGATTTGGATCTTTAGCATTATCTTCTAATTTAAGTTTAATACTTTCAACAGGAAAATAAATCTCATCACCCCAAACATTTATATTTGATTTTAAAGGCAACAGTGAAGTAATTTTTTCTGCGGTGACATTATCTCTTGATTTACAAACAATGTTTATATTTAAAATTTTTATTACTATTTATATAATTATTTATATAATTTCAAATCTTATACCAAGGTATCAATGATAATAAACAAGAAAATTAATGCAAGATAAAGCAATGAAAAAAGATAAGCACTTCTAGCCGAATTTCTATCTTTATTAACTAATAATTTATAACAAAAACCTGAATATATTAAGCCATTAATCAAAGAAAATACTAAAAACACCATCCCTAAAGTACTAAACCACCAAAATAAAATTACTGTTATCGAAATCGAAATTGAATAAATAAATATCTCTGCAGTAACTCTTTTCATTCCATGTACAACAGGTAACATAGGGATATTTGCTCTTTCATAATCATCTTTCATCAGTATCCCTAATGCCCAAAAATGTGGCGGTGTCCAAAGAAAAACAATTAAAAACATAAACCACGGAGAAAGATTAAACAAACCTTCATATCCAATTATCCCAACCCATGCTATAACAGGAGGAAAACATCCTGCTGCACCTCCAATGACAATATTCTGTGTAGTTCTTGGTTTTAAATAGATAGTATAAATAAAAATGTAAAATAAACTCGCAAAAATTGTTAAAAAAGCACTTGTGAAATTGACAGTGAAATTTAATAAAATAAATGAAAAAACATTTAATAATATTCCATAAACCAAGGCACTTGTCGGAGTAATTCTTCTTGAAGGTACTGCTCTTTTCGAAGTCCTTATCATAGCTTTATCTATATTTCTATCAATGACATTATTAATCACACTTGCCCCGGCAGCACCTAATGTCCCTCCAATTAAGATATAAATTGTGATCAATAACGGCGGACTACCATCGCTAGCCAAAAATATAGCACCAGTTGCAGTAACTAATAATAAAGAAATAATAGGAGGCTTGGTTAAGCTAATAAGGTCAGATACATATGCTCTGATATTATTCATAATTAATTTTCAATATAGTAAAAAATCATTCTATATTAATAAAGTTTAAATATATATAAAGTAATCAATTACTAAATAAATTATTTTTTTCTTTGTTCATTCATATATTCTTTATAATTCCCTGATTCAATTTCTTTGTAATTACTCGTATCAAAATTACAATAATACACATATGCACATAATTCTTTTTTATCCATAAAAACAGTAATTAATTTTCGAACGTAAAGAGAATTTTCCGGATCATCATTATTATATCCTTCAAGTTGATCACAGCTTTTCAATATTGAATCATCAATATCATATAATTCACCAATAATAATATTTTTACCCTCCTTTAATGCAGGGTAATTACCAATATCAAACAATTTCCCATAAATACAAGCTTCATCAATTAATTTTGAATCTTTTATTGTTTGATGGTTATATTCAGTAGACAATAAAGTTCCATATACAAATAAATACATATAAATATTAAAGTTGAGTAAATAAAACTGATTGTATAACATTAAATCTTTACAAGAAATAAAAAACATATGTCAGACACAAATTATGCAGATGTAATAATAGTAGGCACCGGCAACGCAGGATTTGCGGCGGCAGTATCTGCTAGTGAAAATGGAGCAAAAGTATTAATGCTAGAAAAAGTATCCGAGGAATATATGGGGGGTAACAGCGCACTGACAATACATATGAGATTTACTTATAATTCTTTCTCTGATCTCTTGCCTCTGGTGAAAGATAAAAAACTAATTTATAACAAACTTTATACTCAAAAATTACAAGAACTACAGGAAGCGGTAACAGAATATACAGAATCTGATTATTTAAAAGATATCATGGATGTCACAAATGGAAAATCAGATCAAATTTTATCTAAGGAATTAGTAATAAATTCCTTACCAACAATTAAATGGATGAATAAACTGGGCCATTTGTGGTCTCCGACCTTTGGCAATCCCACTTCTGCAAATGTTGTTTCGTTTAACGGAAAAGGATATGGATTAATACAAAGATGGAAAAAGATAGCTTTAAAAAAGAGAATTGATATTAAATACAATCACCATGTTATAGATCTGGTAAAAAACAATAATGACAAAATATCTGGAGTTATAACAAAAACTAATAATGGGAATAAAATTTACTATGCAAATTCAATTGTCTTAGCCTGTGGTAGTTTTGAATCAAATTCTAAAATGCGAGCAAAATATCTTGGTGAAAAATGGAGAAACGTTAAATTAAGAGGCATTCCGCATAATACAGGAGAAGGATTAGAAATGGCTATTTCTCACGGCGCAATTCCTTATGATAACTGGTCTACCTGTCATGCATCACCGCAAGATATAAATAGACCCGATTATGATTTGCCGGGCCACAATAAATCTGGGGATTATTGGAGCAGATATGCTTATCCTTTCAGCGTAATGATTAATATAAATGGAGATAGATTTATAGATGAAGGAGAAACTTGGAGAGGGCTTACATACGCTAAAACCGGAAAAGCAATATTAGAACAAGAAAATAATATAGCCTTTCAATTATTTGATTCAAAACATATTCAAGCCGGTGTACTCAGAAAATATAAAAAACCAACAAAATATAGTTCTGAAACTTTAATTGATCTTGCAAATCAAATAAAAATAAAAAATAAAAAAAAATTTATTAACAATATTAATAAATTCAATAAAGCAGTTCAGCCTGGTAATTATAATCCACATAAATTAGATGGTAAAAGTATTAAAAATATATATCCTTTAAGATCTAATTGGGCGCTACCTTTAAATAATCCTCCTTATTTGGCATATCCAGTTATTTGCGGTATGACATTTTGTTATGGAGGATTAAAAACTACTATAAATGGAGAATTAATAAATAAAAATGGAGATATTATAAATGGAATATATGCCGTAGGAGAAATGTTAGGCGGGCTATGGTATAACAATTATCCTTCAGGTGGTGGTATGATGGCTGGAGCTGTTTTCGGGAAAAAAGCTGGCAAACATGCCTCTGCAAATATTAATTAGTTAAAATAGTTTGAGCAAATAAATTTAATCCTCGAAATGTTAAATCTTCTTCATAAATATCTAAATTTAAATATTCTGCAAACACTTTTACTCCATTACCAGTTCCAATAACTTTTATGTCTTTATAATTATCTTTAAATTCTTTTATAAAACCGTTAATTAAATGAATATATCCTTTAAATAATCCTGTACCAATCGCTTCTTCAGTATTAGTTCCGTATAATTTATTTGTATCTTTCATTTCAAAATAATTTAACTTTGAAGTAAATTGAGCTAAGGATTGACTTGCAATATGATTCCCAGGAAAAATTAAACAACCCAAATATTTGCCTCTATCATCTATATGACAAAATGTTAAAGCAGTTCCATGATCTATAACCAAATTTCTTTGTTGAGTCAAATCATAAGCCGCTGATGCATTAATTATTAAATCCGCACCTAATTCACTTGGATTATTCAAACCAATTTTTATATTGGAAATGTTTTCAGAATTAACAAAATGAACAGAAATTTTCATATTATTAAAATACTGATTTAATTCAGGAACTACTGATGAAATAAATAAATGAGAAATATAATTTAAATTTAAATCATCAAATTTTTCTTTAAATTTTTTAGTTTCAAATATAATTTTATTTTGAATCAATCCATTATCTATAAATGCTAATTTAACATTTGTATTTCCAATATCAAGTAATGCATATTTCTGCAATGTATATACCTACAAAAGTTTTGATTTAATTCTTAGGTAAATTAAATACATAAATTAAGACCTACAATTATAAATAATATAATGAACAAATATTATAATCTAAATTTTTAAAAAAATTCAAATCCAACTTCAAATTACATTAATAAACTCAAAATAAATGGGGAAATAACAATTAAAATGAGAATAATACTGCTAATAAAATCATTTTTATCAAAAAAAAGCTTTGATATAGAAAATGATTTCTTTTTTTCAGGAATATTTTTTACATTTTCTTCATAAAGGGTAAAATTATCCACATTAAACATATAACCACAATCAGAACATTCATAAATTGGGGTTATATCCCTATTAATAATTTCTTGACTTCTACACTGAGGACAAAACACTATAAAAGTATATCTTAATTATCATGAAAAATACAACTGTACTTTTCTCTTCATATAAAAAGTTTGCGTACTGAAGGAAGATAGTGTATTATATAGATAATCATATATTATGGTTATTTATTACTATATTTCCTAGTTCTAAATTATGGAGGAAAATATGGCAGAAGTCGTAGAAAGTACAGGTGTAAAAAAAGAATCTGGATATTTTTATTATCTAGGTAAAGACGGAAATGTTTGGAGAACCAAAATGGCCTCTGGCGGAAAACCTGGCGGTGGCGCTGAAAAAGTAGCTGACGCAAATATATCCAGAGAATCTGGATATTTATATTATATCGACGGAAACGGTGATGTTTCCCGTTCACAAATGGCTTGGAAAAAATAATAATTTTCTAACTATTTTAATACAAATAACAAAAATCCATGTTTGTATACAAACATGGATTTTTGTTATTATATTAAATTCAATATGAATAACATGAAAGAAACAGCATTTACAATAGACTCATCCACCATAAAATTTGGAAATGGAGTTACTGAAGAAGTTGGATGGGAATTTAAGAAATTAAATTGTAATAATATAATGATCATCACTGATAAAAAGTTAATTGATCATGTAAGTGTCGAAAAAACTATAAAATCAATAGAACAGAATAATCTTAATCCTATTCTATTTGCAGATGTAAGTGTTGAACCTACAGACTCCTCGTTTAAAAAAGCTATATTATTTGCTATAACAAATAATATAGACGGCTTTGTTGGTGTAGGTGGCGGATCTAGTATAGATACAGCAAAAGCAGCTAATCTTTATTCCACTTATCCTGCAGATTTTATGACTTATGTTAATGCTCCAATAGGAAAAGGTAAGCTAGTACCAGGAAAGCTTAAACCAATGATTGCTATTCCTACAACAACAGGCACTGGAAGTGAAACAACTGGGACTGCAGTATTCGATTATGAAGAAATGAACGCAAAAACAGCGATTGCACATAGAGAATTAAGACCTTTAATAGGTTTAATAGATCCTGAAAATGTTAGAAATATACCACCCAATATAGTGGCTTGTAGTGGCTTAGACGTGTTATGTCATGGGCTTGAATCATATACTGCTATTCCATTTCACTCAAGAAATAAACCTGAAAACCCTGGATTACGCCCATCATATCAGGGATCAAATCCAATAAGTGATATATGGTCTTTAACTGCAATAAAAATGGTGGCTGAAAATATTTATAATGCAGTAAATGATCCAGATAACCATGAAGCAAAATCTCAAATGTTACTAGCAGCTACATATGCGGGAATAGGATTTGGAAATGCTGGTTGTCATTTATGTCACGGTATGTCATATGCCATATCTGGTAATGTAAAAGAATTTTTCCTAAATGATTACCCTGAAAATCATCCTCTTATACCTCACGGATTATCTGTAGCGATCACAGCGCCAGCTATATTTAATTTTACTTCAAAAAGCGATCCTAAAAGACACGTAGATGTAACGAAAGCTCTAGGGATTTCAGATGTTGATGAAAATAATGTGCACACCATGCTGCCAAGAGCAATAAAAGATATTATGAGTTCAATTAGTATGCCAACTAAATTATCAGACTTAGGTTACAAAGAATCAGATATAGACGAATTGGTAAAAGTTACATTGCCTCAACACAGGGTAATAAAATTAAGTCCAATTGAAGTAAATGGAGATGATCTAAAAAAATTATTCATAAAAAGCTTGGATGATACCTGGATTCTATAATTTAATTAATGACTAAGAAAAAATAGATTATTATCTATTTGCAAATTCTTCTTATTATTTCAATTTTGTAATTATATTCTTTAATTGGACTAAAATTGCTCAAATGTACTCACAACCATTAAATAATAATATGAATCAACAAAACTTATTAACATTAATATATTACCTGCTCAGTGCTAAGTTATACATTAACTGAAGTTTAAGAAAAAAAATTACGTTACTATCTGTCCGGCTACATACTCTCCGTCCGTCCATGTCGGCTCAGAATTTAAATGCTCCATAATTGCCACAAAATACTCATGTTGATCAGGATTAGTAGCATTTGCTAAATGAGCATCTTTATTTTCAAATACCGCAACACCGATTAAATCTTCATCATCATCAGGATTCATTAAAAACCATGCAATCATTCCTTCAGGATTTCTTGCTTGGTTTTTCATTACTTCTATAAGTTTTTCCTTGTGACCGCTTTTAACATTTAAATTAAATATAGTACCGTACATACATTCTTCTTTTGTTTATTTTAATTTAATTCTCTTGATGATCCTGTAACTAAAAATATTGTGTCTTCTGCAATATTTGTTGATCTGTCTGCAATTCTTTCTAAATTATGAGCTATGAATATTAAAAATGTTGCTTGTCTTGAAGTTGAAGGATCTCTCATAATAATCTGCATAAGTTCATTAATTATCCTGTCTTTTAAAGCATCCATCTCATCATCCATATCACAAACTTTTTCTGCTATCTTAACATTTGATTCCCTATATCCTTTTAAACACAAAGATAACATTTCTATTGAACGTTCAGCCATGGCAGGTATATCTATTAATGGTTTAATAAGATCTACGTCACCAATTCTAATATTAATTTTAGCTATCCCTTCAGCATAATCAGCCATTCTTTCAAGTTCCATTATAACTCTCATTATTGTTATAATTTTTCTCAGATCAGTAGCAACAGGTTGCTCACTTGCAATTAAAAAAATAGCTTTGGTTTCTATTTCATCTTTATATTTATCTACAATATCATCCATGTCAATAATCTTGTTAGACAAATCAATATTCCTAGTATTAAGTGCCTCAATTGAACCATTTATCATTATTTTAACAGTTTTTTCAACTGCATTAATATTAATTTGCAATTCTTCTAAAGCTTTATCAAATTCTTCTCTAGGCATAATAATATCCTTTAATAATATTATAACTAACTAAATCTACCTGTTATATAATCTTCAGTTTCTTTCATTTTTGGATTAGAAAATATATTTTTTGTATAATCATATTCAATTAAAATACCACACCTGTCTTCCCCTGAAAGAAGAAAAGCTGTTTTATCTGAAACTCTTGCTGCTTGTTGCATATTATGTGTAACAATAATAATTGTATAATCATTTTTCAATACATTAACAAGATCTTCAATTTTAACTGTACCTATTGGATCTAATGCAGAAGTTGGCTCATCTAATAAAATTACATCAGGTCTTATAGCAAGGGCTCGTGCAATGCATAATCTTTGCTGTTGCCCTCCTGATAATGAATATGCATTATCTTTCAATCTATCTTTTACTTCATCCCAAAGTGCTGATTGTATTAAAGCTCTTTCAATTTCTTCATCATAATTACCTGCAAATCCATTTATACGTAAGCCGAAAGCAACATTATCATAAATAGATTTAGGAAACGGGTTAGGTTTTTGAAAAACCATACCAATTTTAGATCTTATCAAAACAGGATCAATTGATTGTGAATATATATCTAAATCATCAAATATAATTTGTCCTTCTAATTTAGATTTTGAAAACAAATCATTCATTCTATTAAAACATCTTAACAAAGTACTTTTTCCACATCCGGATGGGCCAATTATAGCTGTTACTTTATTTGCTTCTATATCCAGAGAAATATTTTTTAAAGCCTGAAAAGCTCCATAGTAAAATGAAAGATTTTTTACTCTCAAAATAATATTTGATTTATTTTGCTCATTATTCAATATCATAAAGTTCCTTTAAATTATTCCTCAGATCTTTTTTGAAATTTATTTCGTAAAATCACAGCAACTGAATTCATAGATAAAAGTAAAATTAAAAGAACAATAATACCCCCGGCTGCTAAACCTCTAAAGTCATCTTGCGGTCTTGATACCCAATTAAAAATCTGAATTGGCATAACTGTAAATCTATCCATTGGAGTTACAGGTATAAAAGTAATATATACTAAAGCAGTTATTGCCACCATAGGAGCAGCTTCACCTATAGCTCTCGATAATGCTAATATCACTCCAGTTAATATGCCTGGAAATGCATTAGGTAATACTGCCATTTTAACCACCTGCCATTTATCTCCTCCTAAAGCAAATGCTGCTTCCCTGTGTGCCCTTGGTACAGCTTTAATTGCCTCCCTGGAAGCTAATATGAGTACTGGTAATATTAAAAGTGACATTGTTAATGAGCCTGCTAAAATACTTCTTTCCAATTTTAAAAAATATACAAATATTGATAATCCAAGTAATCCATAAACTATGGATGGTACTCCGGCTAAATTTGATGTATTTATTTCAATAAAACTTGTTATCCAATTTTTAGGAGCATATTCTTCTAAATAAATAGCCGCACCAACCCCCGTCGGCACAGTTATTAAAGCAGTTAATCCCATCATATATAAAGTTCCTATCAAAGCTGCCCATAATCCTGCTTGCTCTGGATGCCTTGAAGGATAATTAAATATTAAATTTGGAGTCACCCATTCATACCCTTGTAAAATTACCTGAATTAATAAACTAATCAATCCCATCATTGCTACTAAAACTCCTAACAAACAAAAAGCAAGAAATATAATTCCGATAAACTTTCTTCTGCTTAAATTATTTTGATTAAGTTTAAAATCAATAGACATTTCGCCATCTCTTTACAATCCAATGCCCTAACGTATTCATTGAAAAAGTCATGACAAATAATAAAATCGCTACTGCATAAATCGATTGATACTCAATACTTCCATTAGCAGCTTCACCTAAAGCAAGTTGTACAATATATGCTGTCATAGTCTGAATACTTTCTATTGGATTAAAAGTTAATTTTGGAGTTGCACCGGCAGCTATTGTTACTAACATAGTTTCCCCGATGGCCCTAGAAAGTCCTAATACAAATGCAGCTACAATACCTGATAATGCAGCTGGTACAACAACTTTTATAGAAGTTTCAAATCTGGTTGCGCCTAATGCATAAGAAGCTTGCCTTAATGAATTTGGTACAGCTATTAAAGCATCTTCAGTTAAAGAAGAAACAAATGGGATTATCATAATTCCCATCACCAAACCAGCGCTCAAAGCATTGAAAATTATCATCTCTGGAAAAATTATCTTAAGTAATGGGGTTACAAAAGTTAAAGCAAAATATCCATATACAACTGTTGGAATTCCTGCTAATACTTCTAATATAGGCCTTAGTATCTTACGTACAGTATCTGGAGCATATTCGGCTGAAAATATTGCTACAGCCAAACCTATTGGAACAGCAACAAAAGATGAAATAACAGTTACTAAAAAAGTACCGGCAACCAATGGCGCAATTCCAAAAGATTTAGGGATTAAAATAGGAGACCATCTTTTTTCTGTAAAAAATTCTATTATAGAGACCTGAGTAAAAAATCCAATTGATTGTTGAACCAAATTCCATATTATTGCAAAAGTAACAACAAGAGTTATAAATGCACAAATACCTACAAATAAATATACTACTCTACCTTCAATTTTGGTTCTTAATCTATGCCCACGTTTAGCATCAAATACAGAATTATTCAAGTTCATATTATTATTTAAGTATAGTTACTATATTTAAATATATAGTAAAGCAATAATAAACAAATGTAAATTTTCACAAACGCAACGATCGGAATAGAATATTATTTCACATTATTATTTTTCATTTTATTTGTTTAATATGAGTGATCTAATAAAAACTTAAGAAGGTACCTAAGCTCATGTTAAACAAATAACTCATTTTTTATTAAATTAGTTACTGTAGTCAATATATTTTGTTTAACTAAAATAAATATTATTTTCATCTAACTTTATCTAGATTGCTTTTATATTCTTCATCTTTAACAGGGACGTAACCAATTTCAGTAATTAATTTTGCAGCCTGTTCCATATAAAATTTTACAAATTCTTTTACCACAGGCTTTGTATTATAAGAAAATTTATTTACATATATATAAAGAGGCCTTGTTATTGGATATAAATCTGAATCAATCGTACTGAAATCAGGAATGATACAACCATTACCATCTTCTTTATCTATACCAAGAACTTTTAATTTATCTTTGTTTGAAAGATAATAAGCATAACCAAAATATCCTAATGCATAATTATCACCAGCTATACCTTGTACTAAAACATTATCATCCTCTGAAGCCGTATAATCATCTCGGCTTGCCCCTTCTTCGCCATTTATAATTTCTGTAAAAAATCCAAAAGTCCCAGAATCTGTGCCAGGCCCATATAATCTCATCTTTTTATTAGGAAAAGTTGAACGTAGTTGATTCCAATTATTAACTGCACTTCCAGGCTTCCAAACTAAATTAAGTTCAGTAAGTGTTAAACAATTAACAAAATTATTATTTGGGTTAACCATTACTGACAATCCATCCATTCCTACTCTTAGCTCTGCATAATCAATACCATTTTCTTTAGCTTGACTAATTTCACTATCTTTTATTGCTCGTGATGCATCAGCAATATCTATTTCACCAATAACAAATCGTTTAAATCCGCCTCCTGTTCCTGAAATACCTACCAAAATATTAGCTTTAGAATAGGTTTTTTTAAATTCTTCAGCAACAGCTTCAGAAAGAGGTGCAAGAGTAGACGACCCATCAACTTCAACTGTTCCCTTTAAATTTATTGAATTTGTAGTTATAGAAGTTGATGAAATTTGGTTTTCATCAATAGCAGAACAGGAGATTATATTTAAAACCATACATAGATTCAAAAGAATCAAGGAAGGTCTAATTATCTTATTTTTCATTAATAGCTCTAAGTTTGTTAATATTTTCACTTTAACTAATTTAATACTACGATAAGTTTTTCACAATAATTTGTCAACATATTTGATTAAATAATAAAAAAAATATTATATTACTAAACATAATTTAGCTTTAATTTACAAAAGAAAAATAAGATAATTCAGTTGAGGAATATTATGAATTGTAATAATTGTAAAAAATCTATCCCTGATGATTCTAAATTTTGTACATTTTGTGGCTTCCAAATAATTAAAGACAATCTAAGCACTTCAGAGTCAGAATTAATTGAAATTAAAAATGAATTAAAATCATTAAAATCTCAATTAGAGTCAATAATTAAAAAACCACCGAAAGAAAAAGAGAAAAAACACGGGGAAGAAATAGAAAGTGGGCTAACCAAGTTTCAAAATATAAGTTTTAATAAACCAAATTTTCCGAACATTAATGTTCCCGGTACAGGGTTATTTCCAACAACTAATGAAATTGAATTATTAATTGGTCAAAATTGGCTTGCAAGAATTGGATCCCTGGCAATAATTTTTGGAATTGGCTTTTTTATAAAAGCAGCGATAGATTCAAATTGGATTTCCAATTTTTTAATTATTTTAATTGGTGCTGTTTTTGGATTTGCCTTTGTATTTATAGGTTATCTACTGAATTCAAAATTATCTTTTTATTCAAGGATTTTGACGGGATTAGGAATTGGAATACTTTATATAACTACTTATACCTCATTCACCACATATGATCTTTTAAATATATATATTGGCTCAATAATTATCTTTTTGATTTCTATTTTAGGTAATTATCTTGCTTATCATTATCGAAATATATCAATTGGTATTATTTCATTAATTGGAGCATATTCAATTCCAATATTGACAGCTGTTTCTTTTGAAACATTAGATATTAAAAGTATTGCTGCAAGCGGTTACTATTTACCCTTGGTTGTACTCAGTAGTTCAATCTTTTTATTTAATTTTAGATATCAAACATTATTCTTTGGAATTTTAATAGCTTCTTGTGGAAGTTTCTTGATATGGTCTGGTAGTATTTCAGCTAATTCAGTATCTCCAGAATTACAATGGTCGATATGCACGTCAATATATCTAATGCTATTATCTGGTTGGTGGATAACAAATAAAAAAATCATAAATACTTACTCTTTAACCACTTTATTAGGATTAATAATAGTGACCTTAACCTTTGTATTATTTAGTTTCAGCACCTTATGGAATGAATATAGAAATTATATTGGAATTCTTGGATTAACTTTTGGTTTTTCATATCTTATACCCACAATATATTCTCTATTAAAATCTCAAAAGATTACTTATGGAATTTATTTTATTATATCGGGATTTCTTATTATTTTTATAAGTATACCCGTTCAATTTTCAAGTTCATGGACAACCATACTTTGGGCAATGCAAGCTTCCGTAATCATTTTTCTAGGTTTTAGGAAATCAATTATTCAGGCCAGAATACTTGGATACTCGATATTGTCTTTAATTATTATTAAAGGTTTGATCTGGGATTTCTATAATAATGAAAATATGATTCCAGTAATTAATTCAAGATTTTTATCTTTACTATCAGTATTTGTAACGAGTTATTTCACATACTATATATCAAAAAGTTTCAATCTGAATAATTATGAAAAAATTTATAACAACTTTTTATATTTTGTAAGTATTATTCTGTTAATACTCGTCATAAACACAGAAATATATTTCACTATCAAATATTTCCCTACATTTATTTCAAATACTTATCAAATGCCTCTAACATTAATGTTATGGATCATTACAACAGCAACAATATCAAATTTAATATTAAGAATTAATGTTACAAAAAATATAGGTACAATTAAGCGTTATTTTGGCCATAGTATTATTTTAACTTTTTCAATATTAACTATAATTTATGCAATGTTTTGGGATACAGAAAATTATATACCTTTTATAAATATCAGAACTTTAACTTTATTAATATGTTCAATAGGTTTTTACATAACAATACTTACAATAAAAAAATTCTCAAATAATCTGGGGAATTTTGAAATCGTTAATATAAAAAATAGTTATAAATCCTTGCTATTTATTATCCCGTTCATAATATTTAGCCTTGATTTACATATTCTTGTAAGATACCCAAATATAAATATTGCATCCAGTTTTCAAGACCCTATCACGAGTACTATATGGGGAGTTACATGGGCAATAATCGGAACAGTATATATATTCATTTCAATTAAGATAAAAGACTTCACTCTTAGGTGTATAGGATTGGGGGCAATTGGAATTACTGTAATAAAATTATTTATTTTTGATTTATTTTTATTACCAACAACTATTAGGATATTCGCTTTTATTTTATTAGGTATAATCCTTTTAGTAGCCGGTCTAAATTATCAAAAAAACCTTGATATAATGAAAAAAATGTTAACAAAATAATAAGGAGTCTTATATTTCTTTTGAGATAAATTCAGAGAGCGTTGAACAAATTTCTATTGGTGCTGGGATTTTAGGTACAGGAGGAGGAGGAAACCCATATATAGGAAAATTAAGAGCTCAGGAAATAATAAATCAACATGGGAATATACCCGTAATACACCCCAATGAATTAAAAGACGATGATTTAGTTATTTGCCTTGGTGGAATAGGTGCTCCAACTGTTGGTGTAGAAAAAGTTAGAGGAGCAGAATCAGGAAGAGCATTAAAAGAATTAGAAAATTATTTAGGCAAAAAAGCAACCGCAGTAATATCGGGTGAAATTGGAGGAAGCAATTCCCTTGAACCTTTAATAGCGGCAGGAGAAAATAATATTCCGGTAGTTGATGGCGATGGTATGGGTAGAGCTTTTCCTGAAATACATATGAAAACATTTTTTATTTATGGCGTATCGTGGACTCCTACAGTTGTATGTGATGAAAAAGGAAATACTGCATTGTTCACTCATGCAATTAGTGCTCATTGGTTAGAAAAAATGGCTAGAGCAGTAACAATACAAATGGGATGTGCAGCAGTTTTTGCAACAGCACCAATGAGTGGTATTCAAGTTAAAAAAACTGCTATTCACGGAACATTAAGTTTAGCTAAAGAAGTTGGGCAAGCAGTACAAAAATCACAAAAGAATAAAGAAAATCCAATTAAAAATATTTTAAAAGTATATCCTGGTAAATTACTTTTCGAAGGTAAAATAACAGATTTGTCACGAACAACTACTGAAGGTTTTGCAAAAGGATATGTCACAATAAATGGTACCAACAATTTTTCTAATAGTGAACTTAAAATTGAATTTCAAAATGAAAATTTAATTGCATATATTAATGAAAAAATTGAATGCATGGTACCTGATCTTATATGCATAATTGATACAGAAACAGGAGAACCAATTACTACTGAACTATTGCGATATGGTTTTCGGGTTTCAATATTAGCTCTGCCTGCTCCTCAGAATCTATGCACTAAAAAAGCATTAAAAGTTGTTGGCCCCAGAGGATTTGGTTATGACTTTGATTATAAAAATTTACTAAAAATTCCAAGAAAATAATGAGAATAGGAATAGATGTAGGCGGAACAAATACTGATTCAGTATTAATTGATAATAATAAAATTATAAGTAGCTTTAAAACAAATACAAGTGAAGATATAAGTAGTTCAGTCAAACTATGCATATCAAAAGTCCTTCAAAATCAGCCTAAAGAAAAAATAAAATCAATAATTATCGGAACTACACATTTGATAAATAATTTACTGGAAAGAAAAAACCTTTCTAAAACTGGCGTAATTAGATTATGTGGTCCTTCAACAAGATTATTAAAACCTTTATGTGATTGGCCTTCAGATATAAAAAAAACTAATACTTTTATAACCAATTTTACCGATGGAGGACTTGAGTTTGACGGAAGGGAAATATCTGCAATTAATAAATCTGAAATTCAAAAACTATGTGAAATCTATAAAAAGAAAAATGTAGAATCAATTGCAATAACAGGGATTTTTGCATCTGTAAATCCCTATCAAGAATTAGAAGTAAGAAATATTATATTAAATGAAATGGGTATAATTCCCGTATCAATGTCACATCAAATTGGAAGAATTGGATTACTAGAAAGAGAAAATGCAACTATTTTAAATGCTATGCTAAGTAAGTCAGCAAAAAAAACTTTTGCAAATTTGACTAAAATAATAATTGATTTAGACCTGAAATCAAAAATATATATCACGCAAAATGATGGTACTATGGCATCAATAAATGATGCTTTAAATTATCCGATTTTTTCTTTGTCGTCAGGCCCAACAAATAGTATGAAAGGAGCTGCATTCTTATCTGGGATTAAAGATGGAATTGTTATTGACATCGGAGGAACCTCTACAGACATAGGAATGCTAATTAATAACTTTCCAAAGGAATCTTCAATTGCTGTGGAATTTTCAGGTATACGAACAAATTTTAGAATGGCCGATGTACTTTCAATTCCATTAGGGGGAGGATCAATAATTAATCAAGAAGCTCCTTATTTAAGTCATAAAAGCCTTGGGAATTTAATCACTACAGAGTCTTTATCTTTTGGCGGGAGAACAAAAACAATCACTGATATCTTTGTAAATCAAAATAAATCAAATTTTATAGCTCCAAATCAAAATTTCAAATTATCTAATGATCTAATCAAATCTGTAGAAAAAGAAATTTACTCAAAAATTTCAATCGCTGTTGATAAAATGAAAACCGACTCAAAAAATATTAAAGCTATTGTTGTTGGTGGAGGTTCTTTTATAATACCTAAAAAGTTAGACGGTGTTGATTTAATTAAATTCCCCGAATTTGGTGAGGTTGCTAATGCAATAGGATCTTCAATGGCACAAATAAGTGGTTATTCTGAAAAAGTCTTTTCGACTACAGATTTATCTAGAGATGAAATAATTAAAATATCTAAAAATGAAGCTGTACAAAATGCGATTAAGAAAGGTGCGGATCAAAATACCGTGGAAATAATTGATCTTGAAGAAATACCCTTATCATACCTTCCTAGTAATGCTATAACTATAAAAACCCGAGCAGTTGGAAACATCAAAAGTGAATTAAATTAAATTATAACTTTGATATAATTGACATTCGTTTAATATTGTTTTAATTTTATTTACAAATATAAAACACTAAGAAGAGAATAAGCTTTCAATAAGACTTTTTAAGCGAACCCTGATAGTGTAAGAGGGGAAGGTTATAATTGAGTAAGTATCATCTCTGAGTGGTTAAGCTGAAATAAAGTAAGTTTTGCCGGGTTTGCCCGTTATAGCTAATTAAGTTGCTTGGTTAAGTTTCCAAGAATTAGGGTGGTACCGCGAGAGAATTTCTCCCGTCCCTTTATTTAAGGGACGGTTTTTTTTTGCTTAAAAATAAAGGGAATTATGTTTAAAGAAGTAAATTCAAATCCTGATTTTCCTAAATTAGAAAATAATCTATTAGAAAAATGGGATAAAAATAATACTGTAAAAGAATACAGGGATAAAAATATTGATTCAGGAAAAACTTTTTCTTTTATTGACGGACCTATTACTGCTAATAATCCCATGGGAGTACATCATGCGTGGGGCAGAACATATAAAGATCTATTTCAAAGATTTTACACAATGCTAGGGCATGAACAAAGATATCAAAATGGATTTGATTGCCAGGGATTATGGGTAGAAGTAGAAGTAGAAAAAGCTCTAGGATTCAAATCCAAAAAAGATATACAAGATTTTGGTGTTGAAAAATTTGTAAATCTTTGTAAAGAAAGAGTAAATAAATATTCTGCTGTTCAGAGAGATCAATCCATAAGATTAGGATATTGGATGGATTGGGAAGATTCGTATTTCACTATGTCTGATGAAAATAATTATTCTATTTGGGGATTTTTAAAACAAATGAATGAATCTGGAAAAATCTACAAAGGGACTGATGTAGTGCCATGGTCTGGAAGATCAGGAACTTCTTATTCTCAAATGGAAATTATTGAAGGCCGTAAATTAGTTGCCCATAAATCAGTATTTATAAAATTTAAATTAAAAAATAAAAATAATGAGTATGCTTTAGTATGGACCACAACTCCATGGACACTTACTTCTAATGTCTCTTTATTAGTTAATAAAAATTTAAATTATGCCAAGTGTAAATTAAAAAATGATGAAATTTATTATGTAGCTGAAAAAAATATCAAATACCAACGCTTAGAAAAAGAATTTAAAGAAAAAAGAGAGTGGGTAGAAGGAGTCCCTAAATTAAAAACCATTGCCCAATTATTTAATGAAAGAGGTGGGTATACAGTTGAAAAAATAATCAAAGGATCAGATATGATTGGATGGGAATATGAAGGTCCTTATGATGAATTTAAAGCAACTAAAATAGATGGGGGATTTCCATTTACCAATGAAAAATTAAAAGATGAAAAAATTAATGCTATAAAATGTCATAAAATTTATGATGGCGGAAAAGATCAAGAAGGGAATGATGTTGTTACATCAGGAGAGGGCACCGGAATTGTTCATACAGCCCCTGGCTGCGGAGATATAGATTATAAAATAGGGCAAAAAAATAATCTTGTTGCCTTAGCTCCTTTGGATGAGGAAGCAAACTTCATTGAAAATTTTGATTGGCTCAAAGGAAAAAATGCCACTGATTCAAAAACAATAGAATTAATACTCGAAGATTTAAAAAATAAAGATTTGCTCTTTTATACTGAATTATATCCTCATATATATCCACATTGCTGGCGATCAGGTGATGAACTTGTTTTCAGGCTGGTAGATGAGTGGTATATCAATATGGATTGGAGAAATGATATAAAAAAATCAGTTGACGAAATAAATTGGGTACCTGCATGGGGAAAGCAAAGAGAGCATGAATGGCTAAACAATATGGGTGATTGGATGATTTCTAAAAAACGCTTCTGGGGATTGGCATTACCTATTTGGCAATTTGAGGATGATTCGTTTTATGTGATTGGATCTAAAGAAGAATTAAAAAAACTTGCAGTAGAAGGATGGAAAGAATTCGAAGGAAATACCCCTCACAGACCATGGATCGATAAAATAAAAATAAAACATCCCAAAACAGGATTGATCGGCACAAGAGTATTAGATGTTGGAAATCCGTGGCTTGATGCAGGGATAGTTGGTTTTTCAACATTGCAATACAGAACAAATAAAGAATACTGGAATAAATGGTTTCCGGCTGATTTGATTTCAGAAAGCTTTCCTGGCCAGTTTAGAAACTGGTTTTATTCATACTTAACTATGGGCACTGCAATATCAAAAAAGACACCTACAAAAAACATATTTTCATATGCCTTAGTAAGAGATGAATCAGGAGCAGAAATGCATAAAAGCCAAGGAAATGCCATATGGTTTGATGATGCTGCCGAGGAAATTGGAGTTGATGTTATAAGATGGCTTTACACAAGGCAAAACCCTGAAATTAACCTAAGATTCGGACCTAAAATAGCTAATGAAATAAGAAGGCAAGTTATACTCCCGATTTGGAATATATATAGTTTTTTCACTAACTATGCTATTCTAGACAAATTTACTCCCCCTCAGAATTTAAAATCTCCAAACCCTACAAATTTAATGGATAAATGGATATTGGTAGAAATGAAAGAAACATCTGAAATGGTTAAAGAATATTTAAAATTATATCAACCAGACAAAGCAGCATTATCTGTTGAAAACTTTATTAATCTTCTGTCAAATTGGTATATTAGAAGAAATAGACGAAGATTTTGGAAATCAGGAAAATTTGAAAATAATACTAAAATTGATCTTGATAAATATTCAGCTTATGAAACATTATATTTTGTATTAATAACTTTATCGAAAATTATGTCTCCAATAATTCCATTTATTACAGATGAAATATACTGTAATTTAACTAACGAAGCTAATTGGAAAAAAAATAGTGTTCACCTGGAAGATTTTCCTGCATTTAATAAAAAAAATAAAGATGACGAACAGCTTCAAATAGCTACCAGGGCAGCAATGAGAATTTCAAGTTTAGGACGATCAGCAAGAAGTAAATCACAAATTAAAGTTAGACAACCTATCAATAATCTTTTATTTAAATCTAAACAACAAATTGATCCAAAATATTTAGAAATGATAAAAGAACAAGTAAAAGATGAAGTCAATGTAAAAAATGTAAATATTGTAAATGAGAATTACAAATTAAGCGAAACAAATATCACTCTGAATAAGTCTGTTTTAGGCCCTAAACTAGGAAATAAAATGGGAGACCTAATTAAAGAATTAAATAATTTAGATAATGATTTGTTAATTAAAAACCTTCGTGAAAAAGATTACGTAAATATCAATAACATAGAACTATCAATAGAAGATTTTAACATTGAGCACTATAACTTGGAGAATACTGAATTTATTGAAGATAATAATTATGAAGTATCAATTGAAACAAAATTAAATCCCTCATTAATTGATGAAGGGTCATCAAGAGAGTTAATTCACAACATACAAAATCTACGAAAAGACTCTGGTTTCAATATTTCAGATAAAATCATAATGACATATAGCTCAGATGAATATTTAAAAAATATAATTAATAAATTTGAATCACATATTTCACAAGAAATACTTGCAACAAATATCATATTTGAAAAATCTGAAACAGGTGACAATGCGTTTCAAATTAATAACTCAAATATATTTATATCATTAAAAATATCAAATTAATTTAAATTGTTCGTAATTGAGGAAAACTTATTACTTCCCGAATAGAAGATTGATTTAAAATAAGCATAACCATTCTATCTATCCCAATTCCGACTCCTCCGGTTGGTGGCATTCCGTGCTCTAAAGCAACTAAAAAATCTTCATCTAATCTGTCTCTTTCTTCTTCTGGAAACTCTTCTCTCATTTTTTCCTGATTTTCAAAACGTTTTCTCTGATCAAGTGGATCATTTAATTCTGTAAATGCATTACAAATTTCCATTCCTGCAATAAATCCTTCAAATCTTTCAACAATATTGGAATTTTCCTTTGAAAGTTTAGCTAAAGGAGACATTTCCAATGGGTAATCTATTAAAAACGTAGGCTGAATTAAATCTGGTTCTAATTTCTCTGATATCAATTTATCCATTAATCCTGCCCAGCTTAGCTGATTCCTTACATCAATACCTATTTTACTCATCTCATTTTTTAGTATTTCCACATCATTACAAATATTAAAATCTATCCCGGATTTTTCTATTAAAGTTTTCCTTAAATCCAGCCTCTTCCAGGGAGGTTTGAAATTTAATTTATTTTCACCATATTGGATTTCATATGTACCTTTCACATTAAAAACTATTTGCTCGAACAAATTTTCAACCATTTTCATAACATCATTATAATCAGCATAAGCTTCATAGGATTCCATCGTGGTAAATTCAGGATTATGATTACTATCTATTCCTTCATTTCTAAACAACCTACCTATTTCGTATACTTTTTCTATCCCCCCTACAACCATTCTTTTTAAATATAACTCTGTTGCAATCCTCAAAAATAATTCACGATCTAATGCATTATGATATGTTTTAAAAGGATGAGCCATTCCACCAGCAGGTATCGGAACTAATATAGGGGTGTCAACTTCGGTAAATCCTTCTTCTTTCATAAACTTTCTCAATTCAAAAATAATATTATCTCTTTGCTTTACAATTTCTCGAATATTAGTGTTAGCAATTAAATCTAAATACCTTTGTCTGTATCTTGTTTCAACATTTTTTAAACCATGCCACTTTTCTGGCAAAGGTTTTAAAGATTTTGACAATAATTTTATTGAATTAACCTGGATTGTTGGCTCATTTCTTCTGGTTCTAAATACTGGCCCTATCACACCCGCCCAATCTCCAATATCGAGTAATTCGATTAATTCTTTTGTGTTATCATCTATAGAATTATCTCTAGCTAAAAGTTGAATTTTACCTAATTCATCAAGTATGTCTAGGAAAATTGCCTTGCCCATTTTTCTAATTGCAGTAATTCTTCCAGCTGAATAAATCACTTCACTTTGTTCTAATCCTTTTTTCTCAATGTCATTTAACAAATCCAAACAAGCTTTTGTATTATGAGTAGGTTTGAAATCTGTAGGGTAAGGATCAATCCCTCTTTCATGCAAAATTTCAAGTTTTTTCAATCGTGATTTAATAATTTCATTTATTTCTGATTCCAATCTATTCTGCTCCCTTTAAATGCATCGCATCATTAAATCTTATTATACTCCACTTTTTAGGGTTCAAAACTATATAATCATCTTGTTTGTATACCCACTTTCCTTCGTCAGTCAGTTGAATATTATTTTCTTGAATTGAAAACTCATATATTCCTGTATTGTTTGTTTTAAACCCCCAAACTCTATTTGAACCTAAAAAAACACTAATAAGAGTTTGCATAAAGCCGCCATGACTTACAATTAATATACAAGAGTCTTTATCAGAATCATTAAAAATAGTTTGCAAAGCCTTAATTGCTCTTTGATACCTAGATTCAAATTTCTCAGCGTCTGGAACTAAATCCCAGTTATTATCTTTCATGAAATCTTTGTATGTATCTTGATATTCAGCATTATTTATTTCATCAATATTTTTTCCGGCAAAAATTCCAACACTATATTCTTTAAGATAATCTAATTCAGTTATATTGAAATTAAATTTTTTGGCAACAAACATAGCTGTATGCTTAGTTCTTTTAAGGGGACTTGTATAAATTTTATTTATATTAGGAACTTGTTTATATAAATATTCTGATAATAAATTTGCTTGATATTTACCATGTTCATTGATATCAATATCAATGATACCCTGAAATCGATTTGCTTTATTCCAATCAGTTTCAGCATGTCTTACAAATAATATTTTCATAACATTATTTTCAGATAATTTTTAATACTAATATCCTCTAATTATTTATCACTGAAGATCTTATAGCCAATAAATCCCTTCTTAAATTTTGGTTTGTCGCGGCATCTGTCTGAATTTTTCTTATCCCATGCAAAACAGTAGTATGATCTCTGCCCCCAAATAACAATCCAATTGTAGTTAAATTCATTTGGCTGTCTTCTCTTAATATGAACATAGCTATTTGTCTTGCAATCACCAAATTCTGTTCCCTGGATTTTCCTTTCATATCAGAAATATCAATCTGAAAATATTTTGCTACTTTTAAAATAATTTGCTCTGGGTCAGCAAAATAAGAATTAGTATCAGCATTTCCTAACAATTCTTCTACCGATTCTATATCTAATTCTTTTCCTGTTAATTCAGATAATGCTAATATTTTATTTAAGGAACCTTCCATTTCTCTAATGTTGTGATAAAGTTTATTACTTAAAGACTCTAAAATTTCTTGTTTAATTTTAATACCTTTAAGTAATACTTTTTTCTTTAAAATATCTAATCTAGTCTCATAATCAGGCAATTGAATGTCAACAACTAATCCACCGGATAATCTGGAGGTTATTCTGTCTTCCAATAATTTCAGTGAAGATATTGGTCTATCACTGGTTATAACAATTTGTTTGCCTGACAAATGTAAAGAATTAAATGTATGAAAAAAACCTTCCTGAGTTTGCTCTTTTCCTATTAAGAATTGTATATCATCTAATAAAAGAGCGTCGGCATTCCTATATTTATTTCTAAATAATTCAGTTTTATTTGTCCTGATTGACTTAATATATTCATTTGTGAATTCTTCACATGTTAAATAATAAAATTGAGATCCGTCTTGCACTAATTTATTTCCAATCGCATGTAACAAATGAGTTTTACCCAACCCAACATCTGAATAAATCAATAAAGGATTATATGTTTTTCCTATATTTTCTGAAACAGCAATACTAGCTGCATATGCTAATTCATTTGAAGGCCCCAATACAAAATTTTCAAAAGTATAATTTAAATTAAGACTTGATCCTTTATTATCTTGTAAAGAATTCTTTATTTTATCTTCCGAATCTAAAGGTGACCCTAATACTTTAAACTTTAATTCTAATTCTTTGTCTAGCAATTTACACAAAACATCAGAAATTACTGAATACATTCTTTGTTCTAAATACTCAGATATAAAAACAGATTCAGATTCAATTAAAAAACAATCTTTAGAAATTTGTTTACCTTGAGTTTTAGGAAATTTAAACCATGTCTCATACGAAGATTTGGGAACTTTTGTTTCAATTTCACCTAATGCTGTTTTCCATATTTCTTGATTATTATTATTTAAAATAGACATATGATAATTAATCCTGTTTAAGTACTACTTTTATAATATTATCTTCTCTGTTTTCATACATATCATATGCTTTTTGTAAATCATCAAATTCCATACTATGTGTAATCATTGTTGATGGATCCCACCAACCTCTGTTTTTCAATTCAACCATTCTTTCAATATGACCAGTAGGATCACCACTATTTACAGCAGATGAATTAATTATAGTGGCTCCATGAAGTAAAAGGTGTTCAGTTTCAATTGTTGCCAGTGTTCCCTTAGAATCTTTAGGCAATTTGCCAAAAATTAGAATTTTACCTAAAGGTTTTACAACTTTTAAAGAGGTATTAAATGCTTCATTATCACCTGCAGCTTCTACAGTAATGTCAGGAAATTCTCCACCATTAATATCTTTAATTGATTCTTCTAAATTTTCTTTTTGATAATTAATTACATCAGTTGCGCCTAATTCTTTTGCTTTGTCTAAACGATAATCTAAACTGTCAACTGCAACTACTTTTCTAGCGCCAGCCCTTGAACAAATTGCAGTGAAAGACAACCCAATCGCTCCTTGTCCCAAAATCATTATGTTTTTTCCTAAAATAGTCCCCATCAACTGGCACGCATATAAAACAGTGCCTGAAGGTTGACACAGTACCCAGTCTTCAGAATTTCCATGATCAGGTATTTTTATCATTCTTGAATGATTTCCAATAACATATTCTGCTAAGAGTCCACCACCTCTGCCAGGGACAGCTTCTGAGTTATCTGCAAATGGAGAAGGTAAAACTATTACTCTTTGTCCATTTGGAAATTCAGTTGAATTACTATTTAATATTGTTCCCACAGCTTCATGGCAATGAGAGCCCCAACGCATTGGATAATTTTCTTCAGAAAATAACGGTCCATAAGCATCTCTAATATCACTGCCACAAATAGACCAGCTCTCAAGTTTCACCAAGCTTTCATGTTCATTGGATGGTATTGGCATATCTATTTCACTAATTTCAAATTGCTTTGGTGCTAATATTCTTGCCGCTTTCATATTTACTCCTTTTAAAATATCTATTTTAAAATAACTTCCCCTACGCCTCTTTCTGAATATTGAATTTCTGTTCCAAAATCTGAGCTTAGATCTGCAAGTTTATTTATAATTCTTTGTTTATTTTCTTCTCTAGCTATAACAGGCCTTCCTCTTTGAGGTCTTGGTAATTTATATCCTAATTCTATTGGAAATAAATTTATTTTCTTTACTCCTTTTGGAGTTAAGACACATTCTGCTACTACACTTTCCCAATAATATTTCATCGCAGGAAAACCTTTTGTATCCCCATCATATCTTACATTATAAAAATCAGATGGAGTTGCATAATGATCCAACCCAAAATTTTCATAAGTTGGATGAGGATGCCATTTAATAGTGTCATTTTGAAAAATAAAATTTCCAAGACTATAAAAAATTGGTTTGTTTTTATAAATTTCCATTCCTCTTAAAACATGAGGCCCATGACCTGCTATTACATCAGCACCATTATCAAGAATTTTCTTACTAAAATTTCTTAAGAATTCAGGGGTTTGCTCGCGTTGTCCATTTGAACTGTAACCACCTGAGGGATCTTCATGGCAATGTATACTAACTAATACATAATCAGCCATAGCTTTAGCTTCTTTTATCCATTTGATTATTTCAGATTCATCACTTTTATTTGTTCTAATATCAATTCCATACTCTTTTGATGTTTCAAAAGTTTTTGTTAAAAAATCTATTTGATTTTTCTTTAAACCTTTTTTATTTTCTTTATACCCCATTTTTTCAGAAATAGTTTTCAACTCTTTGATTTTACTTAATGGTAATTTATGAATCTGTTCATAACCTAGAGGATTAACTCCTGGCCTACCTATTGCATCAGGCCTTTGATGAACTGCTCTTCCAGCTTCTGGAAATGTTGTAGTTAAAGATATTAATGCAACTCTGCCAGCTTTTGTATCTAAATAGCCTGGTGCTCTTGCTTCACTTAAATTTTTACCTATACCAGAATAAATCAAATTTGTTTTTTTCAGATTTGCTAAATGATTTAATATACCACCTTCAGAATAGTCCCAAGAATGATTATTTGCTAAAGCCACCATATTTACCCCAAACCATTCTAATTCATTCAAATTCTTTGGATCTGAAGCAGCAAAAACACCGCCAGGTATACCAGGTGAAATGCCATAATCGTGCATTAACATTTCCAAATTAGTAAAAGAAACATCGGCTTTTTTAAACACATATGATAAGGCAAGAAATTGAGGTTCGTCAAATACAGACAATGGTCTCGTGATCATTGCATCACCACTTAAAACCATAGTAATTTCATTTTTTTCAGAAGAATATAACAATTTAAAAAACCTCGGGTTTTTAATTAGGTCATAAAAATATAATATTACTGTAAATAATAATCAACTCAATTATTTACATTATAGTTACCAAGTTTTTGCTCTATTATCTTTGTCTAATGATGCCAATCTATCAACAGTCAAAGTATCTCCATTTATTGAAATTAATGTAGGATTAATTTTTCCATCATCGACAACATAAATGTTTAATCCATAATCAGATTTAAAAAATTTTGTAGCTTCTCTCCATTCACCTCTTCTAGATTGAATATAAACATTATTATCTTTTTCAATAATTTGAATTCTGCCCAA
>ENA-ORDI01000311-ORDI01000311.1-marine-metagenome-genome-assembly--contig:-NODE-311-length-34883-cov-3.801873_pt1 | contig 34883 bp, 40 predicted proteins | sample MGYA00248628_ERZ508525 | MGnify/ENA primary metagenome ERZ508525 (study PRJEB26195, sample SAMN05422138) | marine metagenome | isolation source: East of Porto Seguro, South Atlantic Ocean | place... | reverse complement strand
ATGTGGATTTAGCAAAAAAATATAATATTGCACCAGCAACTTTTGCGAATGCATATGTCAATGACCGTCCTTTTGTTACTAGTAATATTATTGGTGCGACAACAATAGAGCAACTCAGAGAAAATATTGATAGTATTGATATAACTTTATCAAATGAAATTTTACATGAAATTGAGGATATTCATTTATCTGATCCAAATCCATGTGTGTAATTTATAAATTTTTTCTTTATCGGAAAATCTTGTTTTGAAAATTACACCTGATATGTCGCACAGAAAATTTTTATTTTTTATTAAATATATTACTTAATAATCTGTCTACATCACTAATATATTTTCTACTCCATAAATGTACATTTAATAAGCTATAATATATTTGGTATATTGGCTCATAAGTATGATAATCTTTTTCTATCTTAATTATTTCAGAATAATAATCTAAAAAACTAGTATTAATTTCATTAAACCATCTAAGATAAGCTATTTCCAATTCATTATGGCCAAAAAAAATTCCTGGATCAATTAATCCAACCAATTTTTTATTATGAAAAAGAATGTTCCCTTTCCATAAATCGCCATGCAATAAGGAAATCCTAGGTTTTGACGGTATGAAATTTTCTAAATTTTTTATTACGACTTCTAGTCTTCGATTAATTAGCGATGGCATAGGTTCATTCTGATTAATTAATTTAAAAATTATACCCAATCGATGATCTCGAAAAAAATTAATCCAATTTGAACTATAGCTATTGGGTTGTTTTAGTCCTCCAATTTGAGAATCAAATTTAAAGCCATATTTATCATTAGTTACAGAGTGTATTTTTAGAATTTCTTTAGCAAGAATTTTTTGATAGTCATTTGATCTTATATTGTTATGTTCAATAAAACTCATAATCAAAACATCATTTGTTAATAATCTTACAGTTGGGAAAAGATTTGGGAATTTTTTATTCATGAAAATTAAAGAATTTCCCTCACTTTTAATAGCATTAAAAGTTAAATTTTTTTTATTATAATATTTCGCAACAAGACATACTTGATCGTCAAGCGTGATTTTTTCACAAATGATATTAAATGAGTTAGACAATACAGCTCTATGAATAATTTGCTGATTTGAAACAAATTTTACAATTTGATTATTAGCTACCGCATTCATTATTTTAGCTGAGCATAAATTCTTCCAACTTTAATTTTTGCGTGATTATATATTTTTTGATTATTCCAATCAGATAATTTTTGCTGTTCATTTTTAGTAACTAGCGATAATTTCTTAAAAATTTCAGTCGTTGCTGAAGGTAAAGCTCTCTCATTACCATCTATTATTTTAATTACTCCCCCGATTTTTTTTTCTTTATGAGCAAAAAGCAAAACACCCTCCGCCCCTCCTTTTGAAAAAATTTTTCCTTTTGTTATCCTCATTAATTCACTGTCAAATTTTTTACTTCCTCCAATTAATTGCGGATATTTTAGTATAGAGTCTAGTAGCAATTTAATTGATGTAGACAAGCCCTCATTGCCAATGTAGTTTTTGATTAAATTTACCATTGAAGTAGATAGGTTTTGAAGTGGAAAAGCGTATTGAGGAGCACTACAACCATCTATGCCAACTTGTTTTTTTGTAATTTTGTATTTTGTAATATTTTCTAGAGAATTACGAATTAATTTTTGATATGGATGATTAAAACCTAAATAATTTTTAATATCCATTTCATTGGAGAGACAGCCAGAAATCATTCCTAAATGTTTGCCTGCACAGTTATTATGAAGTTGGTTGGGTTTTTTTCCACTTGATAAAAGTTTATTAGATGAATCAAGATTAAGAGGGTTATGAATACCGCACTTAAGAGAATTATTATTAATTTTAATTTTTTTTATCCAATTATGTAAAACAATCATATGTTGTTTTTCACCACAATGAGACGAACAAGAAATGGCAATTTCTTTTTTTGATAATTTATATTTTTTATGTGCCTCAGATTGAATAAAAGGAATTGCTTGAAAAATTTTTATTGCAGATCTTGGATAAACTAAATCCAATTCGTGACCAGTTGTAAATATTATTTTATAGTTAAAATTTTGAACTACACATTTCACTCCATGAATACTTTCAATGATATTTCCTCTAGTAACAAAAGTTGTTAATTTTGACATAGTCTTTATTGTTATAATTTGATTTTTATGTTTCTTTAAATTTATTTATTTATGGTATACTAATTAATATATTAATTTGTCATGAAAAATTATCTTACATTTTTTATATTTATTCTAATATTGACGTTTGCTACTTCATCTTATGCCAATGTAGAGATGGGTAAATGGAATTTTATTAAAGAAGTTGATTACTGCTTTATTGGAAGTGCACCAGTAGAAACTGATTTACCAGAGAGCAAACAAAGAGGAATCACATACATTTTAGTGTATAGAATTAATAAAAGTAAAGATGCTATCGTACAGATTGCTGCTGGATATCCCTACAAAAAAGATCAAAATGTAGATGTAACCATTGGTAATGTACAATTTGATTTTTATTCTGATGATGATACAGCATGGTCAAATGACGATAACAAGGTTATTTTTGCCATGAAAAAAGGGATTAAATTGACAGTCAAAGGAGAATCATCTCGAGGCACTAAAACCACAGATATTTATACTCTCAAAGGATTTACTGCAGCTTATAATCAACTTTTTAACGATTGTTAAAAATGCCAAAAAAAATTGTTCTTGCGTACTCTGGGGGATTAGACACGAGTGTAATTTTAAAATGGTTACAACTTAAATATAAGTGCCCCGTTGTTACATTTACTGCAGATTTGGGTCAGGGAGAAGAGCTTGAACTTGTTCGAGAAAAAGCAGAATCATTGGGCATTAATGAAATATTCATAGAAGATTTGCAGGAAGAATTTGTTAGAGAATATGTTTTCCCGATGTTTCGAGCCAATACTCTATATGAGGGTAATTATTTACTAGGAACAGCAATCGCGCGACCGCTTATCGCAAAACGTCAAATAGAAATTGCTAAAAAAGTTGGTGCTGATGCGGTAGCACATGGAGCAACAGGAAAAGGAAATGATCAGGTACGTTTTGAACTTGGTTATTATGCCAATAATCCTAACATAGAAATTATTGCCCCTTGGAGGGATTGGGATTTTAATTCACGTAATGAACTCATAGATTTTGCAGAGAAACATCAAATACCTGTGCCAAAAGATAAAAGGGGTGAGACTCCTTTTAGTACGGATGCTAATTTACTGCATACCTCGTCTGAAGGAAAAATACTAGAAGACCCTTGGATTGAGGCACCTGAATTCGTTTACTCACGGACAAAATCACTTGAAGAAGCAGCGGAGAATTCAGAGGAGATTATTATTGGTTTCAAAAATGGCGATCCTATTGCGATAAATAATAAACCATTAAAACCTCGTGAATTGCTTTCAATGTTAAATTCTATTGCTGGCAAACACGGCATTGGTCGTATTGATATTGTTGAAAATAGGTTTGTGGGAATGAAATCAAGAGGTGTTTATGAAACACCTGGAGGAACAATATTATTACATTCTCATAGAGCGATTGAAAGTATTACTTTAGATAAAGGTGAAGCACATTTAAAAGATGAGTTAATGCCAAAATATGCTGAATATATTTATAATGGTTTTTGGTTTTCTTCAGAAAGGATAGCTTTACAGTCTTTAATTGATAAAACACAAAACAAAGTAAATGGAGAAGTAAAATTACGTCTTTACAAGGGTAATGTAATAGTCATTGGAAGAAAATCCCCAAATTCATTGTATAATAAAAGCTTGGTATCCTTTGATGAAGAAGGAAATTATAATCAAAAAGATGCCGAAGGTTTTATTAAAATTAATTCACTTAGATTCAAAAACAAAAATTAAAATTAATGAAAAAAATTTTTAGAATTTTTGAACGCTATTGCTGTATTTCTTAATAAGCAAGCGATAGTCATTGGCCCTACACCACCTGGAACTGGAGTAATCGCCGAAGCTAATTTTTTTGCTTCATTATAATCTACATCTCCCACAAGTTTTGTTTTTGTTTTACCATCTCTTTGTGTTGCAATGCGGTTAATCCCCACATCGATTACAATAGCACCTTCCTTGACCCAATCTCCTTTAATCATTTCAGGTCGTCCAGCAGCGGCCACTAATATATCGGCATTTCTACAAACATCCGGCAGATTTTTTGTTTTAGAATGAGCAACAGTGACAGTACAAGATTCTTTTATTAATAATTGTGCCATAGGTTTACCAACAATGTTTGATCTTCCTATGACAACGGCATTTTTCCCCACAAGATCAATTTTAAGACCTTTTAACATTAAGAGACATCCATACGGTGTGCAGGGTATAAGTAGGTTTTCATCATTATGGCTTGCAATAGATAATTTTCCAACATTAAAAGGATGAAAACCATCTGCATCTTTATCGGGGTGTATAGAGTCAAGTATGGTTTGTTCGTTCATATGTTTGGGCAAGGGTAATTGAACTAATATACTGTTAACATTATCCTGATTGTTAAGTGTATTAATTAACTCTAATAATTGATCCTGCGAAGTTGATTCATCTAGGTGATGATCAATGATCTCAATTCCTACTTCATGGGCACTTTTTGTTTTAGCTTTCACATACACACTGCTTGCTGCAACATTGCCAACTTGTACTACTGCTAATCCTGGAACCGCATTGTATTTGTTTTTAAGACCACTGATATCTTTTTTAAGTTTATCACGAAGATTCTGAGAAATTTCCTTTCCATCAATAATATGTGTCATTAATATCTCGGCCAATACTCAATTAATAAACTTTTTAAAAACCACAATAATAAGTAAACAATTATAGGAGAAATATCAATTGAACCAAATCTTGGCAAAAACTGTCTTATATATCGCAAACTAGGTTCGCATAAACGATAAAGGGCTTTCATCACACTATAGACAAAATGATTGGATGTATTGATAATATTAAAACTAATTAACCATGTTGCAATGATATAAATCAGCAACACAAACTGATATAAATTAATTATTTGAATGATGAGCCCTAGTAATGAATTCATGGCTTTGTACTAATTAATTTTTAAATATTATCAATTATTAGTTGCAAATATAACAATAATAAAAAAAGTAAATTTTAAAATCGATAAGGATTCAAGGCGTCTATATTAATATTACTAGTTCTGTTTTCAATTAGTGATTGTATTACTTTACCTGTAATAGCTGCCAAAGATAAACCAAGATGTTGATGGCCAAAGGCATAATAAACATTTTTACATTTTTGTGACTCACCAATTACTGGCAATGAATCGGGGAGAGTAGGCCTAAATCCCATCCATTCACTTTTAACCTTTCCTAGTTGCGGTAGTATCCTCCTCGCAGTTTTTTCTATCATAGAAAGCATATTTTTATTCATAGGTTTTTTTAAGCCTGCAATTTCAACAGTTCCAGCGACTCTAATTCCATCTTTCATTGGTGTCATATAAAAACCTGTTTTAGCCCACCCCACAGGATGAGTTAGTAGATTATTATTATTTTCAAATACAATGTGATATCCTCTCTCAGTATCAAGAGGAAAATTATCACCAATTGTACGAGCTAACATATTAGACCATGCACCTGCAGCAACTACTATTTTATCAAATTGCTGCTCTTTTTCTTCATATTTAAGAAAAAGAGAATTATCTTTTTGAGCAATAGATTTAATTTTTATTTTAATAAAATGACCATCGTTTTTTATAAAATTATTAAATATTTTTTGCGTTATTTCTAAAGGAGAATTTGTAAAACTTTCTCCTCTAAAAACTACTCCATTATAATATATGGGTTCAAGGTCCGGTTCAATTTTTGCAATGTCTTCCTTGTTGATTACAACAAACTGAACATCATATTTTTTTCTTAAATTAAAAGCGTATTGATTTTGTTCAAACAGTTCTTTTGATTCATAAAGAAAAATTGGTTCTTTATAAACAATGTTATTTGAAACGTCCACATCATCAAATATTTCTTCATATGCGAGACTTGCTTGAGATGAAAATGAACTTAGAGATTTGGCAATATGCTCAGCTCTTGCTGAGGTACAGTTTCTTAAAAATCTAATTGCCCACGGTAAATGTGTAACAACATAAAACCAATCAATTACCAGAGCCCCATCCTTGTTAAGCAACATACTTGGTAAATTTTTCCATAAATGAGGTGAGTTAGCCGTAACACACTCATGACTTGCAAAGAGCCCTGCATTTCCGAATGATGTTTGAGTTCCGGGTTCATTTTGATCATATAGTGTTACCTGATGTCCATTTTTTCTTAAAAAATGAGCAATACATACCCCTATGATGCCTGCTCCAATTACCGCTACCTTATTCATTACTTGGATATTATTGTATTAATGTTGTTAAACAAATAATAATTTAATCAGTTATTTACCATTTAATTAAGCGTAAAAAAAAGAAGCGGCATTAGCCGCTTCTTAATCTTGCTAATACACTAAATGTATTACATTGACATATCGCGGCCAAACCATTTTTTGGTGATTTCTGCGGTAGTGCCATCCGCAGCCATCTCAGCAATTGCGTTATTCCACATATCAAGTATGTCAGTGTCTTCCTTTCGAACTGCTCCACCAACTCCATCTCCCCAAGGCCCGCCCGAGAATGTTGGTCCAGTAAATGCTGCACCAGAGCCCTGATCTGTTGCCATAAAATCAATTGCGGAAGCTACATCTGTCAAAACTGCATCACAGCGACCTGCAATTAAATCTAAATTGTGATCATCAACAGTTTGATAAAGTTTTATTTCAGAACCGCCTGCCATATATTGTGAAGCAAAATTTGCATGGGTTGTAGATGATTGAACACAAACAGTTTTGCCTTCAAAAACTGCAATTAATTGACCTACAGCTGCTAGTTCCTTCCCTCCAGCATTGTTCATGTTAACTTTGGTTACTCCTGCTATTGCTATATCAGTAAGCCCACTATCTTTGAGAGCCCAGAATCTTGCTCCATCGTTCATATATCCATTTGTAAAGTTTACTTTTTGTTTTCTTTCTTCAGTAATTGACATACCGGCAATAATGATATCGTATTTACCATTTAGTAGAGCTGGTATCATGCCATCCCAATCCTGTGTAACCCATTCACAGTCAACAGCCATACGTTTGCATGCTTCATTTCCAAAATCAATTTCTGCCCCTTCTAGTTCGCCAGCAGAATTTAAATTATTCCATGGAGGATAGGCCCCCTCTGTTCCAATGCGTATAGATTTCGTATTTGCTATTGTTGCTACGCATAACACACTTAGCGCTAGTAAAGTTAATATAAATTTTTTCACAATTCCTCCTAATCACTCACATAAAATGAGTCGCAAAGTTTAAATTCAGTTAGTTTGTTATAATTAAAAATTCAAAAAATGAAATAAATACTATTGTTTAGTTGGATTTTTTTTTAGACGAAATATGAAAAAAACAAAGGATAGCGCAAAAATGAGAAAGGGAAAGATCCACAAGAATATATTGCGCCGATTGAATTGGGGCGTAAAAACAATATATTCACTATATCGCGCCACTAAAAAATTAATAATTTCTTTCTCACTTTGATTATCTATTAGTTTTTGACGAACAATTTGCCGTATGTTTTTTGAAAAATCTGCGTCGGAATCATAAATGGTTTGATTTTGACATGTCATGCAGCGAAGGTTAGAGGTTATTTTTTTTACTTTATCATCAATTGCCTCATCACTTAAAGCAATAGTAGAAAATAATAATATTAATAGGTTAAAAATTATTAAAACTAATTTATTGGATGAAAGGTGCAAATTCATTTGTAATAATTTTTTTAGTGAGTGGCCCTAAGTGTTTGTACGTAATTATCCCTTTTGAGTTAACGATAAAAGTTTCTGGCAATCCGAATACACCTAATTCTAATCCTATTAATCCTTTATTATCCATTCCAACATAATCATAAGGATTACCCATTGTGTTTAAATAATTTATTGCTTCTTCTTGTTTATCTTTATAATCAATTCCTATTAGTAATATGTTTGGATATTTTTTTTTTATTTCAAAAAATAATGGATGTTCAACCTTGCAAGGAGAGCACCATGAAGCAAAAAAATTTATTAACATAATCCTTCCTTTTAAATCTTTATTTGAAATTACATCTGCATCATCAAACAAGTTAATAATGTCAAAATCAGGCAAATTTTTATATAATAGTGCGCTTGGGGGCTTACTCGGATCCTTCCCTTGTAATAAAAAAACAAGACAAAAAATGGAAATCAGCATAACTAAAATTAAGGGGACAAATAAAAATATTTTGTTCATCTTTTAAAAATTCCAACCATTCCTGAAAAGATCATTATCATAACTCCAATCCAAATAAAGCTAACAAGAGGGTTGTGATAAATTGTAATAGACCACTTGTTGTTTTTTTCGTTACCAAGTACTAAATAAAAATCTTGGAACCAATCATGGTAGATTCCCGCTTCTGTAGTAATAACTTTTGATACATAATAATATCTTTTACTTGATTTAATAGTCGTTAAAAATTCATTTTTTTTATGCAACAAAAAAATACCTAGTAGTTCTTGGAAGTTATTTTTTTCCTCTATTTTTAAATTTTTTAATTGTAAAGAGTATTGACCTGAATTTACTATTTCACCAGTTTGTATTGTAAAATTATTTTTTGTTTGAAAAATACTAGAAAAGGTAATTCCTATTATCATGATACCTACACCCATATGCGCAATAAGCGCATTGTTGTAGATAAAGAATTTTTTAAATTTATATTTTAGGCAGTTGTGTAAAATAGACAAAAGAGATGCAGCAATTATCCATAAACCCAATATTGTTCCCGTAAACCCCCATATGTTAAATTTAGTTAAGTATGTAATGAGTAGAGTTAAAATACTTATAACAATTAATATATATATATAGTTCTTTATCTTATCTAATTTATTAGACTGCCAAGATAACATAGGAGCAATACTCATTATTAAAAAACCTGGAAGTAGTATTGGGAGTACTGTGGAATTATAGTAGGGTGCTCCAACCGACATTCTCTTGTTTGTCAAAACTTCAATAATTATAGGATAAATTGTACCAAGTAGTATGGTGATGCATGCAATTAACATTACAATATTGTTGATGATCAAAGCAGATGTTTTGTTGATGAATAATAAATTTATTTGTTTATTTGAATGAGGAGATTTGAGAATAAAAATAATAAATGAAAATCCAGTAATTGTTAAAAATAGAATTAAAATAAAGATACCACGTGATGCATCAGCTGCGAAAGAATGAACACTTGTTAAAATTCCCGAACGAACCAAGAAAGTTCCGAGAATACTTAAAGAAAAACATAAAATGGATAAAAAAACAACCCATCGTTTTAATAATTGCTCTTGTTTCGTTATCATCAAGGAGTGTACAAGCGCCAAACCAGTTATCCATGGCATTAGTGAGACGTTTTCAACTGGATCCCAAAACCACCAACCTCCCCACCCTAGTTCATAATAAGCCCAATAAGACCCTAGAGCTATTCCTCCAGTGAGCATTAACCAACAAAACATCGCCCACCTTTTGATGACTTGTATCCATAGATTGTCTAATTGATTCAATATTAAGCCTGCAAGTGCCAAACTTAAAATTAATGAGAACCCAACATAGCCTATATATAGAACAGGGGGATGGATTGCTAAAGCTGGATCTTGTAGAATTGGGTTTAACCCCAAACCTTCATTACTATCAATAGAATTAACTAAAAAAGGATTAGATGTAAGAATAACAAATAAAGAAAAACACAAATATAAAAAGGATTGAAAAACAATAGTAAGTTTTCGCACATGATCTTCCAAGGTTATATTGAATGAAAAAAATACATTGTACAAGCTCATGATCAGCAACCATAACAACATTGACCCTTCATGATTACCCCATGTTCCTGTAATTTTGTATAACAGAGGTTTGGAAGAGTGTGAATTTTGAAAAACATTAAAGTTTGAAAAATCAGAACTTATGTATGCAAACATTAATGCAAAGAATGATAGGCACATAAAAAAAAGACTGCAATAAAGTGCTAAATAAAAAATATGATTAAAACGTTGATTGATTTTGTAGTAGTATGAAACGATAACAATAACATTAAAGATAAATGATAATATTAGTCCACTAAACCCAATCAATGAAATCATTTGTAATTCTTTTTCCAATACTGATTTTTTTGAAGTTGTTTTTGAATAGATGCTGGCATGTAATTTTCATCATGTTTTGCAAAAACTGTAAAAGCATGAATGGTGAAATCTGACTTAAGCCTTCCCTCAATTACAACACCTTGCTCTTCTTTAAATAAATCAGGAAGTAATCCGTTATATTCAACCAAAACTTTATTGTTATTATCAGTGATTACAAAATTATATGAATTATTTCCTTTATTTATTATAGAATCTTTTTCAACAAAACCCCCTATTCTCACAACATCATTAATGGTAGAGTCAGAATTTATTAGTTCTGATGGAGTGAAAAAAAAAACCAAGTTTTTTTTAGAATTAAATAATATTAACAAAATAGCGCTACTTAAAAAAATAAGTGAAAAAAGAATAAGCAATAGACGTTGAAAACGAATGGTCATGTTTAATTTACTTATATTTTTTCAATTTTAAGTATGAATGCAAAATTAGTATTAATAAAAGGACAAAACAAATTGCATAAGATAAAAAAACATACCAAAAATACATACTACCCTAATATCAAATATTAATTATTATAATAGATAATCCGACGAGACGTATGGCCCCAAATTAATTTTTTAGCTTTCTTTCTGAGATTTCAGCTTTAATTCTAATAATAGCAATTATTAGGGCAATAAGGGTAAAGGCGATGGTCATAATTATGAGAGGACGCATCATACTGGGGTCAATAGAGGGGGATGAAAGTTTGCTGATGCTGGCTGGTTGATGAAGTGTATTCCACCAATCAACAGAAAATTTTATGATTGGTAAATTAATAGATCCCACTATGATAAATATTGCAGTAATTTTTTCTCCCAAACTGTCATTAGTAAATGAATTTTTTAAAAAAATTATGATCAGATACAGCATAAATAAAATAGCTACTGATGTTAAGCGTGCATCCCATACCCACCAAGTGCCCCACATGGGTTTACCCCACAACGAACCTGTAATTAAGCAGATTAAAGTAAAAGTTGCACCAATAGGGGCAACAGCTGCGTTAACAATGAAACTAAAAGGAGTTTTGAATGCAAGTCCAATGATGCTGTATACTGTCATAATAAAAAAAGTTAACAAAGCAAGCCAAGCAGATGGTACATGAACATACATGATACGTACGGTTGAGCCTTGTTGATAGTCATTAGGCGACAAATAAAAAGCGAATACCAATCCTGTAGTTAAAGCAATGACACTCAGAATAATGAGAGGTGTCAACATAATGTTGCTAATTTGATTAAAGCGATTTGGATTTATGAGGAATTTCATTTATTTATTTTGAATAGCTAATTTAATGCAGGCGGCAGAAACCCAAGGTGTGATAGCTAAAAAAAAGAATAATATTCCTATTAGGATTTGTAGTTGAGCCCTAACTATTTCTTCTGAGGCATTAATGATGCCAACACTAAAAATAATTATTGGTATGCTTAATATCATTATGATTACACTTCCTATGGCAAAATTTCTTTGATTTAATAAATTCATAGATCCAGAAATAGAAGCTATAGATGTTAATATAGGCGATCCAATTAAAAAACTTATAAGAATTAAGTTTACATTAGGGAGCTCTATATTCAGTAAAATAGCAGCGAGAGGGATGATAATAAAAAAAGGCAACTGAAGAAATATCCAAATAATCATTATTTTAATCAACACTATTAATTCATAAGAAAGTCCGCTCATATGTAACAAAATAATACTTCCGTCGTTAAAATCATTTTGGTAAAATTTTCTTAAAGATAGATTATTACTTAAGAGAATTAGTGTCCAGATAACACCTATACCAATTTCGTTAAAAATTTCTGTATTTGGGCCAATAGAAAATACAAAAATTAAAATGCCTAAAAGAAAAAACATAAGAATACTTAAAATATCAGAAAAATTTCGGTACGATATTTTAAGTTCTCTATAAAAAAGCGCCAATATAGAATTAACGCTGTGCATAATTTTCCAATTGTAAGTTTTCTATATTAGGAATATCAGGAACATAATGGGAGGAAAAAATAATCATTCCACCTGATTTTGTGTGATTGATAAATGTTTCATTTAGCAAATTTATTGTTTCTATGTCCAAACCTATGTACGGCTCATCTAGCATCCATAATTTTTTTTGCTCTATTACCAATCGCGTGAGCTCTAATTTTTTTATCTCTCCGTTAGATAAATAATTTATTGGAGTATTACGATAATTATCAAGGGACAGTAAATCTAAAATAGCATCTATTTCTTTTTTACTAATTATGGATGAAAAAAGCTTTTTCCAAAAAAAAATATTTTCAATAACAGATAAATTTATATTAGAGGTTTGTTTATCCATGACAAATGTGACATCTTTATAATAATTAAAAAGATTTTTTTTTATGTTTTTGCCATTCCAAAAAATATTACCTTTTTTCGGTATTAAAACATGGGTTAAAATTTTTAGAAGAGTTGTTTTGCCTATCCCATTTGCACCGGTTATATTAATTATCTTTTGAGGAGGTAAGGCTAAACTCACATCTTTAAATATGATATTGTTGTTTCTATAAAAGGAAATATTATTAGCGAGCAGCATTATCTTGTTTAATAAAGACTTAAATCAGAAGAGACAATAATAAAAAAACGGGGCGATAACCCCGTTTTTGAGATTGAAAAACCTCTATTTTTAAGAAAAAGAAAACTTACTTGAAGTTTTCTCTTAAGGAGAAAGAAACTACCTTCTTTTTTTAGCAGCCTTTTTCTTCTTAGGTGCAGCTTTTTTTCTTTTAGGTGCAGCTTTTTTTCTTTTAGGTGCAGCTTTTCTTTTTCTTGGTGCAGCTCTTTTCTTTGCCACTTTCTTTTTCTTCTTTGCCATTTGATGCTCCTTGTAATGGGTTTAAGTGGAGGAACCTCCCTCCATCATCACTTAAATTAAGTGATAAACATAAAAGGCTGGTTATTCTTCCCAAAACTTACGCTCGAAGTCAATGATATACTTGTTTTTGAAATTAAAGGGTGAGCAAATTAGAAATAAATATAATAATTAAACATAAATTAATATTTAAACGAATAAAAAAATTTTTTTTTTGAAAAATAAACGTATTTTTTCCCAGAATTCTAATATTTTATTTAATTTTAGTGTATATTTTGTTTTTACAACATAATAATTAGAAAAAATAATTATTAAATCTTTTTATCCTTATGAAATCTATCAATACTTTTAAAACTCGGTTGGAAATCGAGATACATGGAAAAAAATACGTTTATTTTGATCTAAATCTACTTGCTAAACATTTTAATTTTAAGCTTTCGTCTATTCCTAACAGTAAAAAAATTTTATTAGAAAATTTAATTCGTAATGAAGACGGCGAGTCCATCACATCTGAAATGATTAGATCGCTATGTTCTCAGTTAAGTAATAAAGATCAATCTTTTGAAATCGCTTTTTCCCCAACTCGTGTATTAATGCAAGATTTTACAGGGGTTCCAGCAGTTGCTGATTTAGCAGCAATGCGTGATGCCCTACAGTCTAAAAAAATTAACCCTAAAATAATTAATCCCTTTTCTCGCGTTGATTTAGTGATTGATCACTCTGTAATGGTTGATACGTTTGGAAATGAAAAGGCATATGATGAAAATGTAAAACAAGAATATCACCGTAATCAAGAAAGATATGAATTTTTAAAATGGGGACAAAATACATTTGATAATTTTTATCTTGTTCCACCCGGGGCAGGTATCTGTCATCAAGTCAATTTAGAAAATATTGCCAAAACAATATGGGTAAATGAACTTGAAGACGGTAATTATCTTTATCCAGACTCTGTGGTCGGGACAGATAGCCATACTACCATGGTTAATGCCTTATCCGTTCTTGGTTGGGGAGTTGGCGGTATAGAAGCAGAAGCCGTCATGTTAGGACAGCCGATATCTATGAATATTCCAAAAGTTCTAGGGTTTGATATTTCAGGGTCATTGAATGAAGGCATAACGGCAACAGATTTAGTTTTGACAATTACGGAGAAATTACGTCAACATGGCGTTGTTGGAAAATTTGTTGAATTTTTTGGAAGCGGTTTAGCAAATTTAACATTAGCGGACCGTGCAACAATTTCGAATATGGCACCTGAATATGGTGCAACGTGCGGTTTTTTTCCAACAGATAGAGAAACAATCAATTATCTTCGTTTATCTGGAAAAGATAAACAACATTTGGCAGTTGTTGAAGAATATACAAAGGTACAGCAACTGTGGTACGATAAAAATAGTAATCAAGAATTTGATGAACTTATTGAATTTAATTTAGACAAAGTAAAAGCTTCTGTAGCCGGTCCTAAAAGGCCTCAAGATAAAATTTTATTAGAAGATGTTCCTTATTCATTTTCTTCTATTGTTGAAAAAAATCAAAATAGCACAAGAGAAAAACAACAATTAGAATCTGGTGATATTGTAATTGCTGCAATTACCAGCTGTACCAACACATCCAATCCTAATGTAATGATTGCTGCAGGGTTAGTTGCTAAAAAAGCAGTAGATTTAGGCTTAACGGTAAAACCTTGGGTAAAAACTAGTCTTGCGCCAGGAAGCAAAGTTGTAAGTGATTATTTAGATAAATCTGGTTTGACACAGTATCTGAATGAAATTGGATTTAATTTGGTTGGATATGGCTGTACGACATGTATTGGCAATTCAGGCCCTTTGGACGGATGGGTATCAAAAGAAATTAATCAAAAAAAACTATCTGTATGTTCTGTGTTGTCTGGAAATAGAAATTTTGAAGGACGCATTCACCAAGAAATAAAAGCAAATTATTTAGCGTCCCCACCATTAGTTGTGGCCTTTGCTTTAGCTGGAAGTATTCATGTTAATATTCAAAAAGATGCTATTGGGATTGGGAAAGATGGACAAGAGGTATTTTTAAAGGACTTGTGGCCAACCACAAAAGAAATCGAATCAACCCTTCAAACTTCTTTGTCATCAGATATGTTTGTTTCAAGATATGAAGAAATTTACAAAGGGGATGAAAACTGGGCTTCAATTAAAACAGTATCAAACGATACTTATGAATGGAATGATGTTAGTACTTACATAAAGCACCCCCCTTTTTTTGATGATAGTTCAATAAAAACAATGCAAGATATCCATGAGGCACGAATTTTAGCTATGCTAGGCGATAGTGTAACAACAGACCATATTTCACCTGCTGGTGCAATAAAAGAAGATAGCCCTGCTGGTTTATATTTAACCGAGCGTCAGATCAGTAAACAAAACTTTAATTCTTATGGATCTCGCAGGGGCAATCACGAAATTATGATGCGAGGTACTTTTGCTAACATACGCATACGCAATGAAATTATTCCGAATACAGAAGGAGGTATTACGCACTGTTATGCAAATAAACAAGATATGTCTATTTATGATGCGGCTATGGAGTATGCTGCTCAATCAATTCCATTAGTTGTTATTGCAGGTAAAGAGTACGGAACAGGATCATCACGAGATTGGGCTGCAAAAGGAACTCGTTTGTTAGGGGTGCGCGCTGTTATTGCTGAGTCATTCGAGAGAATTCATCGTTCTAACTTAATAGGTATGGGGGTGTTACCCCTTGAATTTACAAATGGGGATAATAGAAAAAAATTACAGCTAGAGGGAAACGAAAAAATAACTATACTAGAAATGAATAACATTACACCTAATAAATTGATGCATTGTACAATTAAGGGCGAGTCATTACTAAATTTAATAGATCTAAAATGTCGTATCGATACAATGAAAGAACTTGATTATTATAAGGCCGGAGGTATTTTGCAATATGTTCTTAATTTAATTGTTGATAAGGCATCTTAGTTAATATCTTTGGTGCAGAACGATCATAATTTATTAGCCATACTTGGACCGACTAATACAGGAAAAACCTATTTAGCTTTTGAACGACTTATTGCGTATCAATCTGGTGTTTTTGGCTTCCCATTAAGACTTTTAGCACGAGAAAATTATGACAAAGCTGTTGCAAGATTAGGTATACATAAAGTTGCTTTGATAACAGGTGAAGAAAAAATTTTGCCTAAAGAAGCTAAGTATTTTTTTTGTACTGTAGAGTCAATGCCCTTAAATATTGAGGTAGAGTGTATTGCAATTGACGAAGTACAATTAGCAGCAGATTATGAAAGAGGCCACATATTTACTGATCGTATTCTTCATTTGCGTGGAACATTTGAAACAATTTTTTTAGGATCAAATACAATAGGAAAAATTTTATTAAAACTATTCCCTTTTATAAAAATTGAAAAGCGTGATCGGTATTCTAATCTCTCTTTTTTGCCAAAGAAAAGTCTATCTAAATTAAATCCTCGCTCAGCGATTATTGCTTTTAATATTAATTCTGTATATGAACTAGCTGAGTCCTTACGTACTCATAAAGGTGGGGCAGCTGTCGTTCTAGGTTCTTTAAGTCCTAGAACTCGCAATGCACAGGTAGAAGTGTATGAAGATAAGAAGGTAGACTATTTAGTGGCTACGGATGCCATTGGTATGGGTTTAAATTTAAATATTCATCATGTTTCATTTTCTTCCTTACAAAAATTTGATGGACGATATACTCGGGATTTATTACCCGCCGAAATAGGCCAAATAGCAGGGCGCGCAGGACGATATCAACAGGATGGAACCTTTGGGGTTATGAAAGGGGCAGGAGATCTTGATCCTTTGATTGTACAGTCAGTAGAAGATCATTGTTTCAATGATATTCAAAAAATATATTGGCGTAACTCTGATATTGATTTTACTTCTATTAGTTCTGCAATTAATTCATTTAAGCAATTTCCTATCAAAAAATTTTTTATTCACAAAAAAAACGCCGAAGATGAAGTTAATTTTCACATCATTTCAGAAGATACAAATATTATTCCTTATTTAAATAATAAGGCGACTATAAGTTTGTTATGGGATATTTGTCGTATTCCAGATTTTCAAAAATTTTCCACTGATTCTTATATTGATTTTTTAAAAAATATTTTTTTAACATTAGTGGAAAATGATGGGATTTTACCTGAGTCTTGGTTGGAAAATAGAGTTTTTCGATTAGAAAATTACAAGGGTGGAATTGAAGAGCTATCAATTAAAATATCTACTATAAGAACTTGGACATACATTGCTAATCAATCTAAATGGATAAAAAATTATCAGTTCTGGCAAGAAAAAACCCATGATATTGAAAATAATCTTTCAGACTGTTTACATACCAGCCTAACAAATAGATTTGTTGATTTTTCAGCAAGTTATTTTATTGATACGAAAATGCGAGGTGAAAATCCTGTTATTACAGTTGATGAAAATAAATCTATAAAATTAAATGGACAAAATTATGGATATATTAATGGTTTTGATCTAGAATTAAATATATCAAACTTAAAATCATTATTCTCTCTAACCAATGTTAAAAAATCCATTCGTTCCATGATTGAAGAAAAAATTGATATTTTTTTACAAGCTCCTTCGGATTCAATTAATTTGGGGGATATTCGTTCATTCAAAATTAATGAGCTAGTAAATATTTATTGGGGTGACGAACCTGTTGGAAAATTAGTAAAAGGAATTAATATTTTTTCACCTAAAGCAGAAGCACTTAATACAGAGTTTTTAGAATCAGATAAAAAAATATTAATTACAAGAAAATTACAACAATGGGTAGAGAAAAAAATTTTCACTACTTTAAAACCTATTACAGAAGATTTAGACCAAACTATAAGTTCAGACGTAAGGGCCATTGTTTTTAATGTTTTTAGCGCTCTTGGTACAATGTTGATTGGTGACCATGACAATACTATAAAAAATATGACAGAGCACGATAAGGCAACCATTTCTCGTACCGGTCTTCGTATAGGGGTAAAATTTTTCTTCATGCCTAACTTTTTAAAAAAACAACCAATGGAACTAAATGCTCTTTTATGGAAAATTTTTTATGAATGGTATATTGATTATGCTTACTCACTGCCTACAGATGGAAGAGTCTCTTTTATAACTGAAACAAAAATGCCTAATTCTTATTGGTCGGCTATTGGATACTATTGCTTGGACAATTTTGCAATTCGTGTTGATGTTTTTGAAAGGGTTTTTTTTCTTGCAAGACAAAAAATCAAATACGGACCTTTTATTGAATCTTCCGACATGATGAATCCCATTGGATGTAATTCTGACCAATTAAAGAATATTATGCAATTTTGTGGATTAGAAAGTTTGAATCTTGGTGACAACAAAAAATTATTTTTCTTTAAGCTTAAAAAACAAAATAAATCTATTAAAAAAATGGCTGATAATAAGAAGGGTATTATAAAAATAAAAAATAAAAAAATAGCCAAAATTACAAAAACAAAGATTAAAAAATTAACTTCCAAGAAAGAAATTAAGGCTGATCCTAATTCTCCTTTTGCAGTTTTGGGAAAACTACTTTAATAAATATATATAATCTTTATAATCGGATAATCATTGCTTAACTCTTTGAAATTTTTTTTTCACCAGTCTGGAGAAATACACCAAAATAATACAGATGATCTGCACCTTTTATCTGGTTTAATGTTAGAAACAGCAAATATTGACGGTCATGTTGATCAGCTGGAAGTTGATAAAATATCTAAAGTGCTAATTGATATATTTCATGAGGAACCTTCTGCTGTAGAAGCAGAATTAAAAAAATGTTTGGAAGAGCTTGAAGAACACAAGTCTTTTCACTCTTTTACATCACAGATCAACCAATCTTTTTCTAATGAAAAGAAAATTATTTTACTAGAAATATTGTGGGAAATTATTTTGGTAGATGGGAAACTGCATGATTTTGAGTCTAACCTTATGAGGCGTTTGGCAGGTTTGTTGTATATATCAGATGTTCAGTGCGGTAATGCCAAAAAGAGAGCTCTAAAAAAATCACAATTAACTAAATAAGTTAAGAGTATGACGTATGTTGTAGATGAAAAATGTATTAAATGTAAACTTATGGACTGTGTTGAAGTTTGCCCTGTTGATTGTTTTTATGAAGGTGAAAATATGCTAGTTATTCATCCAGACGAATGTATTGACTGCGGAGTATGCGAGCCAGAATGCCCCATTGATGCAATTCATTCAGATACAGAGGACAGTATGGAAAAATGGGCAGAAATAAACCGTACTTATTCAGAAATATGGCCAGTAATTGCGGAAAAAAAGAAGCCCCTTCTGATAGCAAAGAATGGGAAAACGTAGAAAATAAATTTGAACAATATTTTAGTAAAAAACCAGGTAAATAAATGAACACAAAAAAAAATATTGAATTTAAAATAGGAGAAGTAGTTGTGTACCCAAAACATGGTGTTGGAGAAATTATAAGTACGGAAACAATGGAAATTGCTAATATTAAAACTCGGTTTTATGTAGTAAAAATGGAACAGTCAAAATTAACTATTCGAGTTCCTTTGGACAAGAAACATGAAGTGGGTCTTAGAAAAATTTCTTCTAAAAAAGTTATTGAAGAGGTGTTCAATATTTTAAAATTAAGACCTAAAATTCGCCGTATTATGTGGAGCAGAAGAGCACAGGAGTATGATACAAAAATTTTTTCGGGCGACCCAATTAAAATTGGAGAAGTGGTTAGAGATTTATTTCGTAAAAATAGTCAACCAGAACAATCATATAGTGAGCGCCAAATGTTTCAAGTTGCATTAGAACGCTTGGCTCGAGAAGTTGCAGCAGTCGAAAAAACAGATTATTTTCAAGCTACAGAAAAAATAGAAACCACCTTGTATAACAAACAGATTTGTGGATAAAGAATCACACTTTTTAGAAATTAATAATTCAGAAAAAATTTGGGCAATCGGCTCCATTCACTCACGTTTAAATGCCTTTAATTCAATTAAAGAACACTTGTTGCAAAAATTTGAAGAAGAGGATTGTTTAGTTTTTCTAGGGAATATCATTGGTTTGGGTAAAGAATCAAAAGAAACATTAAGTAGTGTAATTGACTTACGTAACCAACTATTAGCAAAATTTTTTTTGAATCCTAGTAAAGTTATTTTTTTGCGTGGAGCACAGGAAGAAATGTTTTTAAAATTATTGCAATTGCAAACTGCTCCTAATCCACAGGATGTTGTATTATGGATGTTTGATCGCGGTGTTGACGCTACCATAGAGTCTTATGGCTTTAAAAAAAAGGACGCATTAAATATATCGACGCAAGGAACATTAGCAATAAGCAAATGGACTACAAGATTAAATAAAGCAGTATCTGCAAATCCTGGACACAAACAATATTTTACTAATTTGAAGCACGCAGCTTTTAGTGAATCAAAAAAAATATTGTTTTTAAATAGGGGTGTAGATGTTTCACGTCCTTTATCTGCCCAAAATGATTGTTTTTGGTGGGGATATCAAAATTTTTCTAACCTTAAGCATCCCTACAATAGTTTTGTACGTATAGTGAGGGGTTATCAGTCCTCAAAACACAATCAACTACAGCACGCTAAAAACAAAATAGTTTGCTCATTATTTCAACAACCTTTAGATAATACCAAGATAATTGCTGGACTTTTTGATGATTCTGGAAATGTTATTGATTTATTTGAATCAAACCAAAGTTCATACATGCATATTAATAATGCCTAAAAAAGTATTTTGTCATTCACTGCTCTTGCAGGGTATATGCACAGCGATGTAACATCAGAAGAATTTTTTATTTGATCGTTTCGAGATATATCGTAAGTATAAACTTATAAATATGTTTAAAAAAACATTTATTTTATTTTATTTGTTAACAAGCCCCGTATTAGCAACAGGTTATGATGTTTTTGCCATAGGAATGTATGATGTAAAGTTTGATGGGAGTCAGACAAATACATCTACAGATTTTAGATATGAGAGGCGTTTTGATAATTCATTGTTTGAAATAGGGCCAGAGAGTGAGAATTTTTTTCTTCTCAAACCTTTTGCTGGTATAGAATTGACTTCTGACTCTGCAGCATATTTTATAGGCGGTATTTATTTAGAAGATAATCTTGGTACTTTATTTGTAGGTGAAGAATCCAATGTTATTTTTACACCCAGTTTTGGGGTCGGGTATTATGATGATGGTGATGGAAAAAAATTAGGAAATAATATTGAATTTAGAACAACACTTGAAGTAAGCTATGAATTAGAAAATAAAAATAGACTTGGGTTGTCTTTTGGGCATATTTCCAATGTAAACCTCGGTGACAAAAATCCAGGAGTGGAAATCATTAGCCTTTCTTACCAGGTTCCTTTTTAGCTAAGGATTGATTTTTTCTGCAGATTGATAAACTGTAAAAATAAAGATTCTAGATTATCTATTTCTTGATCCTTAATTTGTTGATGAATCTCTGTTTTTAATTTTTTACTATCAGGAATACCAAAGAAAATTTGCAATAGAGGGCTTAATAAACGAAAAATAGAATCATTTCCAATCTTGGGTTTTATGTAATTAAAATAATCTAGAATAATTTTTTTATTAAGATTTTTTTCACCCTTGAAACTAAAAAATAATTTATCAACTTTGCCTAAGCAAAAGGGATTATTTTGGATTAATCGACCAAGCATTACGCCATCATGCTCTTTCGACAATGCGTAAGCTTTGTCTAAACTATCAATTCCCCCATTAAGTATAAATTGAACATGAGGATGCTCTTTCTTTATTTTTTTTACAAACTCATAATTTAACCTAGGAATCGAGCGATTACCTTTAGGGCTAATACCATTTAAAATTGCATTGCGAGCATGGACGTATATTATGTTAATACCACTTTGGACAATTTCATCAATAAAAGTTGAAAAGTAATCGTAATTTAAATCATTGCCGAGACCAATGCGACATTTCATAGTAACCTCAATATCGCTGGCATTTTGCATGGTTTCTAAACATGCTCTCACTAATTTTTTGTCTTGCATAAGACATGCACCGAAACTGCCTTTTTGAACCGCTTTGCTTGGGCAACCAACATTAAGATTGATTTCATCATAGTTATAAGATTTTGCAATTTTTGAACAGAGCGCCAAATCATCAATATCGGATCCACCTACTTGCAGTGCTATAGGATTTTGTAAATCATTTTCAATAATAAGATCTTTTGTTTTAGAGTGTAACATTGTTGATGCAGCTATCATTTCAGTAAAGAGAAATGTTTTTTGTGAGAGAATACGATAAAGTTTGCGTGCATGTGGGGTTGTATAACCCATCATAGGTGCTACGCAGAATTTTCGACTATATTTGTCTTTGCTCATATATCTCCAACTTCATATCAAAAAAAAAATATTTTTATATAAATAATAAAAATTTATGTATAGTGAAAAATAAGAAATTATTACATAGCTTTAGCCTCTGCTATAAATTTTATGTTAGAATATTATTCATATGTCTAATTATATCAAAATTTTGCCAAATTATTTAATCAAGAGATATAAAGCTTGGAAAGCAACAGTCTATGAAGAGAAAAAAAATTGGTATAACAAAATAGCTAGTGAAGGCCAAAATCCACGAGCCATGGTTATTTCATGTTGTGATTCTCGTATACATGCAACATCTATATTTGGAGCTGATACCGGAGAGTTTTTTATACATCGCAATATTGCCAATTTAGTTCCACCATACAATCCTGACGGCGACCATCATGGCACATCTGCTGCTGTGGAATATGCAATTAAGACATTACAAGTTTCCCATATCATCATTCTTGGTCATTCTCATTGTGGAGGGATTATGAGTGGTTATAAATTATTCAATGATGATCAAATTTCAAATGAGTCAATATTTGTGAATAAATGGTTAAATATTTTAAAACCTGCATATGAGAATATTAGCAATAATGGAAATCAATTTAATGAAGGATGCATTGTAGATTTAGAAAAAGAAAGTATAAAATTTTCTATAAACAATCTGACCGATTTTCCTTTTATCAAAAGTGCACTTATTAAAAAAGAATTGGTTTTGCACGGATTATGGCATGATATTGGATCAGGAACACTGGAAGCACTTGATCCAATATCCATGAACTTTAAAAAAATTTAGTTATTTAAAAAAACGACTAACGAAAAATAAACCTGCTGATACTGCAGGGCCTATGCCGAATGCAAATACAAGAGTGCCTATTCCTACGACTCCACCAAGATAAAAACCAAAAACTACTGCGCTAACCTCAATTGTAGCGCGAATCAAGGCTATAGGTAAGTTTGTTTTTTTTTGTAATCCGGTCATCAGTCCATCTCTTGAGCCAGGGCCAAGATTGGAAATTAAATAAAAACCGCTTCCAAGCCCAACAATTATTACACCAATAAAAACTTGCAATGCTTGAAGGAAAAAAGATTCAGGCGTTGGGAGGTAAGGCAAAGATACATCAAGAACAATAGAAATAATAATGGTATTTAATATTGTCCCAATGCCTGGTTTTTGCTTTAATGGTATCCATAAAATAAGAACCCCTATACTAACCATAAAAGTTGAAATGCCAATACTGTAACCTGTTTTAATAGAAATGCCTTGTGCAAGGACAGTCCAGGGGCTTACCCCAACATTAGCGGCAATCAACATTGTTTCTCCCAGCCCAAACAATATTAAGCCAATGAGAAGATATAATAATGTGATAATTCTTGGCTTTAAATTTAGTGCATCAAAAGAGCTCCAGGAAAGTGTTGGAACTTTTTTTAAAGAGAAAATTAAAACAAGTATCTTCATTTAGTAATTACATATGATTTCATGTGCTATTTTCTATTGTTAAAAAAAATAGTGATGTTTAATAATAAATAATTCATTTTTTTAGCACCACTGAATTATCAATTTGAGTTTCAGGTATTTTCCAGTATTTTTTAAGTAGTTGCACAGTTCGTTTTTTTGTTTGAAGAATAAAACCAGATTTCTCATAAAATCGAATTGCCCAAGTAGCATTCCGCCAAGTGCCCACTAATAAACAGGTGCTTTTGTTTTTTTGTAAAATATATTTAAGCAATAATTTTCCAACCCCCGTGCCTTGATAGCAAGTTAATGTGTAAGCGTGTCTTATCAAGGTAACTTCCTTTAGTTCTTGAATACCCATTACCCCGATCAATTTGTCATTACTTCTATAGCCAAACATATGAACTCCATTATTAAATTCGATAATTAGTTCTTGTTCCGACATATAAGGTTCATGCCAGCAATGACCAGGGATAACGCCTTTATACTTTATAGCAGCATCGTTAATTACATAGAGAATGTTAGAAATATCTTTTTTGGAATATTCAGTTATCATTATACAACTATATTATCCTGCCACCAACGACGAGGAATGTTGAGGATATATTAAAAAGTATATCTTTAACTTTCTACTGTATATTTCTAAATTTTTGAGTGCGTTCCATCACAAAAGGGTTGGTTAGATGTAGATTTGCATCCACAAAAATACATTTTTTTTGTTTCCGTTGCCTTGTACACAACAGGGCGAAAGGATGTGCCTTTATGAGAAGCATCACAGAAAGGTTGTTTTTTACTTTGACCGCACTGGCACCAATAATAGGATTTTCCCTCTTCCACTTCAATGGGATAGGGAGATTTTTGAGCAATAACAGGTTTAATATTCATCAGTAGTCCTTTCAAAAGTCCAATATTTTTTTAAAAAAGAAAGTTGGTCTCTATAGTAATTATGAAGATAGTTCATATACGTCCCATTTAGTTTTTTCAGCAATTCTGTCATATAAAGCTTTAGCTCTAAGATTATCGTTATGGGTTATCCATCTTATCAAATTCCAACCTTTTGATTTTGATATTTTTTTTAATTCATTAAGTATTTTTTCACCAATTTTTTTACCTCTATATTTTGGTTCAATAAATAGATCGTCAAGAAAACCAATCTCCTTTCCTCTCAATGGGCTTGGCATTTTTCTATAATGAGCAAATCCAACTATATTCCCATCAACCTCATAGACAAGACCACTGACTTCATGATCCTTATCGTGCAACCAATTCCATACGGTCTGGAGAATTTTTTTATTCATTTCAACTTTATAAAAATCTGCATAACCTCTATAAAGATTTTCCCATTGTTCCTTATCTTTTGATTGAATTTCTCTGATCATGATTCTCGATACTGACCCAAAATCAATATTCCTAAAAGTTTTTTCATTGAGATAATCTTATCACTAACCACAAGGAATGTTGATTAATAATTTTCTTCATTTAACTTCGCTCACAGATCAAACAACAATTAACCAATTACTAAATCAAGAGATAATTTTCCCAATCTTTCGCATCCTTCTTTAGTAACAAGATACGTTTCGCCCAAATTCATCGCTGTTTTTGATTCTGAGTGCATTAAAATCATGTGCATAAAAAAAATTTGGTTTTCTGCAATTGGAACAGGATTATTTGCATACAACATTGGCCAATCCATCCAGTTGGGTGCGAAAGTTGTTCCCAGAGAATAACCACATGCATTCAATCGTGCACTTTTGTATTTTGAGTTATCAATAATTTTCCTGTGCGCCTCAAATACATCTCCGGCAAGATTGCCAGGTTGTAGAGCGCTAGAACAAGCATGCAAGGTTTCATAACATAGTTGATGCATTTCCAAATGTTCTTTTTTGGCTTTTCCTATGGTGATTGTTCGCATCAAAACAGAATGATAATGCCTGTACACCCCTGCAAACTCAATTGTCAGTTGATCTAAATCTTTTAATTTCTTTCTTCCAGAAAAATACCTACATAAAAGAGCATCTTCACCAGAGCCAATAATAAATTCATTTCCTGGATAGTCCCCGCCTCCTGCAAAAACCTCACCCTGCATAGCAGCAAGAATGGATGATTCATCCGTACCCGGGTGAGCTAGTTCCCATGCTTTTTCAAGCGCTTTATCCGCAAGATGAGCGGCTTTCCTAACATAGCTTAATTCTGAGGTGGATTTAACCAATCTAAGTTTGGAAATTAAAAAGGATTCATCTTTCAATGAAAAATCCACAAGAGATTGGTTAAGCCGCAGGGCGTTCCTCCCTGTCAGACCATAAGATTCATACTCCACGCCAATATTCTTTTTGCCAAGATTCAATTCATACAAAATATTTTTTAGTTCATTGCTTGGACTAGCACCATCTTTATCAATCCATATCCGTATATCTTTAATAATGGAAGTATTTTGTGCTTGTCGCAAATCAGGGGTTCTTGTTAATAATATTTTTTCACCCCTGGCAGTTAAAACAAGGCATTGAAAAAAAACATAACCAAATGTGTCATAGCCTGTTAGCCAATACATCGATTCTTGCCTAAAAATTAATAACGCATCTAAGTTTTTTTCTCTTAGGGAGTAAATTACTGATTTTTCCCGATCTTGAAATTCCGTTTTTGAAAAATGTAGTGCCATGTCAGTTACATTTTATTTTATTTAACAAAGATTCAAAAAATTTATTTTTCCCCCTAAATATATTCTCTGCATCTGTCAAATCTACTTCTTTAAAATTAAATTTTGTACCTATTGTAAATTGAGCAATTCTTGCAATGTCCGCCAAAATCACTGTAGCAATTTTAGGATATCCTCCAATCGAAGGATGTTCCGCCATAAGAATAATAGGATTTCCATTTCCGGGTACCTGAATAGATCCTTTTATAATTCCCTCAGAGGCTATATTATGTGATTTTATTGATGAAATTTTATTACCTTCAATTCTTACTCCCATCCTATTGGTTGTATTGCTGATAGTAAAAGGTTTTGAATAAAAATTTTTAATCACTTTTTGCATAAAATAATTCATTTGCGGACCTCTTAACACCCTGATTGCATCATCTTGATATTTGTATTGATTAAAATCCAAAGAACTAATTAATCTTGATCCATCCTGATGAAAATAAAGCAATTGGTTATCAGAAATCTTTTTACCCTCATTAGGGCCTATTTGTGATTGTGTTAAAGTTGAAGAACATCCATAATGTTGAGTTACTACAAATCCTCCTTCGACTGCTAAATATCCATAATTTGATTTAATGGTAGACAATATATCGAGTGTATCACCCTCATTTAATAAATATGAACGATAAGGAATTCCTTCAACAATACTACCATCACACCATATATTAAAGGCAACATCTCCTGTTATTGTAAAACGACATTTTCCTTTTTTAAGTTTTAGCCGCGGTCCTTGATTCGCAAACTCTAATATGGGGGTAAGCAATTCATTATTTACAATTTCATTTGCTAATCTAAATAAGTCATTATCAACAACTCCACCTGTAGTTATTCCTAAATGTTGAACATTTGAGTAACCACTATCTTGGAATGTTGTATGTACGCCACCTCTCATTATTTCAAAATAATTTTTATTCATTATTTTTATTCATTTTTCCAAATTGTTTTTTGGAAATTGATTTAAATTTGACTAAATGCCCAGTATTAACAAAGGTAGGATTTTTTTTATTTTTATCAAACATGCGTTGCGGAGTTCGTCCAATAATATTCCAACCTCCAGGACTTTGGTTAGGATAGATCACGCAAAGATTATCAACTATTCCCACAGATCCAGCAGGCACATGAACACGAGGTGTTAATTTTCTAGGAACAGACAGTTGTTTGTCAAGATTACCCATAAAGGGCAAGCCTGGCATAAATCCAATCATATAGACATAAAATTCTGTGCTTAGATGTAATTTAATTATGTTGCTTTTGGTTATTCGTGTTTTTTCAGAAACATCAATTATATCCAAAGCAAATTCATCATCATAACATATGGGTATTTCAACGATTTCTTTTTTATTAACATGGGTAATTTCTTTTTGATTTAAAGAATGTAAAAAATCTATTATTTTTGTTTTTGTGTCAGAGAAAGCATTAAACTGAATTAGAATTTTATTATAAGAAGGTACACAATTTATTATTTTTAAATGATTATCTTTTTCTATTTCTTGTAAGATACAATCAGCAAAAGAAATAACATATTTGTTTATCTGAATATTTATCTCTGAACCAAAATCTAACAAAAAAGCTTGTTCACTTATTTGATTGATGTGTTTCAACATAGTTATGTGGTATAATATAGAAATGGAAGTGAATTTAAACTGCGATCTTGGAGAAAAATCAGAGCATTATAGCGGTATTAACGACCAAGCTTTAATTGAAATAATTAACACTGCGAACATTGCTTGTGGATATCATGCAGGTAGTGAATCTGTAATTGAAACTACTATAAAAATAGCTAAAGAAAATAACGTAAGCATTGGCGCTCATCCTGGATTCGCTGATAAAAAAAATTTTGGTCGTAAACGCATTGAATTAAAAAAAAATGAATTAAAAAAACTTATTAGAGATCAACTAGAAATTATAAGCGGTATTGCTGATGCTCACCAATGGCCAATAACACATGTAAAACCTCACGGAGCACTAAATAACATGGCATGTGAAAATTTTGATGTGGGACTTGCTATTGGAGAGAGTGTCTACGAATTTAATAAAGATCTAATTTATTTAGTTTTGCCTTTAAGTGAAATGGAAAAAGCAGCTCAACAGTTAAATCTGAAATATGCATGCGAGATTTTTGCTGACAGAAATTATCAAGATAATGGCCAATTAATTTCACGAACTGATCCTAATGCAATGATAGAAAGTTTCAAAACAGCTTCAGAAAACATATTAGAAATGCTGCACACCTCTTCCATTAAATGCTTATCTGGTAAAAAAATAAAATGTCAAATTGATTCTATATGTATTCATGGAGATGGCTTAAGGGCAGTTTCTATAGCAAAAGAATTAAAAAAAGTTTTAATAGAAAACAATATTCAGTTAGTAAACTTAGATAAATTAAATTAATTTATTTTATAATTATTCCATAAACCATAAGGAGTACTGAATGCTTTGTAGTACAGCAGTACTCTTAAAAAAAATTGTAAAAAAAAATTGCTATTTTAATAACTTATTAAATAATTCAGGGACAATATTTTCATATTGTCCCTTTTAATAATGAAGTAAAAATTATTTTTCAGCCCATGTAGGCATAGGATACTTTAGTTCACATGCAGCTAATTCAAATGGATAGACTGTACAGTATTTGCCATTTTGAACTTGCATTAATATTCCTCGAGTTTTTTCATTTTGACCGTCTGGTCCAAATTTAACTCCATGGTAAGGAACAATCAAAGAGCTAGAATCAATATCCAGATCAACAAGTGCTTGTCTGATTTTCTCAGAATCTGTTGATCCAGCATTGTTGATTGCTTGTGCTAGAGCCATAAATCCTGTGAATGCCCTTGCTGGGACATCTGATAAATCTCTTCCTCCGGAATGTATTTTAAACAGTTCATTAATTTTTCCAATCAAAGGGATTGTAGTAGCTAAATCAGTATTAAATGGAGATCTTGTAATAACTCCTTCAGCTTTACTACCCATTGTTTCGATAAATTTAGGATCTGTATATCCCGCATTTTGAGCAATTAACAATTGTGGATTGTAGTCCAACTCTTGTGCAGTGTTTAAAAAAAGATATGCATCAGCTGTATAAGATGATGGCAACAACACATCTGGGTTTTTGGCCTTAAGCCTCTGAACTTCAGAACTTAAAGATGTTGTTTTTGCTTGGTAACTAATTTTCTCTACAACTTCATAACCTTGTTCTCCTGCCATTCTTTCTTGTGTTGACCCACTGTCGGTTCCCCAAAGAGTGTCTTCATGAATAATTCCAATAGTTTTTAAGTTTCCACCTTTGCTATTAAAGTCATTTATAAACTCAAACATCAATTGAGTGAATTCTCCATCATGTGGAGTAACCCTAAAGAAGTATTTGAAATTTCTTTGAGTTAATTTTGGTGAAGTAGATTCACCATTCACCCAAGGTATTTTGGCACGTTCAGTAACCTGACTTGCAGCTCCAGTGACTGATGAATAATAAGCACCGAACATAGCGTGTACTTTTTCATCTTGTACCATTCTTTCGGTTTCACTAATGCCAATGTCTTGTTTTCCTCCATGATCTCCGACAACAATAGTAATTTTAGCACCATTCAAACCAGATAAACCTTCTTCTTTAGATAAAGGTATACCAAGATCATGACTATTATTAATAATATCTAAAGCAGTTTTAACAGCCGCAACCGCATCTATCCCAACTTGAGCAACTGGCCCCGTTAAAGGATACAGAACCCCTATTTTTACCTCATTTGCATTACTTTGAGTAACAAGCGATAAAGAAAAGCAAGCTACAAAGGTAAAACATGTTAACAATTTCTTCATATTTCCTCCCATCGATAATGAATAATAACATATGACTTGAATGAAAATATGTAAACATTTAAATCCTTATTTTGAGAGGTTAAATTGACAATTGAGATAATTATTCAAGCAATCGTTTCAGGCTTATTAATGGGGTTCATTTATGCGCTCATTGCGGCCGGTTTAAGTTTAATTTTCGGATTAATGGAAATTGTAAATTTTGCACATGGAGAACACCTTATGCTATCAATGTTTTCTTCATTTTGGTTATGGACTTTACTTGGTCTAGATCCAATTATTTCAATTCCTATTACTATGCTAATTTTAGCAATCAGTGGAATTTTAACCCACTATCTTTTAATTCGATATATTTTAAAAGCAAAAATGCTTGTACAAATTTGTGCAACATTTGGTCTGTCAATATTTTTGCGTTCTCTTGCACAATTTTTGTGGACACCTGATTTTAGATACATAGCAAACCCTCTTTTAGAAGGAAGATTAGAAATTGCGGGTATATTTATTGGTCAACCGCAATTTTATGCTAGTCTTGTGTGCTTATTATCATTTTTATTATTATATTTATTCGTAAATAAATCCGAAACTGGGCTTGCTTTACAAGCGACAGCACAAGATCGTGAAGCAGCAGAAACATTAGGTATAAATTCAAACAAAATGTTTGCATTAGGTTGGGCATTGGGTTTGTCATGTGTAAGCATTGCAGGGGCAATGATGTCTAACTTTTTTTTTATTTTTCCTGATGTAGGTGTGCATTTTGCATTATTTGCTTTTGTAGCTGTTGCTCTGGGTGGTTTTGGAAGTATTATCGGCTGTTTAGTTGCAGGCATTATAATTGGTTTAGTAGAATCTTTAGGTGGCTTGTTAATCGATCCCTCTTACAAATTACTCTATGTTTTTTTCATATATTTAATTATCGTAATTTATCGTCCCCAAGGATTGTTTGGCAGATAACTAATGAATAGCAATTTACAAAATGCAAAACTTGAACCCTTATGGCATACTAACAAAATTGTTATTGCATTAATTTTTTTTCTAGTAGCTTCACTTTTATTTTTTCCTTTTATTAATCCTTCAAATTTTCAACTACACCTAATGATTATGATCTTTATGTATGCCGTAATGGCACAATCATGGAATGTTATAGCAGGTTTTTCTGGTCAAATAAGCTTAGGTCATGTTATTTTTTTTGGAATAGGGGGTTACACAAGCTCTTTTTTTTATGTAGAGTATGGCATTTCTCCTTGGATAGGAATCATCATAGGAATTTTATTTTCTTCTCTAGTTGCCATAGCAATTGGAATTCCGATGTTAAGACTTTCTGGACATTATTTTGCTATTGCCACACTGTTAATTGGATTTAGTTTTCAGATTATTTTCCAAAGATGGGATTTAATAGGTGCAGCTTCAGGTCTTTGGATTCCTTTAAATTGGGACAACCCTTGGTTAACATTACAGTTTCATGAAAGTAAAATCCCTTATTATTATATTTTTCTAATTGTTTTTTTATTATCTTATTTTTATATTTGGATCCTTTATAGATCAAAAATAGGATTTAAGTTACGAGCCATTCGAGACGATCCTCAAGCAGCGACTAGCCTAGGCATACCAGTTGCAAAATATAAAATTATAGCTTTTGTAATTTCTGCAATTTTAATGTCTCCAATGGGAAGTTTATTTGCACAATATATTTTAGTGATTGAACCAGCAAGAATGTTTGACATTGAAATCTCTATAATTGTCTTGCTAATTGCAGTTATGGGTGGCGTTGGTAATGTTTGGGGTCCACTAATAGGAACAATAATTTTAATTCCGCTTTCAGAATACACTAGAGTATTTTTCGGGGGAACAGGAGGATCGGTTGATCTAATAATTTATGGTATTTTAATAATGTTAATATGTATTTTTCGACCTAATGGGCTAATTTCTTTTTTTCCAAAAAATATTCTTGAAAGAAAAAAATTTTGATGACTAATATCTTAGAAGTTAAAAATTTAAGTAAATCCTTTGGTGGGATAATTGCAAATAATAATATCTCTTTTGAAGCTAATTCAGGAGAAATTATTGGTATTATAGGACCCAATGGTGCTGGAAAGTCTACATTATTCGATTTAATTACTGGCTATACGAAACCTGATACAGGAGGAGTTAAATTTAATGGTCAAAACATTCTTAATTTACGTCCAGATTTAATATCTTCTTTAGGTATTGGAAGAACATTTCAAAAACTCAAACCATTTCTCGATCAAACTCTATTGGAGAATGTGATGATTGGAGCTCTAGCTACAGGTATTAATTTAAATCAAGCAAGGAATAAAGCATTAGAGATGATTGATCTTGTTGACCTGATAGATAAACGCCACCATTTTGCTAAAGAACTTTCAACAGGTCAACGTAAAAGATTGGAATTAGCAAGAGCTATGGCAACAGAGCCAAAATTATTAATGATGGATGAAGTAACGGGTGGAGTTGATCAAAAAACAGTTCCAGGTCTAGTAAGACTTATTAAAAAATTAAATAAATTAGGGGTTACTATTTTGACAATTGAACACAACATGAAAGTAATTATGGATATATCTCATAAAATATTAGCTTTAGATCAAGGAAAGAAAATAGCTTTTGACAAACCAAAAACTGTCCAACTAAATGAAAAAGTTATTGATGCTTATCTAGGAGGAGTCAATGCTACTTCAAGTTAAAAACATTGATGTTACTTACGATGAATTTCAAGTAATTTGGGATGTTTCAATATCAATTGATAAAGGTGAAATGGTAGCGTTACTAGGTCCTAATGGATCTGGGAAAAGTACAATACTAAATTCAATAAGCAATTTAATTAAACCAAAAAATGGAGAAGTATTATTTAATAATGAAAAAATCCATTTATCTCCAACTTATATGAGAACTAAAATAGGAATATCACATGTTTTAGAAAGAAGAAGAGTTTTTCCTTTCTTAACTGTAAAACAAAATCTTCTACTAGGTGCTTGGCATGGGGAAGCTAAAATGCAAAAAGAAAAAACATTAGATGAAATTTATATAATTTTTCCAATATTAGCTGATAGGTCAAATCAACTTGCACACACTATGTCTGGAGGAGAACAACAAATGTTAGCAATTGCAAGAGGTTTAATGGGTATTCCAAAATTATTAATGGTAGATGAACCATTTTTGGGTTTGTCTCCAAAGATGATTGAAAAAATAAAAGAAATTTTTTATGAGATTGTGAGTAAAGGAATTGCAATTTTATTTGTAGAACAAAATGTAAAACTAGCCTTAAACATGGCTGATCGAGGATATGTCCTTGAAAGTGGCCATCTAGTTATAGAAGGAAAATCAGATTATCTATTAAGCAGTGAAAAACTTAAAAAGGTTTTTTTAGGATAATAATTACAAGGTTGCTAAATCTGAATTTAATTTATCAGTAATTAACATACATCCTGGTTTATGAGTAATACAAAAATCTAATTTTGATTTTTCTAAAATTAATTGCGGTGTAACTCCGCAAGCCCAGAAAACTGGTATTTCATTATTTTTCAAAGGCCTTGGTGGATCACCATATTCTGGATTCATAATATCTTTCACCCCAATTTCTTCAGGATTGCCAAAGTGAATTGGAGCACCGTGAACTGAAGGAAATTTAGAGCAAATTTGAATTGATTTAATCGCATCTTTAGTGGAAAGTGGCCTCATGGAAACCACCATTTTCCCATGAAATTGTCCTGCGGGCTCACATTCAATTGAAGTTCTATACATTGGCACGGTAGTATTATTTTTTATATGTTGAATTTCAATTCCTGCTTCTATTAAAGGTAACTCAAACGACATTGAACATCCTAAAATAAAAGTTACTAAATCTTCATTCCAGTAATTTTTTATATCTAAAGGCTCATCTACAATCTCGCCTTTCTCCCAAATTCTGTATTTTGGGACATCTGTTCTAATATCAATGTCACCTAAATCTCTTAAATTAGGATCCCCTTTATATCCAAGTCCAATTAGTGGGCACGGTTTAGGATTCTTCTGACAAAAAGTTTCAAAGTGTATTGAGTGTTTGCTTGGTAAAATGCATACGTTACCTTGTACATACTGATTTGCTGTACCAGCTGTTTGTTTATCATATAAATTATTTCTAATTATTTTTCTAGCTTCGGTTGGATCTTGTATATTTAACATTAATTATATTCTACCACCAACTACGAGGAATGTTGAGGAATTAGTTGCTTGTTTTTAGTGATTAGTTTCCTACAAAAAGAAAAGTAACCATCCAGATAAAAACAAAAATAATAGCAAATACCCATGGGTGAATTTTAATATAGTTATAAGTTGCCTTACCCAATCCAAATGACATTAAAGTTCCGACAACAATAGCAAAGACCGAAAGAAGTATAAAAAATACTTTTATCGTTATCATTGGCTCACCCTACCACCAACTACGAGGAATGTTGAGTTGATAGTTATTTAAATTTATCACAAATCAACATTGTAGCGCCTAAG
>ENA-ORDI01000309-ORDI01000309.1-marine-metagenome-genome-assembly--contig:-NODE-309-length-35066-cov-3.230215_pt1 | contig 35066 bp, 33 predicted proteins | sample MGYA00248628_ERZ508525 | MGnify/ENA primary metagenome ERZ508525 (study PRJEB26195, sample SAMN05422138) | marine metagenome | isolation source: East of Porto Seguro, South Atlantic Ocean | place... | reverse complement strand
ACGGCAACCTCGACTTGCCGGAGCTTGTTCAAGACCTGCTCCGGGCTGTGACCTTTTCCTGGCATTTCTGCCTCCCTCCAATTCATCCAGTATCTGATTTTTCAACTGGATACGTTTGTGGAGGTCTGGTCAGTCGACCGTGTAATAAGTCACCGACCGCTCGCCAGAAGGTTCCTCTTCACCTGTACTGAGCATCAGGCGAGTTCCGGCGTTGTCGAAAAAGGCGAGGTTCGGCGCTGCGAATATCTTCGCCATTCCCAGCTTGGCGCCGTAGAACTCGACCGACCGTTCGATGTCACTCACATGTATCGCGTTCTGGCCTATCGGACCCAGTTTTACACTGCTCATGCTCCGCCCCCTTTTGCAGCCCGGCCATTCCCGACAAATCTTAATGCCGCATCGCCCCGGTTTCTGTCGACGCTCAGGGGCGAATTTCTGCGAGCGCCGACTTGTAGCCGTCCATGAGCACGCTCACTTCGGTCGAATAGACCACAAGCAACACTCCCGCATCTCGCCACTGCCTCGCCTGTTCAGCTGAGCCGACCAGCATGGCGCAGGTCTTGTCGTACTTGTTCGCAGCCTCGACGATCTGAGTCCGTTTTTCGTCCAGCACCCTGTCCTGGTCGGGGGTGCCGAATACACCCAGGTCCTGAGCGAGGTCCTGCGGGCCGAGGGTCAGTGCGTCGATCCCGTCCATCGCGGCGATCTCGTCGAGGTGTTCAAACGCCTGTGCCGACTCAAACATGACCGTGATGAAGACCTGATCGTTTGTGAATTTGAGCCGTTCCATCATGGGCATTGAAGTATCGAAATCGTTACCCGGGCTCCCACCGCTCATGCCCCTCGACCCCCGCGGTGTGTAGCGGGAAGCGGCCACTATTTCGGCAGCGTGCTGTGGAGTGTCGACCTGCGGACAATGAATGTTGTAGATGCCGATATCGAGCAGCCGTGTGATCCACTCGCGGTTGGCTTCCGGCGGGCGGACCATCACCGGGAAGTCGAGTGCGCGTCCCATCGCAGCGAAATCGGCGACGGTTTCGATCGATGGGGAAGAATGCTCCATGTCGATTCGCACGAAATCGAGCCCGGCCTGCTTGAACATGGTCATTGACGCCGGATTGCGCATCATGTTCACCCACGTTCCGATCTGTAGCTCGCCGCGGGCCACACCGGCTCTCAATGGATTTGCCTTCACGTCCGATCTTCCTTTTCTTACGTGGCCGCATTTCTGGCGTGCAGTTTTGCCAGACACGACATTCTATGTGGTCGGTCGATGTGAGAGTAGCCGTTATACCAACTGCCGCCGCGCGTCGTGTTCGGTGACGACACTATGGATGCTTGTGATGCCGAGTTTGCACACTGAATCACGACTCGGGACAGTAATACACTTTCGGCCTATGACGACCGACCCACCATGTAACTCCCAGACCGCTGACGAGCAGGGCACTCCCGGCAGTACCCGCCGTCGCGCCACTCTACTACTGGCTGCAATGCTTATTGTGGTCCTCGTCGTGCCGACCCTGTTAGGGCGGGCGAGAGTTGCGGAACCGTTTGATCAGTCAGCGGTCGACCGTCTTGATTCGGCAGCACCTGAAATCGTATTTCTCGGCAACTCACTGCTTGAAACCCGTATCGACACCGGCTACCTGGACGAACTGGCTGGTGTTCGGTCAGCATCCCTCGCAGTCGATGGCACCGGGCCGGGTGCCTGGTACCTGCAGCTAAAGAATGTAATTGGTGCGAGTGCGAACCGACCGCAAAGGGTCTTCATCTTTTTCCATGACGACCTGATCACGCGTCCGATCTCGTTTACCGGGCGGAAAGATAACACGTTGACCGAACGTCTTTCGCGCGGTATTGAAGCCGACTACCGGTTGGTCGTTTCGAATACTGAGACTTTTGACGACAGGATCCGGCGAGTGTTCACGACGATTTATCCGCTCGCCGACGCTTCGTCGCCCGATCGAAATTCAGTAGGTTCGGCAGGGGCGTTTCTCGCCGGAACAAGCCGAGCGGAGGCCAGCGCCGCAGCCGACCGCTTTTTCGACTTCGCGAACAGGCGCGCATTTGCGAATAATCCGGACATCCAACAGCCAAAATTCCACGGTGTATTTGATTTCGTGGCCGAAAATTCTTTTCTGCCATTGCTCATCGGACAGGCCAACGAACTTTCGGTCGAGTTGATACTCGTGCGTGTCTCGGCAAGACCCATGGACGGTGGCACACCCAACGAACCCGATGTCCTGGCCAGGTACACGTCCGACTTATCGGACTACCTGGCGACGAACGGTGTCCACTACATCGATATGACAGGCCACCCGGATATCGACGCCGGAATGTACTACGACGGTTACCACCTGATTAACCGGTACCGCAGTTTCTATACCGAGATATTCAGTGAGCTGCTGCTTCCGGACAGGGGTGACAACCCGTGACGTTCCAGTCGTTCGATTACGCAGCGCTGCTGCTTGCTGTCTTTGCCGCGTACTGGTTTTTGCCGCGGCGCGGCCAGAACGCGCTGTTGCTGATAGCCAGCTACGTTTTTTACGCCTATGTCGATCCGAGACTGGCACTTTTACTTGGTGGCTACACGATAGTGAACTACCTTGCGGCGCGGGCGATTGACAGCGACCGCAAGCATGCCCGGCTATACCTGGTGCTCGCAGTCCTGGCGTCGCTCGGAGCGCTTGGATTTTTCAAGTACGCTGGCTTCTTTGTCAGCAATATGGCGATCGTACTGGACTCAATCGGGTTGGCCAGCTTCGATTCGACGCTGAAGATCATCCTGCCGGTCGGCATTTCGTTTTATACGTTCCAGTCGCTCGGTTATGTGATCGACGTGTACGTGGGTCGCACTCATGTCCGACGAGATTTCGCCGATACCGCATTATTCATCGGCTTCTTTCCGCAGCTCGTGGCGGGACCGATCGAGCGGGCGTCCAATCTGCTCCCTCAGTTCGAGCGATCACGAAAATTCAGGCCCGACCAGGTTGCCTCTGGACTGTCGTTGCTTACCTGGGGCTTGTTCAAGAAACTGGTGATTGCCGACAATGTCGGGGTGATCGTCGACAGGATTTTCTCGACCTCGGAACCGGGAGCGGCGATGCTGTGGGTCGGTGTGTTTGCGTTTGGAATTCAAATCCTCGCCGATTTCTCCGGCTACACAGATATCGCCCGCGGCTCGGCACGCCTGCTGGGCATTGACCTGTCACCTAACTTCCGGCACCCGTGGCTCGCATCGTCGCCTGCCGACTTCTGGCGACGCTGGCACATTACGCTGTCGACCTGGCTGCGCGACTACGTCTATATTCCGCTCGGCGGCAACAGGTCAGGCCGCCGTCGGATCGTTATCAACGTGGTGATCACGTTCGTCCTCGGCGGCCTGTGGCACGGTGCGGCATGGAACTTCGTGATCTGGGGACTTTTTCACGCGGGGTTAATCTTGATCTGGCGCAGCGGTTCGCGAGAGAACGGGCGATTCACCGGACCCGTTTCGACTGCCATTACGCTCTTATTTATCGGGGCTGGCTGGGCATTGTTTCGTGAAGGCGACCTGGGTTTTATCGGAGAGAATCTTTTTAGCCAGATTCGGGAAATACAGCTGGCCGCGGCGCTGGGTGCGACCGCCCTGCTCTACTCGCTGCCGATTTGGCTGCATGCGATCATCGACCGGCCGAGGCTCCGAGCCTACTGGGCTCGAACGGACGTGATCCGGACGGTTGGCTTGACCGCAGTTACGCTCGCATCCTTTATCGGAATCCTGCTGCTGCGAGCCGACGTTTCAGCGGACTTTATCTATTTCCGGTTCTAGCAACCGGCAGCGGTCGACCGGCTCAAGGTCACATCTGGCAAATCTGATATCGACCCGGCGTTGCGGCCTACTGGGTAAGCCACTTCTCCAACTCTTTACAGTTGGTTGAGGGCTCGATCAGATTTCGGCCGTCACCCTCACACATCATCACCAGGTTCCCGATCACCGTGTAATCGTTGTAAGTCGGGAATCGGTTCGGGCAGTACCTTTGGCCTTCGACTTTTTCGGAATCGGCTGAATCAGGATCAAGGTAGGAAGCCGAGAAGACTTTCGGCAGATCTCTGGTGATCGCCTTTACGGCCGACTGACCAGCGGCCTGTCGACACGATATACGGTCGATCCCCTCGTCAGGGGCATGCCCGTCCTCCGGCCTCCGGAAAGTCTGGACGTCGGCGGCAGCAACCCCGAGTGTCTTCGCCTCTTCTGCTGTCGCGTAGATCAGCACCCCGACTTCCTTGGTATTCAAGAAACCCCACTTCGCAACCGTAGTCCCTGGGTAATCAATCAGGAGATCTCTCTGGGGCTTCCAGCCGATCGCCCTGACATTGTCCTCGGTGAATACTGAAGTCGATTCAACGATTCGGATGATCTTCGGATTTTCAGGGTCACCACCTCCCCCGGCAACAACTGAAGAATCGTCGGAACCACATGCTGCGACTGCCGCAACCACTATGAGTAAAGCCATGGTCGCAATGACCTTCACACCGGGGAATAATTGGAATCGGACCATTAACCTCGTCCTTCAGGCACTTCGTGCCGCTGAACTCGTTTCAAGAAAAGAAATTCGAGTCAGTAATTGAATAACGGAAATCGTAACGGAATTCACCGACTCATCGAACCTAAATGTCATCGAGGAACCGCCCGTCCGATAGTCTCGGGAATCTCGACGGAAGCAGGGTCCTCGGTATCGATCATCCAACCCGCGAGCAGCGACCGCATCTCCGAAATTACACCCGCGTTCTCCGGTTGTTGCGCAACGTTGCGAAGCTCCCAGGGGTCCCGAGTCAGATCGTAAAGCTCATCGACATCGCCCGGCCCACCGTCCGAGCCCGATGTCAACGTCGCGCCCCGTGCCATCGGGTCGGTCACATACTTCCACTCGCGAGTCCTCACCATCTTGCGGCGGCCCTCAGCTTCCCTGCCCCAGAGTGTCTCGATGATCGTTTTATAGCCAAATGGCTCTTCGAACCCATCAAGGACCGCCATCGTTACCGGTGGACCACCGGTCCCGTACTCCGAAAATGCTGCCATTCGAGGTACCGTCGGAGTAACCGTGGGCAGTGGTCGTCCCTGCATGTACCGAGTTTCGGCTTCTGTGAGTGCGGTCGGCTCGCGGCTGCTGGCCCGTGCCCATCCGGAGCCGATCTCACCAAACGAAGCCAGACCCTGCAGTTCGAGCAACGTGGGAAGGATATCGAGCGTGCTGGTCATCGAACCGTCGACCACACCCTCTGGGACGCCACCGCCGGGCCAGGAAACTATCATCGGCACCTGTACCAGGCAGTCGTAAAAAACACCGCCTTTTATCGCCATGCCGTGTTCACCCATGAAATCGCCATGATCGGATGTAAAGACAACGATGGTGTTACCGCGGAGTCGAAGTTCATCCAGCTTGTCGAGGATTCGTGAAATGCCATCGTCAACAAACCGCGTCATTGCCTGGTAAACGCTGATAACGCCCCTGCGGTGCTCCTCAAGGACGTCTGTCTGCCGCATCATACGCGCCAGCACCCGGTTGCGTTCCGGCGAAGTGCCATCGGTGTACTCGTCGGTGCGTTGAGGTGGCATGACCACATCGGATGGCGGGAACATGTCGACGTAGCGACGGGGTGCCTCGAAGGGTTCGTGCGGATCGGGGAACGAGACCCATAACGCGAACGGAGCGAGTTCAGAACCACCCTGCTGACCCGGGTCCTGCGGGTATTCGCCGCGGGCGTATTTTTCCAGAAACTCCTCGGTCTGAGTTGCGATCACCGCGGTTCCAAAGTGCTCTTCTGGAGAATCGGAAACCCGATAGGCAATGCGCGGGCTCTGGGCGTTTTCACGAAGTGCCACACGCGGCTCGTGGGCAGTATCGATGTCTGAGGCCGACACAACCCAATCCATCCCGGTGTTGCCAACGTTTTCGCCAGCGTAGGTGCCTTTCGGCAGCCCCTGATGCGAGATTTCACACCGCACGTCGAACAGCGCCAAATCGTCTGGCTCGACAAAACAGTGGTTCTTGCCAATCAATCCGGTCACAAAACCATTGTTTTTCCAGATTCGAAACGCGTGTTGTTCGTTTTCTGGCATCAGTGTTTCATTGCGTCTGCACCCGGTCGAGTGGGGGTAGCGACCCGTCATTACCGATGTCCTTGCGGGCACGCAGAGTGGGTGCGGCGTGATCGCATGCTCGAATCTGACTCCCTCACTCGCCAGTCGTTCGAGTGCGGGAGTTTCGATACCGATACCCGAGTACATTCGGAGTATCGAGGCCTTCATTTGATCGGCCATGATGAACACGACGTTTGGTGCCGGATTTTTGTTCATTTTCGACCGACCCAGAGGCTATAACTGGGAACTGCGCCTTCCCAATCGGCCAGCAGATCGTTGTGCCAGACCCATGTTTCGCCAAGAAAATCCTGGCCTTCCAACTCTCCCCTACCGGTCGCCCAGAGCAGGGTCGTCCAGCCGGGCGTGTTCGGCGGTGCCCACGGAAACAACCGCCCAAGGATGCGCCGACACAACCCGTCGTCGGGATCGAATTCAGCCTCGGTACCGGCCACGGCGTCATACCCGTGAACCATGATTTCAACGCACGCCATTGCAAGAAAACCTTCGGCATCAGGCTGGCCAGTCGGGCTGAACGCCCTGACGCCTTCAGGTGTCCCATCGGAAACTCTTACCAGAACTTCCGCTCCAGCTTCGATCTGGCGGGCCGATGCCTCGATGCTGCCTTCTTGTAACACCGGCCCGCGCACTCCCGGATTCTCGGTGTTTCTACTCGCAAGACTCCGGGAATAAAAAGCGAGCGCGTCGTCAATGTGTGAAATAGTTCGGGACCGTATCCACTCCAGTCCGTACGCCTGTTTGTCCCAGAGCGCCGGGTCGACACGCAATACCCAACTGGCACACTGCGAGGCCGCATCGCGGAGGTCACTAGAAGTCACCGGTTTGCGAACGCTCATCGCGCCCCGCACATGTCGTAGGCAATCGCCAACATGCTCCGAGTGCCGCTGATCAGTGAGGCAATTCCCACCGATTCGTCGGTACCGTGAGCCCGCGAGAGCATCGGGTCGTCGTCCGGGTGTGAACCAGAGAAGCCGTAGGTGATAATCCCGAGATTCCGTGTAAAACGAGAATCAGTAAACCCGTTGCTGATGGCGGGGACCCACTGGATGTCGTCCCGGCCTATCGCAGCCGCCTGTGCCTTCTTAATCGATTCAGTCAACTCGGTCTCGAACTCTGAGGAGTTAGGTACCGACATATAGTCGATTTCATATTCGAGCCCGTCGATTCCCTCGAACGCCTCGTCGAGTTGTCGCCGGACATATTCCTCGTCCTGGAAAGGAAGCGTCCGGATATCGCAAGTCAGCCTGATCTCTTCGGGCACACTGTTCGACTTGATGCCACCCGACATCATGGTGGGTGTCAGGACTAGACGCGACAATGCGCGGAGCATCGACCCCAGTCGCGGAGAGGTTTCGTCGAGTTCGGCCACCAGCCGGTCGATATTCATCGGCGAGGGTTTTTCCTCAATGCCAAACTGGCCGATGTAATCGAAGATCGGCAGCGATGTGTCGAGTTCTGCCCGATAACCCTCTATGGCGCTCAGCGCCCGGGAGAGACGGTAACTGGCGTTCACCCCGGTCCACGGCACCGATGCATGTGCGCTCTCGCCGCGCAGGGTGATGTGGAGCTCCATTCGGCCCTTTTCGCCGGTTCCAAGCAAATATGTGAGCATGTTGCCTATTTCGACGGGAGTCCCTCCACCCTCGTTCACGGCAAACTGTGACGCGAGCGACTCGGGGTGATTGTCGGCAAGCCAGCCGAAGCCCCAGCGCCCGCCGTGTTCCTCATCGGCACCGCTAACAAGGCGCAGCCCGTGGTCCAACCGCACCCCGGAGCGCCGCATGATCGCCATAGCCATCAGCTGACACGTCAACAGGGCCTTGCAGTCGGACGCCCCGCGGCCGTAAACGCGACCACCGGAAATTTCGGCGGCGAACGGTTCGTAATTCCACTTGGTTTCATCCTCAACCGGAACGACATCGGTGTGCGACATCAGCATCAGTCGAGTATCGTCGTCGCCGCCCGGATACACCGAAATAATGTTTCCACGATCAGGGTCGCGGGCAAGAATCTCGGAGGCGAAGTCCTCGCCGTCCAGCCAGTCTCTGACGAATTCGGCGACCACAGTTTCACCGCCCGTTGGCATAAATCCGGTGTTGACCGATGGAATTCGCACCAGGGCCTGTTCCAACTCTACGATTTCACTGGTAGCCAGTTCGACCTTGTCCAGGAGACTCTGGAGTGACGGCATCGCGGGTTCCTCAAATGGGGGCTCGGGGGAAGAATTCTAAAGTCGAGAGCTGTTCGTGCTCGAGATGTACTATGCCCTCCGGAAACTAGCATTCATCAATCGGGCGGTCAATGCACCAGTATCGGAGAAATGCAGTTATCCGCGTAGTGCCAGCGAAGCGAAGTGTGGCCTCAACAAGACAGGCTATACGGAACCGTGTGAGAGTGCCGAAAATCCGCTATCGTGTTCAACTACTGGCCGCATGAGGCCGTTGCTACGGTTACGCTCGGGGTCCAAAGTGCCCTTAAATCAACGATTCCTAAATCTCTTCAAAAACTGACCGAGTAGAAACGACGTTTCCAATGGTAAGTATTTCGACGTTCCCATTTCGCAGATTCGCTTCTCCCGGATCTATCCTCGTCCTGATCTTGCTCGCGGTCGGGCTGGCGGCATGCGGCGGCGGTGGCTCGAATGCGGGTAGGGGTGAAGTGGTGTTCACCGCCGTTTCTGAAGGGAATGCCGATATCTACCGGGTTGACAACGAATCGGGACTCCCGGTGCGGCTAACAAGTGCCGCCGGTGAAGACTTTGCGCCAGCGTGGTCGCCGAAGAAAAACATGATCGCGTTTCTGTCGAGAAGAAACGGCGCCCCGGCCCTGTGGCTGATGGATTGGAACGGAGCATCGAAGCGTCAGATTTCCGATCAGGGGTTGGAAATTAACCGGTTCCGGTGGGCTCCCGATTCAAAATCGATCGGTTTGGAGATCGCCGCCGGTAGGTTCAGCTGGATAGCAGTGCTCGATGTCGAGTCGGGCGAAGTTGAAGCACTGACGTCACGGGCCGAGACCGCAGAGATTGGCGATTGGTCGCCGGATGGTGAATGGCTGCTGTACGCGGTCGTCGATGGCGATACGACAGGGATAAGGCGCAGAAACCCGAACGGAGTTGACGAGATAACCGTCACCACGGGGCGAGACACCGACCCCCGCTGGTCACCCGACGGACGCAAGATCGCCTTTAGCCGAACTACCGGTACCGCAGGCAATGCGACGAGCAACCTTGTGGTTACCGACCAGGACGGCGACAAGTCCGTCAATGTTGCGCCGGACGATTTCGATGAGGCCAGTTTCCGGTGGGCACCCGACAGTAAGCACATCATGTTCGTAAGCGAGGCGACCGGGAACGCGGAAATTTACATCGTTACCCCAGACGGTAAAGATACGAAGCAGTTAACCTCGAACAGGGTCATCGATGCGGCACCGCGTTGGAACTCGAACGGCTCTTCGATACTTTTCCTTTCGGAAGGAAACGGCTCGCTCGACATATATTCGATGAACAAGGATGGCGAGCAACAAAAAAGGATGACATCGATTAGCGATGTCATCCTCGAAGCCGACTGGTAGGCGGGCAGGTCCGGAACTCCGGGTTTATTTGCTACCCAGTCGGGCTAATTTTCTGCCGCGCAGGCAGGGAGTTGTGCCCGGCCAGAATCCGTGGATTATTCGTCGTTGGTGTTGAGGCCGAGGCGGTCCCGCCAGCTGCGTCGACGCTCCGGGGTTCCAACCCGCTCCGCTTCGGCCGTATCGGGTTTCGACTCGGTTGAAGTCTTTAGGGCCGGTGGCTTTGGCGTCGTGCGTCCGTTGCGCGTCCCGTTGGCGTTTCCGCCAGTTGGGGAAGTGCCACCAACGCGCCGGCGAGTTGGGGTTCGGCGCATTCCGGTGCCGCTGCTCTCCTGATCAGCAGTTTCCTGTTTTCCCCTGCTGGCGGCTGGCGCACGAGTCTCTTCCGGAGCGTCCGATTTCGCACGATCAGCGCCTCTGTCCGCAGTCGGCTTTCGTGTACGTGTGCCTGAACCACCAGAGGCAGCCGTGCGCCGCGTCCGGGATGTGGTAGATGCGGCTTTTCGGGTTCCCGAACGGCGTGCCGACGCAGCTTTCGTCGCCGCCTTGTCCTCACCGTTTGGCGATGCCGCCTCGTCGGAAACTTCGGGTCGGGCAGCGGCTTCGGCGCGTGACTTTGCCTGTGTCCGGGTCATCCACAATCCTGTAAAATACGTCTTATTGAACTTGACGACGACATCGGCAACCCGTCCTGACTCGCCAGACAGGTTCATGTCGAACGCCGCTACTTCTATGTGCTTGCCGACATCTTTTACAGCCTGCAGAGCAGGGTAAAAGTCGGCGTCGCCGCTGACGACTATCGCAGTGTCGTAGTGGTCTTTGTAGGCATGGGTGATCAGGTCGGTCGCCAGCATAACGTCGACGCCCTTTTCAACCATGATGTCGCCGCGTTGTTTCCAGATTCCTAGCCGAACTTCCACATATGGAGTGTCGTACATCGAATCGAGGAACTTCTGCTGCTCGACGCCCATGTTAGGGTTGGTGTCCGACTCCTGACGAATGTTGTAGTAGTAAATCCGTTTCAGATCTCGACCGTTGGCCAGCTTGAGGGCGAACTTGTCGAATTGAAGGTCGTGCCTGCCGCAACTCTGGGTGAGTACGTGGTACAGGTTGCTCCCGTCGATGAATACCATCACGCGTTCATTTTCGCGGATCACCGATTTCGTAGAAGACTTAGAGGGCATTGGAGCCTCCGTTTATAAGTCCACACCGGACGCACAGCGCTGCGGCCCGCTATTCCGGCGGCTATTTGTCAAAGGTGAGTTGGTGTGGGCGGAGGCGGGAAGAAATTAGATAAATCAGATATTTGCGATCGCCCTTTTCAACTTCACCCTTTTATTGTAACTCCAATTCCAGAATACCTAAAGAGTGCAACATCCAACCGGTATTCGTAATTACTCCAACCTTTTGCAGACTTGACTCGGGCGCGCAACGGAAACATTATTGCGGTGCCAGCTTGCACCAGAAGCGCAAGATCGATTGATACCGGAACTTGAATACCCCCGCGAACACCACTGAGAATTTTTATGAAAGCCATCAAACAGATCGAATCCCCCTGCGAAATGCCCAATGGCCTACAGTGGACCGACGAAGGTCTGTTCGTGATGGACCAGAAGACAGATAACGTCTATGTGGTCGACGAGACTGGCAGGCTGTTGCGGACGATCAACACCCCCACCGCAAACGGCTCCGGTATCACGGTAGGTGGGGGATATCTCTGGACGGCGTCGAATGGCGAATCGGCCTCACGCCCCGCACGCTCGACCGACACCGGTCTCGGTTACATTTACAAGCTCGATTTGCAGACCGGCGAAGCGGTCGACCGTTTCAGGACCCCGGACGGTGGCGGTATTCACGGGATTGAATGGGACGAGGGAAAGATGTGGATTACCGCGTTCAACCCGCTCGCGATATTTCTTGTCGATCCGTCCGAAGGGTACAAAATCGTTCACAAGTTCGAAGTGCAACTCCCCCGCCTGCACGGTTTGGCCCGCGTGGGTGATGGGCTGTGGTGCGCGCACACGACCGACAACGTAATTGTGAAGTATGACATTGAAACGGGAGCAGAAAAAGAACGAATTACATTGGACCCCGGTGATGCCTACATCCACGGGCTTTCGATCAAAGACGGCGAGCTCTGGTACGGCGATGCAAACTTCGCAGGCAAGCACAACACCGCGACCCAGGGCAAACCGGAAATCGGCAAGATCGCCGTTTAGGATCCATCCATTAGTCCCACCACGCCCGGGGAAAACGAATTCACGCCGCTCAACCGTCATCAGGTACACACCTTGCCCGAAAACCATGACCAAATACCCGTAATCGACAGTCACCACCATTTCTGGGAGATCGACCGGTTTGATTATTCATGGATGCCGAAGGGAAGCCCGCTGGCGACTGACTACGGCCCTGAAGACCTGAGTCCCCTGAGAGCGAAGGCCGGTATCGATTACGCCGTTACGGTTCAGGCGGTCGCATCTCCCGACGAGGCACGTTGGCTGCTCGAACTCGCCGATGCGCATGAGTTCATCGCCGGGGTCGTCGGCTGGGTCGACCTCACCGACCCCGAAGTTGGCTACACGCTCGACGAGCTTCAACGGAGCGACTACTTCGTGGGTGTGCGCCATATCTGGGAATCGGAAGAAGATCCGGGCTGGATCGTAAATTCGGGAGCGGTAAACGGTCTGAAAGAACTCGCCAGACGCGGTATTCCATTCGACTTTCTCGCAAAACCGCCCAATCTACCGTTCATCCCCCAGGTGATGGACCAGGTGCCTGACCTGCGGGGAGTCGTCGATCACATCGCAAAACCGCTAATTGCCGACCATGTGGTCGAGCCGTGGCTGAGTGATCTGCGGAAAGTCGCGAGCATCAACGGAATTCACTGCAAAGTTTCAGGAATGATCACGGAGGCCGATCATCAGAATTGGTCAGTGGATGACCTCAGGCCATATGTCCACCACGTTCTGGGCATGTTCGGTGCGGACCGGATGATGTTTGGCAGCGACTGGCCGGTATGCACCCTGGCCGGAAGCTACGGACAGGTAATCGACGCGGCCCGCGAGATTCTAGGCTCGCTTTCACCGGCTGAGAAGGCGGACGTGTTTGGCGGGACAGCCGCCCACTTCTACCGACTTAACGTTTAGCTGCTGCGGGCCCGGGCCCGTTCCGCGGAAACTGCCAATCTGAATTCGATTTGGAATTGTGGGCACACGTGTCACATAAACCGTCTCGAGTCGGCGGAATGCACACCAAAATGCTCGTTCCGCCCGCCCGCCAGCCGGGGCATTAGGCAGTTCTCCCAGTGCGATAGGCCATTGCTCCTATGTGTACACACCGCCAATCCCCGACTATGAAAAGGATTAACAGAATCCTGTGATCGCACCTGCGGTCACTTCCACATTGAGATATGAAGACAGGGAGTACTTGCAATCATGTCTGAAAACAATGGTGTAACGGGCGAGCGGCAGGTCGTCTTGTTCGACCTCAACAAAGAGGCCTATGGCGTCGACATCAGCCAGGTCCGGGAAATTACCCGCGTACCACGGGTTCCCGAATTCGTTGAGGGCATCATAAACCTCCGCGGCAAGGTGAACCCGGTGGTCGACCTCAGGGCGCGCTTCTCAATGCCCAGTACCGAGCGCACCGATGAGCACGGGATCGTCGTTGTCGATGTCGACGGCCAGGACATCGGAATGGTGGTTGATGCGGTGACGGAAGTCAGTCGCACACCATCTGACTCGATCGAGCCGCCTTCATCGGTAATAACCACCGACGACTCTGAGTACCTGACCGGCATCGTCAAGACCGACGACAAGCTCATCATCCTTCTCGACATTGCGAAGGTGATCAGTGAAAGTGAAGCTTCCGCCCTTGAAGAGATACAGCAGTCGCCCGACGCAGTCGCTGCGTAAGCGATTACAAATTCGTTGACGATTGGCGTTAGGTCAACCAGTTACTGAAAACATAAGCGCCGGGGTGCAGGGTTTTGCCACCCGCTGCCCCGGCGCTTTTGGTTGCTCCAGAAATTCTCTTACGTGTTCTTGCCCTGAGGTTTTTCGCCTACCAGCCGGGCTTCCCGGAACTCCACGCCCAGTTATCGGGCGGCCACACGTTGCGTCCGACCCGGGCGCCACCGTCGCGGCTCGGGTCGTACCAGTCTTTCACCGTCTCAACCCATTTGCTGATATGTGGTGTGCCCTTGTGGTATTCGAACGCGTCGGGGTTGGCGTAGACCTCGTAGAGATACAATTCGGTCGGGTCCTTCACATTCTGGTAGACATCGAAGCGCAGGCACCCCGGCTCTTCGCTGGTCGAGCCAATGCCGTCGAGGGTAATCGCCTCGATATATGCATCCACCTTGTCTTCCTGGACGAATTTTGGCGAATGGATTACATGCAGGCTGGAAGCGAAGTAAACGTCGTCGACGATGTGGGCACGATATGAATCCCAGTTCGCATCGCCCTGCGGGAATACCGGCTTGCAGAACGAGACCTCTACCGCCCCATCGAACATGTCTTTTACCGCCGCATCCCACTTCTTGAAGTGTGGATACGTCTTGTGGGCCTCGAAAGCGGCTTCGTCGTTATACACCTCGCAGAAAGCGAACGAAGTCGGGTCATCGGCAGCCTGGATAATGTCGAACCGTCGGCAACCCGGCTCGTTCAAAACCGAGCCTTTTGCATCGCCGATCGAGGCGTCGATGAACTCGTCGATACGGTCTTGTTTGACCTTCACTCGCACCATCAGAATGTACATCACAACTCCAAAACGACCGGTCTGCCGGGCGGACCTTGCCTCATATAATTCAAGCCACCTAATATGCTGGCTGGCGGAGTATACGCGCGGCAGGCGAGCCCACCAAGTCGAACGCCAATGCTGAACCGCGATCACAGGAGAATTCTCTGGTAAGTGAATCACGCATCGAACACGATATCCGGGAGCTGGCATCCGCCCCCCGGAACTCACGCGAAAATCCCGCAGGACATGCGGAGGCGGCCGAATGGATTGCCGCTGAGTTCAAGCGGATCGGCCTGGTGGCTTCGCGCCAGTCTTTCGAAATTCCGGGGCAAACCCCGCCGCGGCAGGGCATCAACGTGATCGGAACCCTGAACGGTCGTACGGGCAATTCACCCGTTCCACGGAGTATGTTGATCGGCGCCCACTACGATACTGTTCCCGGATCGCCGGGTGCCGACGACAATGCGAGCGGAGTCGTTGCCTTGCTGGAATGCGCGCGAACGCTTGCCAGTGAGAAGAGTGATCGCGCGATCGCCTTCGTGGCGTTCGACGCCGAAGAGATGCAAACGCCAGCAGAGGGTCTTCATGGATCAACGGCCTACGTTGCACGGCTTACACCGTACGACACACCGGGTGCCGCGATCATATTCGAATCGGTAGGGTTCACTTCGACCTCTAAAAAACAGCGGTTGCCCGGTTCGTTCAGGTTCCTGTTCCGAAGGACCTACAAGGCATTGGTCCGGCAGAATTTTTCTGCCGAATCACTGTTGATTCTTTCCCGAGGACCAGGGCGGGCCATTTCAAGGGAGCTCGAAAAAAGCGCGGCGACGCCCGCTATCCAGCTGCCGATACTGCCGCTGGAAGTTCCGAGGTGGATGCCGATGTTTCGCAACCTGCGCCGCAGCGACCATGCGCCGTTCTGGCTCGCCGGTATTCCAGCGGTGATGATCAGCGACACGGCGAACTTCAGGAATCCGCACTACCACCGGCCCACAGACACACCTGACACCGTGGACCCCGGCCTGGTGGCGAAAGCGGCTCGCATGGTGATCAACGCGATCGAACGAGGCGCTATCTAGCGCACACTCCAGTCGAATCCGAGCCTAAAATTGGGACCCACTGGTCCCGGGTTTCGACCCTGAGTCCGGGTCCAGGTCCGGGTCGTCTTCGCCCGGTTTGTAATCGAGGTCGTCGTCTTCATCTAAATCAATTTCGGCCACGTCGGTGACGGTTCCAGGGGGGGGTACTGCGGCCGGTGCTGGCGCTGAAGGTCCCCCGGTTTTACCCAGCGGCGGCCAGGGTATTTTGCGGTCACCCCGCAGCGCTTTTGTTCGCGGCCAAACGACCCCTACCGCAAAGGCCAAAAGCCCGGCGATAATCCACGGAACAGTCTGACTGCGCCAGCCCCGCTGCCACGACTCGAGTGCACGCTGGAGTCGGACGACCGGTTCGTCGCTTTCCAGTTCAGCAGCCAGTCGCGGGTAATCCGTTCGAAATTCGGGGTTCACGTCGACAGCAAAATCAGGGTTCTGCTCGATCGCGACATCGACAAACGACCAGCCGACTCCAATACCCAGGTAGACGATCAGTGCAACCACCGCCGCGACGCCCCCGGCCCATTTCAGGCGGCCCATCCACCCACCACCGGCAATGAAAGCGATGGCTATTAGCGGTATTAGAACGACCACCCAGAGCAGCCAGCGTATGGCCAGCCCGGTTTTCATATAACCCCGCACATCCTCGAACTGCTGTGATAAATCCGGGCCCAGGGCGTCGATAAAATCTTTCTCTGTAATCACCACACCTGCAGCGAGAGTCTTGAGCTTTTCTTCGGCGTCGGCCCTGGATTCAGGATCGTTTTCATCTGAGATCATATTAAGCAGGTCCTGCTCGCTGAAGCTCAGGCCTTCAAGCACCCGCTTACGCGCATCTTCGAAAGGATTTTCTGATCCACCGGCCTGTGACCCGAAGTCTGATAAGGAATAAGAAATTTCCCCCGGAATCTGGTCAACCACAAAGGCCTCGACCTGCTGATCCATCTTAGGAACAAACGAGTTTAGAGCGATGTTGATCATGGGCCCCCCGGACAAACAGGGTGGAACCTTTCCAGATGTGACAGCAGCCGCGGCGCTGAACCTCTCGGCGGAAGAACCGCATGTAGGCAAAACCTCCAGAGTCCTTACCAGCTTGGTGCGCGCAAGTCCCTGCAGTTCCGCTACGGCGGCAGCCTTACGCTCAGACATGTCAATCGAGTAATTCAGATCATCTGAGTTCCCGATCATGTATTCGACCAGCACGTCGATTACAGCGTCTCCGTGCCCTCGGACCCAGTCACGGGGTGCAATAACTTCGACAGCTTCTGTAACTTCCTGTTCGCTCAGAGAAACGCCGAATCCGACGGATGTCGATTGATCCACAGTATTTTGTATAGCAGGGTCGATAACCTTCGTGAAGACCAGCTGATAAAGGGTGTCTTCAGCTTTAATTTTGTCCTTGAGAATCTCGCCGACGACGACAACCCGATTATCGAGTTCGATTTCAATTTCGAAACCGTCGGAATCTCCTGCGAAGTACGGAGTGATTTCATCAATCGCGCCGAACAGCTGCTGTTCCACCCACTCAGGGGCAAATATCACGCGAGTGTTGTCCTCGTTCTCCTGCTCCGTGAAACTGATACCCAGTGCATTGCCGGATATCTGGGAAGTGAATTCTGCAATCTGAGGCACCAGCAGATCGTCTGTAACCTGTTCGATCAGGTTTAATTCCAAAACAAGAACCCGAACTGCATCCGGAACCGCACGAACGCGCTCCTGTACTTCCAGATCTATTTCGAACTCGTCAGTTTTACCAGTTACATATGGGACAACACCCCGCATGCTTTCCTCGAATTTTTGTTTCAGGTACTCCCGTGGAACCAGCGTCTCAAGGGACGAGGTTATAGCCGCCGCCGCGACGTCAGGATCATCAAAGCTGAGGGTCATAGGTTCCGATGAGTCGCTTAGGCCAGAGTCGACCTCAACACCTTTTGAGACAACATCGTGTACCAGGTTTTCCATCAGGTGGTCATACGCGTAGTTGAAGATCTCAGCATTATCCACCATTCCGATAACAACATCCGGTTTGGAGACTGTGTCCAGGACGTGATTAGCCGTCACCACGATAAAAAATAGAGGCAGAAACCAGGCGGCAAGCACCAGTGCCAGAATCTTGCGCATCAAAGATCTCCGTGAACCGCAACGCGTACCTGTTGCGAGTCTATCAACGTTTGACCTGGCGCAATCTGAATGGTTTTAGGAACATCGCATTCAGCCCCATTGTTCAAAACACGGTATTAACCCCGTCCCAGATATTCCTGGCCCAGCGGCAGAACAATTGCTTCCAGCATGTTTGCTCCAGGAGGGAGAGTGGCCGGCAAATGAACCTGAATCTCTGACCGGGTTGCGAATGGCTTTGGAAGCCGATTCCATGAGTGACGGCAATGACGCATCTCCGTCTGTCCGAGAATCTAAACCAGGGGATTAGAGCAAAACCGCCAGCTCCGTCCTTGCCCTCTGCCATAAAGAACCGCTTTGGAATAGCAATCGCGCTTGCTAAAGGGTCACCGAAACTTTTTAGCCATGAAGGACCTGCATTCCTTACTAACAGCCCGCGTTCCTTCATTGCAGGAATGTAGTCCCTGTAAATTCAAGCTGAAGGTCTAAGATTCGTTCTAGTTCGGTCTTCATGATTTCACCGGATTCGCAACCATATATCACCGGAAAATCGGCCATTTCGGTAATATCGTGTCTGCCTGGCTCGTCTCGTCCCGCACCTATGTGGCGCTGCGATCGACATAGACCGTCTTGGTATCGGTGAAGAACTCAATCGCAGCCTTGCCCTGCTCGCGGTCTCCGGAAGAACTCGCCTTCATACCGCCAAACGGCACCTGTGGTTCCACACCGGCGGTCTCACCGTTGATCTTCACGATTCCAGCCTCTATCCGGTCTGCAAAATCCAGCACTGAGTTCAGATTCCGGGTGAAGATACCTGCACTGAGCCCGTACTCAACTGCATTGGCAATATTCAGTGCTTCTTCGGAGTCTGCCGCAGAGATAAGTGACAGAACCGGTCCAAATATCTCTTCACAGGCTACGAACGCATCAGGGGCTACTTTTGTAATTACGGTCGGTTCAACATATGTACCGCTGTCGAAGTCGGGCCGCGGCATTCAACCTGTCGCCGTTGCGGGCGGCGATGACCACTGCACAGCCTTCATCGACAAACGCCTTTGCGATTCCCTTGCCGATTCCAGATCCACCGCCGGTAACGATCGCAATTTTTCCATCGAGCTGGCCCATTGATTTCTCCTGTTGGCTTTCATTCCGGGTTCGTTGTTGAGTAATTTGGACGCAAATGAATAGTTCCGGGCGAGTTCCGGCGGTCAGCACGCAGAGTTGAACTCCCGCTAACTGTTCTTTGGCTCCAAGTCCCCTGTGTAGACCTTCGTACGGATCGCGGCAAATAGTGCCACAGCAGTGACGGCAGCGAAAACGAGGAACGTCAGGCTCCATCCATCGAGGAACGCCCCGGTGACGTTCGGGTCGGTAGAGTCAGCAAGCTCGTTCAGCTGCACTTCGACCCCGCGGCTCAACATGATCCCGGCGATAATCGCCGTCGCCAGCGCCTGGCCGATTACCGTACCGACGTTGCGCACCAAGTTCAGGAACGCGCTCATTGAACCGAGGTCGCCCCGGCCAACGGTCGATAGCGTGGCGCTCATGTTCGGAGCCATCCACATCCCCATGCCGAGGCCATTGGCGAACAGAACGGGCATCACGATCCACAGCGGGGTATCGCTTACGAAGAACGAGAACCAGACGTTTGTGACGATCAAGGTGCCGATGCCAATGAACGTGAACCTGCGGAATCCATACCTGTCGGAGAGCCGCCCCGATAACTGCGATGCCAGCCCCATTCCAACCGCGCCAACGAACATGATCATGCCTGCGGAACGCTGGTCGTGACCCATGAAGCTCTGCACGAACACGGGCATGAGGAAGAACGTTGACGAACCGCCGAGGAAGGCCAGAAAACGGGTGGATGTCGACCAGCTAAACGTGGGATTCTGGAAAAACCGCAAATTCAGCATCGGGTCTGGGATGCGAAGTTCCCACCAGACCAGCATTGCGAACAGCGCGGCGCTCAGGATGGCCCCACCGATTATCTGGATCGAAATCCAGTCGAATGCAAAGGGATTCGAAATCGTCAGTATGGTCAACGAAAGTGCAGCGGCCGATAAACCCGCACCGAGCCAGTCGTACTTTGATCCGATTTTTCTGGCCGTAGATCCGATCCGCTTGTCGTCCAGGACGAATATCGCGGCCACGATACCGACAGTAGTAGGCGCGGCAGTGAACAAGAACACCGCACGCCAGCCGAACTCCTGAATTACCGGCCCTGCGATGATCGGTCCGGCCGCCGCGCCGATGGCTACGGCCGTGGTGATCATCCCCAGCGCCTTGCCCCGTTCGTTGGACGGGAAGACCCCTACGATGATTGCGAATACGACGGCCTGCCCCATGGCGCTGCCGATAGACATCACGACCCTTGAAACGATCAGCATCTCCAGGGTTTGAGAACTGAAGGCAAGCAACGCACCAGCTACAAAGAACAGCATCCCGAAGATGTGGAATTTTTTACGGCCCGTAATATCCGATACGCGACCGAGCGGCAGCATGATTGCGCTGATGGTCAGCGAGGTTGAGATTGCGACCCAGGTCACTGTCCGCAGGGTTACGTTGAATTCATCGGCAATCGACGACAGCGCCAGGAAAACAATCGAAAAGTCCATGACCATCGCAAACAGGGCGATTGCGACAGTCCAGAACACTTTCCAGTGGTAGTTGTTCGAAATCGATCCCAATGGGGAGTCCGGTTGGACGTCGGTACAGTGATCTGCTTCGTGGCTGGTTTCTACTGGCAATTGTTGCAAACTGTCCTTGAACGCCGAGGTTGGTGCGGTGGCGAATTATAGGAGTTCAGTGGCCGATGTAAACGTGATCTATTAGCTCCACGTATAACTCTCCTCTTGCTTCACTGCCGAACGGCGTTTGCGCCAGCTGAAATTCGGTCTTCAGGAGCTTTTTTTACGATCGGTTAAGGTTCCATACGCAGACAACAAGACCGGTCCGGATTCGCTGGCCGGTATGGACTTTTTCCAAAAACGATTTGCATCCCTCCGCTCCAGTCGGGCGGAGGGCATTACGCTGGCCGACAATACAGTTACCCGGTCGACATCTTCTCATGACGTTGCCGGAATACTTCGTAAAGGACGATTCCGGCACTGACCGACGCGTTCAGTGATGCAAGCTTCCCGGCCATTGGGATTGACGCGATCTGATCACAGTTCTCGCGCACCAGCCTCGAAAGACCCTTGCCTTCAGAGCCCACGACAATCATTACCGACCCGGTGTAATCGGTCTCGGTATATTCGATATCGCCATCTGCATCGAGTCCTACGACCAGGACACCGACCTCTTTCAAGGCCTCGATCGTGCGGTTGAGATTGACCACTCTCGCGACCCTGACATGTTCGAGCGCACCAGCCGACGCACGCACCGCACCGGGCGTAATGCCAACTGCCCTCCGTTCGGGAATTATTAACCCGTGGACACCGGCAGCATCCGCTGTTCTGGCTATCGCACCGAGGTTGTGAGGGTCCTGTACGCCATCCAACATGACGATCAGGGCCGGTTCGCCCTTGCGGGTGGCCGCGGTCACGAAATCTTCGGGGCTGTGATACCTGGGGTCGGGCACAACTGCAATCACGCCCTGGCTTTTCTTGGTTTGCGACTGCCCCTCAAGTTCACGACGCGATACCGCGTCGACGGGGATACCAGCTGCCTCAGCAAGAATGATGATCTCGCGAAGTTGTGCCCCAAGCTCAAGGTCGTCAAACATTACCAGTCGCTCGATATCCCGCCCCGCGCGGAGTGATTCGAGCACGGCACGACGACCTTCTACGGTCTGACCATGAACTTTTTTAGCTCTTGAAAATCGCGACATGGAATAAATTATCGGGGTGGTGAGATATGAATCTGGCGGGTTGGCCGGTTGATTTAACCAATTGTCGGATTAAACCGCGCTAGAAGTGTAAGTTTCAGTGGTACTCAACGCCATTGGCTTCACCATTGAAGTTTCCCAAATTATCACCCGCTAAGGAGTCGACAATTGGTACGTGAACGCAACTACAGCACCAATCAACTGAAAAAGGCCATTGAGTCTGGGGGTGTAGGAGTCATAGCAAACGGTCCGAACAATTCGGACATGTGCGATTTCCTCGGGCATCTCGGGTTCGATGCGGCATTCATCGACTTTGAGCACGGAGGGGTTTCGTGGTCGGAACTGGCCGATATCACCAGGGCGTGTGAGCTCTGGGGAATGTCGAGCGTCGTGCGAGTGAACCGGCTTGACGAGGCGCAGATCCTGCGGACTCTCGATCAAGGCGCGAGCGCAGTAATGATTCCGCACGTAATAACAACGGCCGACGCCGAGCTTGCTGCAAGCGCATGTAAATATCCACCCAACGGGATCCGCGGAGTCGCCGGTGGCAGGCGGGCGTACGGAGTTGAAAACTATTTTCAAAAAGCCGACGACCAGGTGCAGTGCCTGGCACTGATTGAGGATTTCGAAGCGATCGCCAACCTTCGCGAACTAACCCAGGTCGATGGCATCGACGTCTTCTACGTGGCACCATCCGACATGGCGGCTTCGATGGGTCATACGGGTGATCCCGGCCACCCCGATGTTCAACGGTCGATTGAGGGCGCAATTGGGCAGATCGTCGATGCTGGGAGAGTGGCCGGAACGCTGGTAAATGACGACAATCTGGACCAGTTCCTGTCGATGGGTGTGCGGTGTGTCGGCGTTCCGTGGCAGTTGTGGCTCAGGGACTCTTCCGCAACGTTTCTTTCCCGCGTTACGGCAGCATCAGGGGCCCTTAACGGTTCAGTTTGATGAGTATTCCCCACAGGCCAATATGACCGATCAGCTTGCCAGCTAGGTCTGCCGCTTTCTCCGGTTAGTTCTTCCGTGGCTCAACGTAAGATCGATAAATCGATCTCCCCGAAAATTCCCTTCCGTAATCAAGAGCGGTCTTCACCAGAAGACCGCTCTGCGCGTTGACACAAAACCCGCACAATGCCAGCATTGGGCCTCTCAAACGCTATGATGGCGATCCTCCAAGTTCACCGATCGCTGGTGACCAACGAGCAGTTTTCCAATTACGATAGGCTCCACAACCGTTGGCCTCTGTCTCCGGTGGTTGATAAGACATGGTTTTTCGACGCACCGGACCACATTTGCACTATGACCAGACGAAAAAGGATTAACGATGGTAGAGCGGTATCAAAATTATGTTGGCGGAGCCTGGACTGACGCGACGAGCGGCGATGTTTCGACCAGCAGCAACCCGGCCGATCATTCGGACGTAATTGGTGAGTTCCAGGCATCGAATTCGGCCGATGCCGATGCCGCCATAACCGCCGCGTCAAACGCTAAAGAAGGCTGGCGTCGTACTTCTTCGCTGGTCCGGGGCGGCTACCTGTTCAAGGCCGCTACCTATCTCGAAAACAATCTCGAGGAGTATGCACAGGCCGTCACCCGGGAATCGGGCAAGGCAATCCTCGAGTCGCGCGGTGAAGTCGGCCGGGCGATCGCGCTGTTGCAGTACTACGGGGTCGAAGGCTCGAACCCAGTCGGCACCGTCGTCCCGTCCGTAAACCCCAACATCCTGCTGTACACAAATCGAATGCCGCTCGGTGTGATCAGCCTTATCACCCCATGGAACTTCCCAATCGCGATTCCGATCTGGAAGATGGCGCCCGCCCTCGTTTACGGAAACACGGTAGTCCTGAAGCCCGCTTCGGCCACACCACACGTTGCAACGCTGATAGCGAGGATGTGGGAAGCGGTCGACCTGCCGGCAGGCGTGTTCAACCTGCTGACGGGGTCAGGCGGGGCAGTTGGCAACGAGCTGGTCACAAGTTCACGTGTCAGTGCCATTTCTTTTACCGGTTCAACTCGAATTGGCATGCAAATCGCCGTCGATTCGGCGAAACACGGTAAAAAATATCAGCTGGAAATGGGCGGCAAGAACCCTGTCATCGTCCTGCCAGATGCGGATCTCGAGCAGGCCGCCGAAATAACCGTTTCGGGTGCCATGAAATACTCGGGTCAGAAATGCACGGCCACATCGCGGGCGATCGTTGTAGGAAACGTGATAGAAGAATTCACGAGCCTCGTGGTCGAAAAGACAATGGCCCTGAAGATCGGCCCCGGAGTCGATGCAGACTCCGTCGTCGTCCCGGTCATCGACCAGACTTCCAAGGACAACATTACGTCGATTATCGACCGCGGGGTTGCCGATGGTGGAACGGTGCTCACGGGCGGCGGCGCACCGACGGGCCCCGAATACGATTCCGGGACGTTTGTCGAGCCAACGGTAATCACGAAGGTCGCGCCGGATGCGTTCGTTGCGTGTGAAGAAATTTTCGGGCCGGTACTCTCGATAATCCCGGCGGCCAACGCCGAAGACGCACTCGAAATTGCCAACTCGGTAGAGTACGGACTGAGCGCAGGAATATTTACTCGGAATCTTAATTCGGTGCTCGATTTTGCTGACCGTATCGAAGCGGGCATCGTCAAAATCAACGGAGAAACGGCCGGCGTCGAACCACAGGTGCCGTTCGGGGGCATGAAAGCAAGTTCCACCGGGAGTCGGGAACAGGGAAAAGCGGCGATCGAGTTTTTCACCCAGTCAAAAACGATCTATGTCGATCGCAGCGCGACCTGAGCCGCGATCCGGTAAAACGTGGGGTGGGTGCACGACTCGCTAGCTCGTTGGTCGGTCTCGCCGAGGGAGCCGACCGTCGAACTGCTTGGGGTCTCAACAATCGGTTCAAGGGGGCAATGTAGTGGCAGATCGCACATTCAGCGGGGTCTTCCCGATCCTCCAAATGCCTTTCGATGAAGCAGGCCAGATCCTGTACGAAGACCTGCGCGCCGAGGTCGAGTACGCGGTCCGAGGCGGCGTCCACGGCGTTGGAATCGCTTATGGCTCGGAGATCGACAAACTCGACGACCACGAACGCGACGAGGTCCTCAGCGCTGTCGTCGATCAGGCCGAGGGCCGTATCAAGGTCGTAATGAACACCGGTGCGCCATCGACCGTTCAGGCGGTCCACTACACCCGTGTCGCGAAGGTCCTGGGCGCAGATGCCGTGATGATCGCCGCACCGGTCGTCCCGGGAATAGCAACGTCGCTCGTGCACCAGCACTTTCTCGAAATCGCAGAGAGCAGCGATCTTCCCATATTCATGCAGGACATGAAAAGCGCCAGCCTGTCCCCGGCCACGATGGCCGAACTTTCGAAGGCCCATGAAAACCTCTGCTACGCCAAAATCGAGACGCTGCCCACACCGAACAGGTTTACCGAAACCCGCGAACTTGCTGGCGAAGGCCTTTCGATGTTCGGCGGGGCGAACGGTGTGTTTTCATAGAAGAAATGAGGCGCGGTGCGAAGGGCACGATGCAGGGCATTGCCCTGTGCGACGTGGTGAGGAAAACCTGGGACGCCTTTCAGGCAGGCGACGAGATCGCGGCCGAATCGATGTGGAATCTTTATCAACCGCTGGTCAAGCTCTACACGTTGGGGGAAGGCCAGCTCTACTGGATCGCCAAAGAGATTCTGCGCCGGCGCGGGGTGTTTACACATGCGTTCCCGCGTCTGCCGGCCGCAAAACCGGACCCGGAGACTTTCCGGGAACTCGACGCTCTGATCGAACGGCTCGGAGTGGCCCCAATTTGAGTGACCCGAGTCCGAGAGGCCAGACGAGGAGCCAGACGCCGGGCGGAGGCCGCGGAAGTGCTCTCAGACCGCAATTGGAGATGATTCGGCGAGGCGACCCCGTACCAGCGGTGCCACAGCCAGCTGCCGGGTACGGGCTGCGCAAGGTCCAACTCGAGGACCGGCAATCGTACTCGCAAACGTTCCGAACTGCATTCGATGAACCCTCGCCGTTCGCCGACCTGATTCGGAATATGCTGCCCGATGGTTTCTTCGTGGTCGAACATCAACCCACGGGGACGGTAGTTGCCGCATCGACGGCCGCAAAATACCCGAAGGCCCAGCATCCGGACGGACACAGTCTGCAGTGGGTGGTCGGACATGCCGATCACCTGGGCACAGGCTCTGGCCGGTCGACCGTGGCCGCCGCGACGCAAGTGCTCGCCGATTTGGCACCACGCTATTCGTATCTCTCTACCGACGACTTTCGACTACCAGCCATAAACATTTACCTGAAGTTGGGCTGGCAGCCGCTGCTGTTCCAACACGAACAAATAGCACGGTGGGCAACAGTTTTCGAAAAGCTCGGCATGGAGTTCAACGAAGATGACTGGCAAAAAACGCCGTAGGGCGGGCGGGTCGGTACCAGCCGATTGGCGGGACGGTACCGTTTTAGCCGGTTCGGCCAGCATCCCTCCGCGGGGGTCGGGAGGAGCACCGGGCCAAACCTCAGGCCTGGTCCATCACTCCCCGGGCGGTGGAACGACGACTTTGTCGTAAGGGTGGCGTGACCCGACCATGCCCGAGTGCTCGAACACGTCGAGGGCGGCGGTGTACAGGTCCTCTTCGACAGTGATACCCCCGTCCCACGTGCCCAGCTTCTGGTAGAAGCCAACCGCCGCTGCAATCGCACTCTCGGCCATGTCGGGGAAGAAACTCGCCTCGGCGCGGGCGACTTCGGCGGGGTCTGCTGTGTTCACCCACTCGCGAGTTGACCTGTAGGCAGCAGCAAAACGCTTCGCATCGTCGGTGCTGAGCCAGTCCCAACGGCAAACCAGACTCGAAAATGCAACCGGTCCGACCGCTTCTCCCACCGAAGCGACAATATGCCCTGCGCCATCGTGCTCAAGCTGCTGGGGGAAGGCTCCCTGCTCGTGGAAATAATCGCCTTCGCCATTTTTCCACTGGGCGACCATCTCATCGCCCCCGCCCGAGGCAATGTCGTCGACATCGGCGAGGTCTACTCCCTCCCGGTGAGCGCCGTAGCGGAGCATCGCTTCCGGCTGGCCACCGTGCACATGAAGGAACTTGCCGTGGAGCAGCTTGTGCCATGAAAAGTCTGAATCCGGCTCTCTGGCCGCAATGAAAAAGCCGTCGTACCGGTTGATCTGGGCGAACTGTGCGAATGCGGGTTTTTCGCCCTTATCGAGCGCGACCCAGCTCGCCGAAACCGCCGCCTGTGCAACGTCCATCCGCCCCTCGGCCACCGCTCCACCGCTGCTGCTGCCGGCTTCGACGACGTGATACTCGCCCGTAAGACCTTCCTTTTCCAGAAACCCCCCGGCGATCGTGCAGATAAGTGGACTGTAGAAGGCCGAGTGGCGAGACGCCATCAGGCGGATTGTGGTCATTTGGAGGTCCTTTGGCACTGGGATACTGGAAATACCGGGCACATATTGCACCAGCGGCTTTTTGAGCCGGGGCAACGCGCGCTGGCAGCGATTCTATACCGAGGTAGCACGTGTGATTTACTGCCAGATGAGTAACTGACCGTCGGTCGTCACAACGCCCAGTCCAATCCTGTTTTCAGCTCCGTCTGGTATTTCAACCGTCGCCAGGTTCGTGGCAAGTGGAGAACCTAGCGAGAGTTGCCACACCTCCGCAACCCCATCCTCGCTCCGGCGCAGGGCCGCCAGCGATTGTCGGTCACGCGATGGCACCAGCAGTTCGACATTGCCGTCACCATCGAAATCACCGGCACTCGCCATGTCGAGGTTCCGGGACCCGTTTACGTGCGACGAGTATTTCCGGGGAGCGATGCAACCAGTTCCAGCTTCCCTTCGGCCAGCCGGTAAAACTCGGCCACCCCGCCAATATGCGGAGTCTTGATTGTCGCCAACTCCATCGCGTCATCCGGGCCAAACGGTGCGACGGCCACCTGGTGTGTCCAGCGGAACCCTGTCCCGGTAGGCTCCGATACGGCCACTACTTCAACGATAGTACCGACCCTTTTCATTACGACCAACATCGCCCCCGTAGTCGGGTTGCTTACGGTACCGATAATTTCCTGCTCGCCGTCCTGATCGATATCGGCGAGCATCGGGTAAAGTCCCTCGAAAACATCGGTTTCTTCCAGTAAAGGGTGGGTCGCCTCGGCCCCGTCAACGGTCGGGACCGCCCACATCCCGCCCCATTCGATTGGATCGCCGATAGCGCCGTGGGGATACCGGTCGGTCGAGTCGGCATACGAGTAAAGCGTCGAATCGTCACTGATCATGAACGTGGCGTCGGGGGCATTTTGCAAAGAAATCGACGTTGTCGAATCTCCACGGTCGATCCTCAGCTCTCCGGTACCAAGTTCGCCCTCGCTGAATTCAACCTGTGCATCTGGCAGCAGCGTGGTGAGGCCATCGACCGCCCTCGTGGTTGTCAGTCGAATCTGCCCGTTAGTACCGACTATGAGCACCGGAGGTACCAGCGAAAAGTCTCCTGAGGAAGAATCGACCGGCAGTTCGACCGAATCCCCGTCTGGCCCGACCCTGTAGCCAACGGAATTCCCGTCATTTCCGGTCACGACCCACACAACCCCGCCGTCCGGGTGAACCGCGGCATTCAACCAGACCGGAGAGTCGATTACTCCAGATACGTCGATGCGGATGGGCGTTGCTGGTAGTTCACCCTTCCCCGGCAAATACCGGTTTCCTGAAGGCTGACTGTAGGTGAATCCGACCGCGTGGACTTCTGTGCCGCCAGGGTCGACGATCGGTCCACCGGTCTCGCTGGTCTCGGCTGGTCCCAGAGTTTTCGGTCCCTCTTCGGCTGCTGAACCCCCGCAGGCAGTAACGGCTATCACAGAAACGGCCGCCAGCGTAAGCTTCAACAATCTCTCACGCCGCGAAGTTGCGGCACGGTACAACCCGCCACTAGCCTTCGTCATTATTTTCAAAAACTGGTTCACCTACGGGCTAGCAAGCGATTAAAATCGGCTGTGAAACTGCAAACGCCCATTGGCGATTGGCGACTGGCGATAATGGTCACCTGGCCTCGGTGCCAGATGGAAACGAACCAAGAAAGCGACTTCAGCCCCTATGTCCAGCCTTCGGATTACAAAGATAGAAGTCCACGAATTCACCTTTCCAATGAACGATGTGGGCAAAGACTACAACGGCTTTAACCTAGTCTACGAAAAGGGTTCAACGCAGACCGGCTACGCCTACGCCATGAAAATTCACACCAACGAGGGTGTCACAGGTGAGTACGTCGGTGGCGATTCCCCCAGTTTTGCCGAGCTGAACATGTTCGCCAACTACCTGATCGGCAAAGACCCACTCCAGCGCGAACTGATTTACAACGACGTGAAACGCGCCATGCGCAAGTACGACAAGATGGGACTCGGCCCGGTCGATATCGCACTGTGGGACCTCGCAGGAAAGCTCTACAACGCACCGATCTACGAACTGCTTGGCGGATGGCGTACGAAGCTCAAGTGCTACGCATCGACCATGCATGGCGACCGCAACGGAGGCCTGGACTCGCCAGAGGCGTTTGCAGATTTTGCGGTGCAGTGCAAGGAAATGGGCTACCCCGCGTTCAAGATTCATGGCTGGGGCGACTACAAAATCCAGCAGGAAATCGACATGATCCACGCTGTCAGGGCCGCAGTCGGCCCCGAGATGGACCTCATGCTCGACCCTGCCTGCGAAATCAACACCTGGCTGGAAGCTGTAAAGATCGGTAAGGCCTGCGATGAAGCCAACTACATGTGGCTGGAAGACCCCTATAAAGACACCGGCGTTTCTATGCACGGGCACAAAAAACTCCGGGAGATCATCAAGACCCCGCTGCTGCAGACCGAACACATCCGGGGCGTCGAGCAGCACGTAGATTTCATTGCCAGTGGCGCAACCGACATCGTTCGTGTCGATCCCGATTACGATTCGGGGTTCACCGGAGCAATGAAGATCGCCCACGCTGCCGAGGGGTTCGGGTTAGACGTAGAAATTCATTCACCCGGTCCGGCCCAGCGCCACCTGATGGCCGCCCTTCGCAATACGAATTACTATGAGATGGCCCTCATACATCCAAAGACCGAACAGATCGGCCGACCCCACGAGGTCTACGCCGATGGGTATCGGGACGCAATGGATTCGATCGATTCCGAGGGCTACGTACCGGTACCGCAGGGAGACGGCCTGGGGGTGACTTACGACTGGGACTTCATTATGAAAAACCGCCAGGGTGGACGCGAATATGGCGGGTAAGACCGCACTGGTAACGGGCGCTGCCGGATTCATCGGGTCGCACCTTGTAGACCGTCTTATTTCGGACGGTTACATGGTTGTCGGCATCGATGACCTCTCATCCGGAAAACTTGAGAACCTCCCGGCCGAGTTTGATCTGCGGAAAATGGACATCCGCGACCGCGAACTGCGCAGCGTCATCGCTGAAATCCGACCCGACACGGTCTTTCACCTGGCGGCGCAAATGAGCGTTTCCGTATCCGCAAAAGAGCCGATGCTCGACGCAGACGTAAACATTGGCGGTTCGCTGAACCTGCTCGAGGGAATCCGGGCACTGGGCGACAACGTTGCCAGGTTCGTTCACTTCTCATCAGGTGGGATGGTCTACGGGGAGCCGTCAGTGCTCCCGGCGGACGAATCGACTCCCCCGCGGCCGCTTTCGCCATACGGCGCGTCCAAACTGGCAACGGAAACCTACCTGCCGATTTATGAGAGGCTCTGCGGGCTGCAGTACTCGATTATGCGTCTTGGTAACGTTTACGGCCCCCGGCAGGACCCCCATGGCGAAGCCGGTGTGGTGGCGATTTTCACAAAGGCGATGCTCACCGGGAAGCCGCTGACGATTTTTGGCGACGGGAACGACGAGCGCGACTACGTGTACGTGGCCGATGTCGTCGACGCCGTTATCATGGCCGCCGACAGCGGCAAGCCTGGCCCGTTCAACGTTGCAACCGGAATCGGCACCAACCCCAATCGAATATTTCAGCTGGTTGCCGGTTTCTGTAATTACTCTGAAAAGGCCGTTTACGGGCCGCCGCGACCGGGCGATGTCAACCGCATTTTTTTGGATGTGGCGAAGGCTAAAGCCGAACTGGGTTGGACCCCGCAGGTTTCGCTGGAAGATGGACTGAAGACCACCGTCGAATGGTTCAAGCGGCAGTGCAACTAGGCACTTTTTTCCCCGAAAGTCGTCGCCCAGCGCACCCGCTCGATGAGGTCGTCGACCGCCCACGGTTTCGATATGTAATCGACAGCGCCCATCGAACGCGCTTTCTCGAGGTCTTCATCCTCACTCAGCGCCGAAGAAATGATAACTGGAATTTGTGACGACTCCGGGTTAGATTTCAGTTGTGCGAGGGTGTCCCAACCGTCCATTCCTGGCATCATCAGGTCGAGGATGATCAGATCGGGATTGGCATCCTTCACCCATGAACTGACACTCGTACCGTCCGCTGCCTCGACGACCTCATGCCCTGCCCGCTGTAGAACTGCGACCAGCAGCAGCCGAATATCCGACTTATCGTCCACCACAAGTACTCGTACCAAAGCAACCTCCTGTTAGGTCCCGTCACTGGTCACAATTCATCCCGAACGGGCCTGAAGTTCCTGATCACCCAGCGGCAGCACTACGGTAAATGTCGAGCCGGCACCGAGTTCACTCGACACCGTCAAAATCCCGCCATGCTCCTCGACTATCGACTTGGTCAGGACCAGTCCAAGCCCCATCCCCGGCATTTGCAGCGCTTCAGGATTGGTCGAGCGGAAAAACGCCGACCAGAGGCGTCAGGCGCTGCAAAATTCTTGTATTGGGAGAATTAATCATCACTCCAGTTCAGCCCATAGAGTCAATCACCGATGTATGTCCCAAATCCATCGGCATGGTCCGCTTCTATATATCCACCTCCAAAGATATTTGTCGCAATCCGGTTCTACATCGGCCATTCCCTGAGTCGGGTTGCGTGTAACACAAGGTGGTTCCACCGATACCCACAAAAAGCATCCGACCGCTGTGGTCGGTCGTTATGCTTTATCGATCATGTATTCGGCCGAACCGCCAGACACCCCCAAAACCTTCAGTACGCGGATGCGATCACACCTCGGCAAACGTGCCTTCCCCGTGATTCCGCAAACCGGCGTATTAGCGCTGATTGCCGCGTTGTTGGTTCTGACCCAGTGTTCCGGCGAAGCCACAGACAGCACTTCGACGCCCGCCAACCCGGTCGTCGCCAGTACCCCTGCCAGTACGCCTACGAGTCCAGCGAGCACGCTGACGCCGACGCAGACACCGACTCCCGGCCCCACCGCCACTCCGTTCGTGACCCCTACCGTAATCCCATCACCAACATCGCTCGTTCCCCCCGAAGCCCTCGAGCGGGGAGGCGTGTTGCGGTTTGCGGTGCCCGAGGGACCTCCGCACATGGACCCGCACCTGACAGTTTCAGCGGCTTTGCTTACCTGGGGCGGGGGGCAGTCTTACTCGCGGCTGTTCAAGTTCGACACCGTGGGAGGAAGTGCGGTGGTCGTATGCGATCTCTGTGCATCGTGGCAACAGTTGTTCCCGACCACATTCAGAATCAAGCTGCGTGAAGACGTCAGGTGGCAGAACCTGCCGCCGCTAAATGGACGAAAACTTACCGCACAGGATGTCGTTTTCAGTTTGAAACGGCAGGCTACACCGGGCTTCCCGAACGCTGCCATTCTCTCAAATATCACTGAATTCACAGCCGTGAGCGAATCGGAAATTATTATCAGGCTCGCTGCACCAGATTCGGAAACTCTGGAAAAACTCGCCGACTCGCACTCCAGGATTGTCGCTCCCGAAGTGGTTCTGGCAAATGGCGATCTCCGCCGCGGCCCGACAGTCGGGACCGGCCCTTGGATCACATCGGAAGCACAGTCCGACCGTACGAGCCTGCTCGTGAATCCAGACTATTTCGACGATGATCTGCCTTATCTGGATGCACTTGAAATACAGGTGGTCCCATCAGAATCGACCCGCGTCGCGGGAATGCGGGTACGGATTATCGATATCGCACAGGCCAACTACGCGGCAATCTCCGATGCCGCCGACAGCTTCGACACCATCGAGTGGGTGGGAATCTCGAACCCGGCGGCAGGTGTAGAGATCGCGCTGAATACGGGCCGCGGCCCGATGGACACGCTGGCGATACGGGAAGCGATGATGCTGACATGGGACCCCGAAGCCTGGAATAACGATTTCTGGGACGGTCAGGCGCGTCTCAGCGTCGGCCTGCCCGATTTGGGAATCGGTGCGGGTAGGCTACTGCCGGAGATTGTGTTTACAGACCGCTTCAACGACCCGGCGAGTGCCAGTTCAAGACTTTCGACGACGGGACTGGTATCGGCCGAAAACGTGATTATCAAGGTTGGTGAATTCGGTCAGAATTACATCGACCAGGCGTTCGCAATGGCCGACGGCCTCGCCTCGGTCGGGATTCACGCGGACGTCGAGCGAGTATCGACGCGAACCTTCGGGGACGAAGTCTGGATCGGCGGGGACTTCGATATTGCGGTGGGAGCGCCCCCGCCGGTTTCAAGTACGACCGCCTACCTGTACGCGGTGCATCACTCAGACGGGCCGTGGAACTCCACCGGTTACACCGACCCCGAAATCGACAGGCTGATCGAAGCCCAGGCCCGCGAATACGACATCGTAAAACGGACGGAGTTGCTGCTCGAACTACAGCGGCGAATCCTCGGCGGTTCACACCGGTTCATCTCGGCGACCCGGACGACGTACTGGATGTGGTGGGATTATGTGCACGATTTCGATCCGCGCACTCCGCGGGGCGATAGCGATTTTCTGACCCGTGTATGGGTAACCGCGCGACCGGCGTAAAAACGGATCCCCTCTCCCTCGGAGGGAGAGGGTTAGGGTGTGGGTGAACGCCTCCCGGGGGAGGCAACCTGAGGCGAATTATACTTTCACCCACCCTCTAACTCCCTCCCTCAAAGGGAAGGAGGACAGGCCTCGTCTACTTCGCCAGGTGTTCTTTCAGTGCGTCGTCCAGGCCCACCCAGCTGAGCAGCGCACACTTAATGCGTATGGGGAACTTGCGCACCCCGCCGAGGGCTTCGATATCGCCCAGCACATCGCGCTCTTCTTCGGATAATTCCTCGCCCTGCAGCAGACGTCGAAATGAACTTACTGATGCACGGACTTCGCCAGATTTCTTGCCTTCGACGAGTTCCGCCAGCAGAGAAGCAGACGCCTGGCTGATGGCGCAGCCCCGACCGGTAATTCCCACCGCCGTTACCGCGTCATTCTCGACTTTCATCTGGATCTGAAATTCATCGCCACAAAACGGGTTGTTCACTTCCAGATCGATATCGGGCGAATCTACAGGATCGGTGTTGCGCGGGTTTCGGTAGTGGTCGAGGATGATCGCCTCGTACAGGTCGTCAAGTTCGCCGAGACTACCAGAACCGGACGTGTTCCCCATCATCGGACAAAATACCTCTCGGTATCATTTATGCCGCTCACCAGCGCGTCGATTTCCGTCTTCGTGTTGTACACGTAGAAGCTCGCGCGCGCCGCTGCGACAACATCGTAGCTGCGGATCAGCGGCATCGCACAGTGGTGCCCTGTTCTGATCGCAATCCCCTGCTGGTCAAGCGCGGTGCCCAGGTCGTGCGGGTGGATCTTATCGTGCACGAACGAGATCACTCCGCCCCTCAGCGCAGGGTCTTCCGGGCCGAAGATCGTGATGCCATTCAACGCAGTCAGCCTATCCAGTGCGTAGGCCGTGAGTTGCTGTTCGTGTTCCCACACGTTATCCATCTCGAGGTCCGTCAGGTAGTCGACCGCCACGCCGGTCGCGATCGCATCGGCAATGTTCGGTGTACCAGCCTCGAACTTGTACGGCAGTTCGTTCCATTTGGCGTCCTCGTACGTGACCTCCAAGATCATGTCGCCGCCGAACATAAACGGCGGCATTTCGTCCAGCAGGTCGTACTTGCCGTAAAGCACGCCGATGCCTGTCGGTCCCAGCATCTTGTGCGCTGAGAAGCAGAGAAAATCTGCATCGATGGCCTGGACGTCGACCGCCATGTGGGGAACGCTCTGTGCCGCGTCGATGAGAATCACTGCCCCCACTTCGTGCGCTCTGTTCGCCAGTTCCGCAACCGGATTCACCGTGCCCAGCACGTTCGATATGTGTGTCGCAGACACAATTTTAGTTCGCGAATCGATGGTCGATTCGATATTCGCCATATCGAGCAGGCCATCTTTGCCCGCAGCAAGGTACCGGAGCTCGGCGTGTTTGCGGGCCGCAAGCTGCTGCCACGGCACGATGTTCGAGTGGTGCTCCATCGCGGTGATGACGATGTTGTCGCCCTCGCCGACATTCTTATCGGCCCAGGTCGCGGCTACAAGGTTCAGCGATTCGCTGGTGTTGCGCGTCCAGATAACCGATTCGTGCCGGGGGGCATTGATGAACTTCGCGACTTTAGCCCTGGCGACCTCGTAGGCATCAGTGGCCTCGATCGAGAGGGTGTGCACGCCGCGGTGGACGTTGGAGTTCGTCTG